>Ga0302271_10001913_pt1 | contig 19393 bp, 9 predicted proteins | sample III_Bog_N1_1_FD_198767 | JGI IMG/M metagenome (GOLD analysis project Ga0302271, IMG submission 198767) | Peat permafrost microbial communities from Stordalen Mire near Abisko, Sweden - III_Bog_N1_1 | ecosystem: Environmental > Terrestrial > Soil > Wetlands > Peat | place: Sweden: Abisko...
TCCCAGCTTTTATCGGGCTTCCTGCAATTCCATCGATTTTTTCAACTGCATTACGGATTTTATTTAATCTCTTTTCCTCATGTTTTTTAAGTTTCTTTGAAAGTGGTGATGATTCAGTTTAGACTTATGGAAAACTACTTTATCCTCCTGCGATAGTTGAGTTTTGAATACCATTCTCACCACAATATCGTTTGGTTTCATTGTGTAGTTCTTCATGTTATTATTCGATTTCAGTGATTATTTATTCAGTGATTTTACATTTTTCTTCACTGAGATGATAGTATTCAGTTTGTGCTTTATCTAGTTTTTCAATGATAGCTTTTTGCTCCCCTGAGAAACTGACAGTACCCTTCTTAGAAGGAGGCGGAGGTGGAAAAATGTTTAGACTTTATTTTAAATCTTATTAAAGTTATTCCATGCAACTTTTTGCTTTCATCGCTCGTCTGTCTAATTCTTGGATCAAATGCAAGTGACGACTTATTTCGAGAGGCAGATAATGAATCTTTTCAATGTATTCATCGATTTGAAACATCTACACTAAAGGTTTTTGTTTCCTAGCCTGTAAGAGCAAAATAATTGCTAATACTCGATTTCACTCTCTTTTTCTAAGCTTCCTCTCTCTCTCCTTCCCTTTGCGGTAGCTTCTGCAACTTGCATAAAAATTAATTAAGAAGCCCAACAAAGAGGTATTTTCTTTGAGCATCTCTCTGAAAAGCATGGATTCCTCTTCTTCTTTCCCACTTTGAATGAAATCAATTTCATTTCGGATGAATATTGGGGATCAAAAAGCTATTATTTATGAAATCAACTCCAATTCAATAAAAAAGTTGTGATTGTATCAATTTTAGAATTGATTCTTGATCTAGTTTAAGAACAATTATACTCTCCTAACAAACAAGAGGTTTTAAAATACAGTCGATTTAAAAGATATCCTAAGTTGTGCATTCAAATCTTCTTGTTATTTTAATCATTCTGCTCAAAATGTAGATGACTCAGCTTGAACCAAAAATTTTATGAAAAAAAACGCTAATTTTTTGGCACAAATTATCATTATCTCCTTCAAAAATATCTTCCAAAATTACTACTTCTGGCAATAAAAATCAGCATCAAGATCCTCATTAAACAAAAAATCTAATTCCTCATTTTACCTTTAATAATTGTAAAATCCTTCTGTAAATATCAAGTAAAGAAATCCCAATGAACGAAACAAAAACATCTAAGCAATCAAAAATTTTCAAATCAGAAATGTTTCTTTTTGGGAATGATTTCTGAATCAAGGTTGCTTAATTTTTTGCATCTTGTGAGCTTTAATCAATATCTTTCAATTATATATCTCTTAGATACAAAATGAAGCTACATTTATCCATTCGTTGCTCTTTTCTCCCAGAGAATGAAAGATAAAATAAAAATCTCATAATTCACTAAATCGCGGTTAATTAATTAGAGTTATTCCTTTAAATAGATTATTTTGAATTGATTGTAGAAAAAAGATAAGTTCCAATAATTTAGGTAATTAACTTAAATCACAGCATTTCTCTTTTTATCCATAAAACAACTTATCAATTATGTTCTTATTTTGCAGTTCTAACCTCATTCCTAGTTTATTTCATGAACTATTAATGGCAGATAAGACAACTCATCACAAAGAAACCTTAAATAAATGGCTTATGCTAAAATAATAAAATCAAAGAGTTGACTTGGAAAGTATGCTCTTAGTTCTTAAGATACTTGGATTATTAATTTATTCCCAAGTAGAACGATTTCTATCTGAGAGACAAAGGTATTCTAGAAGTGGGGAGGTTGAAAGGTAGAACGGTCGAATGAAAAATAAACAATAAAATAACGCATCTTAGTTTGCAGCTCATTCGAGAAAGATTAGTCTGTAAAACTATTTAAAAAGATAATAATCTTGAAGAGTAATGATAATTCTAGAAACACAACTTCTAAAATAATTTAATTTTAGCTTTACTTTAGTCTTTCAAGAGGTTTATTGTGCTCGTATAATTGGTCATTAAGAGTGATTAAATGAAACTGTTTTAAGAAAATGTGAGCTTTTGAAATTTGCAGTTTTACTCTGCAAACAGAACATATTTCTAACATGAATTAGATAAAACAAGTAGAACAATCGATATTCTATGATTTACTTTATGCCTTTCTTCTGTTTGGTGACTCTAATTGTCCTTTAAAATAAGAATACACCAACTGAATGTAGTCATTATTCAATGCAGTTATATTCTTTCAAAACAATTTAGAGCTAGATAACATCAAATATTTGAATAGTTTCAAGAATTGAAAATGTTAAACGAACTACAAAAAATCTAAGATGCTTAAATTCGAGGTAAAATGTAAAGTTAGATTGAGAAAATAACTAAGTTATTATTGTTTTTGATTATTTTAAAAACAATTCAAATCCAATCAAGATTTATTCTTGCCAAGGAGTTTTTCATTTCCTAACTGAAAATATTCCCAAATAATAAAAATTCAAAGATATTCATTAATTGAAAGGATATTTATCTACATATTTATCTGGGTTACTTAAAATCTCTTTTAGAATGAAGCAATCTAATTCCTAGAGAAGTATATTTACTTGAAGATATGCAAATAATAATTCAATAGAATCTAAACGTTACTGCTTAACATCTGATTTCATTATTATCAGCTTTAATTTTTAAGCTGCAAAGAGTCTAAGTGATGTAACTGAAGTAACACATTTGAAAAATGATGATTGGATCGCAACTTTTTTTGTTGAAAATAAGAAAAATTCTAATGATTCGAGATAAGATGAGTGATAACAAATGAATGGAAAAATTATATAGAAGTGAGACAAATATGTATTTATGAGCACAGAAAAAAGGATAAGACTGTTTAGGATAGATTAAGTTAAGATTGGGGAAGAGATAATTTAATTTGTTTATTATTTCCACAAGGTTTGGTTTTTGCAGAAGGTAGTTGAGTTCCTGGGGAGGAGGGGTTGATTTGAAATGAACTTGCTAATTAAAGATATTAGTTGATGATTCTGGATATTCAGAAAGTTGGGATGGATATTCTTTCTTGGGTATCTCTGGAGATTTGTCTAGAGTGGGTTGAAAATTAATATGCACTTAGTCTCTTGCTGTTATTTGAATTAAGCTCAAGAGTATAGTAATTACAAGAGAGACTTGAAGTAACATTCTAAGGGTTTTCAGTTTATTGCTAATCTTCGTTTTCGAGGTAGCTTGTCACTCTGAGGATAAGTTCTTAGAGTTGTTAGACTCTCCTTTCGAATGACTTAGAAATGTTTGCCCCTCGAGGAGTGTGTCTATAAACATTAAGCTCATCAAGGCACTTAGCATTCAAAGAATCGATGTCTTAGATCTTGAGCATGCAAGTCTTGATGCTGCGGAAAAACTTAGAAGTTAAGATTTCATATTTATATTTGTTAAAGTTTCTGAATCTTTTAAAGATATTCAGATCAGTTGACATTCCTTCCATTTTGATCTTTTCACTCTCTGTGAGGTGAATTTCCTCTAATTCAGTGGATGAAAGTTCCTTAGTCAAATTCTCAAAGGTTGTTCGTCGTAGTTCTTAGATATAAGCTTCAATTGAAGTGTAGGATGTGATAAGACTCTCTAGTTTTTAAGAGATGAGCTTGCAATCTCCGGAGGTTTTACCGTTTGTGCAACCCATAATGTGTGATTGGGAGATTCGAAATTTTTTTATTAATTTGAGTTTTTTTTCTATGTTATTGTTAAATTATTCATTATATAAATCATCTTCTCTGAATCAAAGGGTATTTATTATTCTCCACCCCAGTTAATCTTGTTACTTTACAGAGAAGATTATCAATGTACTTTAAATAGTCAATTTCCTAATAATTTTGTGATCTTTCGATAGGAATTTCACTCGGAAAACTACCTCAAATTATCAGAACATTTCTCACTTGAATTTATATCCACATTTTTAACTTCGGTTTCTCTAATCTTCAATTAAAATTAGTTTAATCATGCTTCTAGGGCTTCCTAAGAATAAGAATATCTAGTATATCATTCTCAACTCCTTGTTTTAGAGAGTTTTACCTTTCAATTTACCATCTTAGCCTTTGGAATAGAAACTACACCAGGAACTAACTATTCAGCATCCGATGAATACTGGTAAATTTAACTTTCTTCAAAAAACAATGTCTGTAAGCGTTACCCCCCCCCAAGGTTCAAAGATACTATCTCAAAATTTTAATTAAAAATCTGCTCTTCAAATCTTTTTTTGTTTCCTTGTCCCACAAAGGTCAATTTGTCTACCAGATTAAAGAAGTGCAGAGAGTATGTACTTCTATGAAAAACTCATCGAGTTTTTGTAAATATTTAGGCCGCGCCAACAAAAGTTTAAATTTATTGGCTATTTTACTTGATTTTAACTCTTTTTTGATTCTAATCTTTTAGATTTATAACTTTATCTACAAAAATTAAGTCATTTTAATTAAAAAAGAATATTTAATCTTGAAATCCAAGTCTTCATTGGAGCTTCCACTTTGAATTCTTTTATATTATTTAGCCTAGACACTTAGAAGATTCCTTTTGAGAAAGTAATTTTGAGTTTTTAATAAAGAAAAGAATATCTGGTGTAAATCATTAGAAAAGAAATTTAGAAATAACTTTGGTTAATTTATCGAAGCACGAAATTGGAAATTGGGAATAATCTTAAGAAAGTTTCCAGACAAAAACGAATATTTTCTTATGAGATATCTCAGATTCTTCTAACAAAACTAAGAGTAAAAGTTGTTGGCTTTCACCAGGTCTTTGGGAAGTCTTAGATAATACTGTCGATTGAGACCTTTTTATAAATCAAAATATTGATGGATTGTGTAATAGGAATTAAAAATAAAAACATCAAATATTACAGGAACTCCGTTGACAGAGTATGATAGCCGCACTTTCAATTGTAATGGTTTCTATCCTGCCATCGAATTTACCACTTTCAAAACCTGTGATTATTAAAAATTTATTAATTTCAAACAATGATTTTCGGAGATTTTTTATGAACATTTAACAACGTGACTGTGGGTAAATAAATTAACTTAAACGAAATATATCCATTCTATTCTTCCCCCACTTTTACTAGCAATTAAACGTAAATAAGCCAGTTTTAGCAGCTGAATTATGAAAATACAAAATCAATAGAAAAATCTGCCAGCTTCTAAATTTTGTTGCAAATGAATAAGCTGCCAATAATTTAGGGAGGCAATAGTAGTTATCTAACTACTCCTTGGAAATCGATGTTTTAGAGAGGGAAAAGATGGGATAACTGCGGTCTTGAATTAATTGTAAAGAAGTCAAAAGTAAAGCATTTTTAGGAGGCAGTTTCTTTATTGAACGATGAAAAATAATCTTATTTTTAGCTTGATTTTAGAGAATCCATTTGTGATTCTTAAATAAATTGTAGTTGAATGGTACTTATGTCGTGTCGGAGTTGGAGAGTGGAGGAATGGAAGTAGAAGAAACTGGGTTCATTGTGAGTTTGTTCTGCTTTTGAACAGCGACTTAGAATACTAAATCAGTTAAGAATGAACTGCCTTTATTTCCAAACTAAACGTTCATTTCCACGATGTTATCCGCTCCCTTTTCAGTCAGATTCAAAAAACATAAAAAAGGTTAGCAAAATAACCAATAATTCTAGAGAGAAACTTACCTTTGCACATTAAAACATGACTCGAATATTGCTATCCTCAATTGGAACAAACACATGTTACTCAGAAGTAGGTGCAGCAGATTTTTATTGATATTTCGGGGTGGAGCTTATTTCATCATCATCTCCCAATAGATCAATAATATTAGAGCTTTAACCTTATGATGACGCAGAAGAATTAGCTTAAATTTGAATTTTGTTTGTAATATCCGTACTGAGTAAGTCTGTCAGAAGGGTAGATTTCACTACAGGGTTAATAGAATTACTATTTTGTCCTTCTGAATCACCCATTAATTCACTGAGAAGATCTCTAGCAATAGGAGTAGATGTATTGTTATTATTTCCTCCCTGAGAGTTGGTAGAATTGCTAGGAGCACCAATTAGATCATCAAGAAGATTTTATTGCTATTATTCACTCTGATTTTTAGTTGGATCTTCTGCATCTTCAAGGAGATTGTTTACTTTGTTGATCTAACTGAATCCATCATCAGGTTTTCTGTTAAAAAAATGAATAAAATATATGATTTATCATATTGAATTTGTAGATTACCCTTAGAATTGACTAGCTGCTTTGGCGAATTGAGGAGTAGATTGGAACACATACTCAAGTTGATCTTTCCATTGACCTTAGATAATGTGTAGATATTCACAAGCTCGTTTTTGAACTTCTGGTGAGGTAGAAGTCGATAAACTACTGAATAAACTTTCAAATTAAGATTGCTCAAGCTCAATGAACTTTGGAGCAAGCTTCATAAGACAAGCCATTCCATACTCCTTGACATCATCACTCTCTGGGAATTGCTAGAATATCTCTTAGATTAGTTCAAATATCTCTTTTTAGCTAGGGGAATCTTCTTAACCATCACCAGATAATAATTTCTACCCAAACTCGCCAATGCAATATAATCCTGCAATAGCGAGTCCTTTTTATTCTTTTTTAGCTTTGAGAGAATGGAAGAGTTTGGTGGTAGTGTATTATTGAAGATTCGGTGAAACTGAAATGAGATTGATTAGATTATTTGTGATGTCTTCTTTAGCATAGTTTCCTGCTAAACTAAGTACTTTAATTACCTTCAATTAATGATTGAATAAAAATCAAAACTATTGATAATTGCACAGATTTATTTTAATATATTTTTGGATATTCGCTTACTGTGTCGATGTGCCAGCGTCTGTTGGGAGCGAACTTATCGACTATTGCACAAGTCTAAAGCATAATAAAACATTACAAATATCTTAAGATAGCTTCTTTTTACCTGTAAGATAAGTTCAGGAAGAAATGAAAGTTATTCTAAATCCATCATAAGGTTGAGTAACTCTTTAACTATAGCTTCGACATTGTTAGGGGATGAGACCATGTAAATAAGATCTAATGAAAGCTGCTTAATCGAAAGATCTTCTTCTTTTAGACACGCTAAAATAGTTGACATGTACTTCTAAACTGTCTTTATGTCATAGATTAGCACTTTCTGAATCATGAATAGTGAAGCATATTTAATGTTAGGTTCTGTACTTTTCAAGAACTTCCCTAAAACATTTAGACATAGAATTTTCAATGAACTTGTGCTGCCTATTTCCATGACTGTCTTTACACATTCATACAATACAGCACAACCACTGTTCTTATCCGAGTTAGTGTTGGTGGCTACTTCACCTAAAATCCCACTTATCTCATCTGCAACGTTCTGTTTGCCTATTGCCATCATTCGGAAAAAATCAAGTATCAAGATCTACAGAAATGGGTCATTAACTCCATTAACATCGAATTCTGCGCTCATATTGCTGATCAATGCCTTCAAGATTTTCTTCAAAGGAGTGATGTGTTTGTAGAAATAATTTTTGTTTTCTTGATTTTCTAGAAGTAGTGAGCGCATCAACGTCACTGTACTCAGCAAGACGCCTATTGTTTGATTCAAAAGAAAATGGCTTTCTTTATTTATTTGAGCATTTTCTTTGTTTTACCATGATGTTTATCTTCCATAAGAGAATCGATACCCTCAACAATATCAGCCGTAGCTTCCGGTAAAAGCTTAGCCATCTTAACACAACATAAGGCAGCTTTCTTCTTAACAAAAGTTGAGCCTTGAACAAATTACTTAAGCAAGTCTGAAAGAAGTACTCTACACATTTCTGTGGTACATATCTCACTGAGAGAAACAATAGCAAGACTCACAACGTAGTTATTCTGATAATCGAAAAATCAATTACAAATTATTTCAAAATATTCTTTAAAAGAATTCTGCGCATCTTTTTTAAAGCATACTGAATGACTAAGATCCAGATGAATATGGTTGGTACCAAGCATAAGCACTTCTGAATTCTCATGGAATAATTAGCAGAGACCTAAATATCCGATTCGTTTGTTTCCAAAATTCTAAGAAGAAATCAATTTTAAGCATTCCATTTATCCGAAATCAGTGTTATGTCCAAGCATAGCTATGTAAAGTAATTTCGCAACATCTTTTGCTCTTGTTTCCTCCTTTCCTTGCTAAAAAAATAATAATCTTAATTGGGTCATCATTAAAAAATGGTCTTCTATTATTTCTTGAAAAATTAGTTTACTAAGAATCTCTCTCTAATAAGCGCCTTTTCTTTGTTGATAAGTTCCCTTTCTTGGGCTGCAGTCTTGCATTCTCTAACTTATCTTATGATTTCTTTGAAATCATGCAATGAATGTTATCCAGCCTCTCCTTGTTTTTGCATTTCGCTTTAGTGGGCACTGAAGTTTCTTAATATGAAATTTTTTTAATGATTTTTATATCAATTTTAATAAAAAAGCATGCATAACCTCTTTATCTTGAACACCTAAGGCTTATCCCACCATAATAAGAAAATATCCCACTTTCCTAATAAAATCCTATTTTTCTATTTTTCAACTTCCAAGGATAAAAAAAGAAGGAAATTATTCATTGCCATAAAGATTAAATAGTAGCCTCTTGTTTCATCAAATTCTTAATAAAAATAAGAAAGCAAAAAAAAAATGAATGAAAAAATTGAAAAATGAAATGAAAAAACAAAATAAGCATGATTTTGCCATTTCATTCTATTTTTTTTTATTTATTCACAAAACTAAAGAGCATTCATAATAATTTGAAGCGGTTGTTCTTGAAATGTCAACTTACTACTTTTTCACATTTGTCCTTAATGATTTATTTCGTAAGTTATTTGTCTGTGGCATTAAGCGGTTGAAAATTTGTATTTGAAATTAATTTGATTTTTTCATATTTTTTCAGTTAGGATTTTATTTTGTTTTTGATTGTTATTTGTTAATGAAAATCTCTAACGTTCTTTCTTTAATTCTTTTTTGAATTTTAAATAAATTTTTTTCATTTATTTTTTTAATCTTGCTTATTTAAAGAAATTTAAAACTTATTTTGTGTACTGATGAAGTCAATTTCCATTGTTTATCATCGATAGAGACACTTTATCTCAATATCAATTGAAAAAACTAAATGGAATGACATTTTCATCAGATATCACATGATGCTTGAAGCTGTAAACCTGATGTCAACGGATAACTTATAAAAACTTTGGGGCAGATGAAAAATAAATAATCCTTCTAAAAATGGTAAAAAATTATGTTTTTGTTTATCATCTTACAGCTCGGCGCATCTTTAAATAAGGTTTTAAGAAGATAGAAGTTTCAGGTTGATATGAATGCGGCATTATGTGAAGATGGATGAACATGAGTTGATTGTAACTGGAACTAGCGGTTTGGACATTTTGGGATCTGTCTGGATGATGAGTTTTTTTTAACAGAGATAAATGGAGGATAGTGTTCAAAAACTTTTAGGGGAATTGTTTAGACTCGATGGTTGAAGCGAACCAAAAAATATGTGTTTTTTCCTCTTCAATATGCTCTGTTTTGTCCTCATCTGGATTATGAAAATTATAAACAAACAATTGATTATTATTTCTTTTCCCAACGAACTTAACTATTAAGTAAATTTGTTTTTAAGAAAACTCAACAACCAGATTTGCGTAATTTAATTAAATTCTTGAATGTGGACATTTAGATTAAAGGCAGAAACTATTATTAAAGAAGAATTCTTCAATGAAAAAAAAAAAAATAGTTCAAAGAAAAAACTATTTGAAAGTGGATTAACTTTTTCAATTTAATTTAACTTCTAAATTTGAAGGGAAAAATTAAAAAACAAATATTAACCTTTTAAAAGTTGATATTGTTATTTTTTTAATTAATATTAATATCAAAACTAGAAGAAAGATAGAAGAAAACTGTTAATTTCAGTGTTTGAATAGATTAAAAAGGGAATAAACTTTTCAGATCCTCCATGATGCATGATGGAGAATAAAATAATGATTTGTTTCATTATCCTACAAACTAGTCTTGTTTTAATGAAGAAGATTTTTTTTTCATAAGGATTACTGCTTTTTTTGCTTTTGAAAAAAAAATAAATCCAAAAAGAAATAATTAAATCCTATCTTTTTGGTATTTTTTGAGAACAAAAGCAAAATATTAAAGAGAATCACTAATGCGATTATTATATTATTATATTCAGGCAGTTTTCTTAGAAAGAACTAAATTGAATTTTTTCCTTGACTTATTCTATTGAGAAGTTGGACTTTTTTTATAAAGAAGATATCACTTGAATGCTCTTGAAGTGATTAAGGTCTTAACTCCTAGATGTATCTTTGGACAGCATGGATTTTTCACTAATAATTACCAACATTGCACCATAAAACAGATTTAAGCTGTAACATCTCTAATAATGATCACAGTAGTTAACTCATGTATTAAATGAGATTTACAAGGAGACAATCAAACAAAATGACTGAGAGAAAATAAAGTATGATCATGTCAAGTTTATCTAATTTAAATTAAGGTGGTTATAGTTTTTCTCAAAGTCCTCTTTTTCATTTCAGCACTTACAAAAATAAAAATACCTTCCGAGCAACGCCTTTATCACCATTACTTTTAGACTAGCATCCTCCAAATATCATCAAATCAACCTTTTACAATTAAAACCCTTTTATCCTTGTACCAAATTAATCCAGTTTCAAACAGCAAGCTAATGTAGCTGCAGCGAATAGCAATAGCAGCAATACTCTGGTGTAAAGCTAGAGATCGAATGGAGGAATCAATACAAATATTTGCTTTGTCTGTAACAATACCCTTTAGAATAGCAACAACAAAAATCCTTATTTTCTTAGTGTTCCAGAAGATTTATACACTTAAGATAAATCGTAGAGACCTACATTGTTGACGAAGTAAGGTAATAAATCTTGGACAAATCGGCAATTTTTTGCAAAGGAAGATACAATAATTTTGAGGTCATCTGCAATAAACGGAATGAAAAAATTAAAACGAAATCATTCAAAAGAGTAAGCAAACGATCGAAGAAACATCCTCTGCTAATCAGACAAGTATCTGTTGGCTTAATTTCTTAAAAATTTAAGGTCTGAAATAAAATAAAGAAACTCAATATTTTACTTTTTCCTCAAAGGATTACACGCAGTGCCTTAGACATCATGCAGTATGAAAACAAGAAAATAGTTGCAGTTAATAAAAAATAAGTTGCATAATTATTGAAATTTCTTCTTCGTTGCATCTCTAGAATTAACTTTTTAGCTTAAATACATTCTCCTTGTATTTAATTACCATCTTTCACTAGTTTAATCAGCTAGTTGTTCTGTGAAGTCACTGCTTTTTGCATAGAAATTGTTGTGAACTCAGTTTCGAATAACTTGCGCTTCCCTTCAATCAATTCTAAGTTACTTTTAAAGAAACCTTCTCCAGTTTCAATATCCTCTTACTTTTTTATATAAAAATGTAGATAAAAGTTTGTTTTAGTCAAGTTTTCTAAAGGCAAATATATTCTAAATTATTGTTTTTACTTCAGAGTTTGGAGTGTCTTAGAGAAAACAAATAGGAAGTGATTGAGTTTATCCTGACAAGCGAATCATTTCAGTGAATTGCAACTTAAGATCCTTCAAATCGAGTGCATACATCCTAAGCTTATTTTGTTTAATATTAGAATTCCCATTTTTGAGATTTGCTTAAAATTTCCAAGTGAATTCAAATTAAAAGTAAACTTTTTACTTCTTATTTTTTTTCTGGCATTGAGCAAAGAGAACTCCGAACAGTTTCAAGTTCAAGTTCTTTCAAAATATTTTCAGCTTCTGCGAAATCCTTGAGAATATCCTGTAATCTCTCTAAATAAGAAAACAAAGTGATTATTCAATATTGTTTGCAAATAGCTTGAGCACAACTCAGATAATACGAACACAAAAAGAATTGAAATAGTATGTTATACTGCTAGATATGTTGGATAGCGATGAGGCTATTGCAGAATTAATCATAGAAATCTTAGACATAAGTTCATTTCGAACAGCAGTGAATTCTACTGTAGTGCTCATGTTTGAGTTGCTAGTTGTGGAGCTACTAGAGTTTAGAGGTTTTAATAAAAAATTTTGATTTGAATTTAAAAATTTGTATGAAAAGAATCTTTCTGATATTTTGATAAAACTAACATTATTATAAATCATCCCAAACATACAAGAGAATGGTTTCTTAATGAAACAAAAGCAAAATGTCAAAAAGATTTCAAAACGAATACAAATATTCATTGACTTTTAATATTTTAGAGTATTTTTTTAAAAATAATGAAAAATCGAAACTTGATTTAAAGAAGATGCATTTAAATTAAGGGTTGATCTCTAATGTTTGGTATGACTCAGTTGCGGAATAATCAGTCAATTGCTCCAACAAAACTACTAAGTTTCTCATTATTTTTGATCTTGTTGCTTTGCAATTTTTGAGTACTCCAAGAAAGCTAAAAAAAATAAATAAATCAATTAGGTTTTATTTAAGAAAATACAGCTAATTTTAATTCTAATAATTGTAAGAAATAATTAAAAATGTTACATAATTTAGTTTATTTGCTAGATTTTCCGCTGCAACCTCCGCTTGGAGTAAAATTTAGTGGTTTAAAAAGAGCTTGCTTTGTTGGTGTGATATTATGGAGTGTGTTAAGTGAAGCAATTTTAAAATCATTTTTATCTAATTGCTACTGGCTTGAATTATTTCTAATATGATGGATGTTGTTTCTAGGAGTTATTTCAAATACTAAAGAAGTATCTTTTAAATTTTAAAAGTGAAAACAATATTAATAAATTATAAATAGAAATAAACAAGAGAATGTAGAATGAATTACTACTCTTCGAAGGTGATTTATCATCGAGAAGAGACACATCTAAGCTGCTGGATTCTGAGTTTGAGTATTACTACAAGAAAGTTGGATTTCCATGAATCCCAGGGAATTTTTTAATTGGATTAAAATATGGTTCTTTTTTGAATTCTTGTCTGGATTTAAGACGAGGAAGAAGAATCTTGCTGTTAGGACTTCTACTCAATAAGTTCTTTTGCTCAGGCTCAAAGATATTCACTGTTTCGATGTTATCCTTGAAGGATATTCGTCTTTAAGATTTCTAATTAAAATAAATTATGTTTCTATTCAAGTAGTTAAAGAGTATTTTTTATTATTATGTTACTTTGACTGAATTTCCTGCATTTAATCTGGTCAGGGAGGAATATGATGATCCAATAAAAGAATTCTTGAGAATAGTCTTCGATTAGTTCATGGAACTGTATTTATTGGAAATGCTGATGGTGATTTCACAAGGAGGTGTATCTGCTTCTGATTGATGATTATTCTGCAGGAGTAAAGGGTGGCTTTATGATTTCGAAAATGAAGGTCCAGTTTCGCATTAAGGAATGTTAAGCAGGGAAGAAGATTCAGAAGAACTCAACAATGATTAGCTAAATGCATCTGCATTGTTCACTTGAATATCTTATTCTAAGTTTGTTTCTTTTCTTAATAGATGGCTTTAATCGTCTTTCTTTTGCAAATGTGTAACAGTTTGGAGTGAAGAAGATTGCTTTTGGTCATATTCTGAAATCATTTCTGAAGAGAGATTTCTTCGAACATTCTTTGGCTGGTCAAACGCAAAGGTTTTGCTTTCTTTCTTAGAATTTGATTCAGATTTGTTAATAAAAATATCTTCTTCACTTGCTAATTCAAGAGATATCTTAACTTTCTTCTTTTAACTTGAGTTGTTGTCTTGTTTTTATTATGATGACGATCCTTATTGCTGTTATGATTATTATTATTATCCCTTGTCGGCATTTGCAATTGCTGATTTTAGAATTTTTGGAGGGAGACTACACATTTTATATCCTTAAAAAGAATCTTCTTCATTTTTGTTTGCATTTGAATTATCCAATTCAACAGTTGTTGTCCTTTTCTCTTGTGTGCATTCAGCTAAAATTGTTTAACTGTTTGAGCAATCGGGTTCTTCTGAATTAAGCAATAAATCGTTTCTCTCCGACCAAATAATATCTTTAATAGCTTGGTTTTCATTAGATTTATCTTCATTTTTAGTTAATGGAATAATGCATTCATCAATCTTAAGATCATTCATGAGTTTTTAAGTGCTCTCATAAATGCTTGGGATTTATGATGAAGATAAGTGAAGTTATGAATTGGCTGATATCTAACTGAGATAAGATCCTTTGATATTTTGGGTTGCCAAGTTGCTAAGAGGCAATAACTCAGATTTACATGGGCTTTAATGTCCCAATGTAGGATTTAAGAGCTTTTTGAATTAATTAGATGTATTATCATTGCGATTTTCTTAGTTGGGAGTATTTTCACGAAGTTACTCCAATGGATTCTCTTTTCTCACTAAAACATCCACTTTCGTTTCTGGCTTGGATGATACTTCAGCCAAGAAGATTGAAAAAAGTGTAGCTTGGCTCTTGCTTTTAATCTTACTAGCTTTGTTTCCAGCTACCTCTTCACGCATCGGTAGAATCGGGTGGTTCCTTTATTAAATACTAGTAAAAAATTCCTAATCTGAATCCCTATGTTTAGAATCAATTTTATCAGATTTCTCAACAACTTCGGATTCCTTTCCATTCTGAATATTCTCTTGCTATGCTTAAGAGCTAATAATCCTTGGAGTTGAACTTTAATCTTCCTAGTGTTGTTTCAAATAAGTACTGAATCTTACATGTGGAATATAAGCAGAAGGACATGGAGCAGTGCTGCTCGGAGGAAGAAGATTAACCATTTCAACACACTGAGAAGATCTTTTCTCTTCCAGTTAAGTTTTTCCTAAAGATTGGTCACTGGTATTTGAGTAGCTTGAACTGTTGTTGCAACTGTACTCACTTGATTTCAAACTTGAAGCTTTTTACAGTTTTTAAGTGAGAGAAGCCTTAGAATTCCCAGGTGTACTTGAGGATATTGAAGAATAGTTGAGTTCAATGTTATTTTGTAATTAGTTACCTTAAGAATTGTTATTTTTTGAAATTTGCTAGTTCCTTTCATTTTTCTGTGATTATTAAACTAAAGTTGAGAAATCTTAATATCTCCTGCAAGCGCCAGAGGAAGAAGACTATGATGAATTTGATTTCGTGCTTCCTCTGTAACTTGGACATACATCAATATTAATACTGGTAATATTACTTGAATCTTCTTGTAATTATTACTCTTTAATTTCCGCAAGACTAGTTTTAATCTAAAGAATTTTTTCTGAAGCGTTCTTTATTGGCTATGTCTTGGGAGTAGTGTTTGCACTCTCGATTTCATATTATTCTTTAATATCATCTAGGGGTAACTCTGTAGTTATTGGGTTGGTAAACCCACAAGTAGTTCTACCAGAAATAAGCTACAAAGGAATTATTGACTTTAAAATAACTTTGCTATCCCAAAGTCTGGTTAATTTAGGTGAACTTTCACTCATTTAATCTGTGTTATCTGTTCGGAGAACAACATCATCATGATCACTGAAAAGATGCTCAGTTTTAGAAACTGCATTAGGCATATTCTAAGCGATAGATTGAACTTCATTGTGGTATCCTTCAATAATATGGGTATTTCCTTTATTCAAAGAAGCTGAAGACTGCAATGCAGGAGAATGTGCAGATAGTTCAGTTTCAATTAACAATTTTTCACTATAATCTAATGAGTTTTTGTGAGAAAGATTGGCGTTAGAACTTTCAAATTCAGGTGTAACCTTTCCTAATGCTAATTAACTTTCTGCAGTGTCGATGTTCTTATTTGAGCATTATCCATATTATTCTTCTTCAAAGGAATTGACTCTTTATTCATTTTCTTCATCCTTTTTTTCTTCTTCATTTTACGATTTGAAGAATTACTCGAATAGTTTATCTTCTTGCATCCTCATTTCAGTTGTCTCGACAGTTTCTTGAGAAACAAATGCTTCTCTTTGTCTGATTAAAATAATTTCCTTTTAAGGGCTGCTGAAAGTAGGGAGATAAGAAGCACCACTTTCGAGGGGGTTTCGAGGTGGTGAAAGGGATGCTGTATTTGGTAAGCGATCATATGGGAGATTTGCAATAATCTCTGAAGCAATGATCTGCTGCTACATTGGAGAGGGAGATGAAGTCTAGAACATAGGAGTTGCAAATGTACTCAAGATATTTTCTTTGAGCTTATAAATTTTATTGTTGAATCCATTGTTGGTAGCTGATATCTAGGCTATTACTTCTCTTCCTGAGAAACTAAAACGCACTTTCTTATCTTCTCCAAGACTATACTCACCTAGATCAAGATCTCCAACTTACTCTTACTGTTATTACCTGTATTATTGTTAAAATGGAAGATTTATCTAATTGAGAAGAATAGCCTCCGATTCTGTTTAAAGTTTATGTGAGAGATTTTCAAGATCTTTAACAATATGATCTTTTAAATCATCTATGATTTGTTGAAGCTGTGGACATTTCCTGAATATCCCTGTTTAAGAAGGTCCTTACTGGTGAATTAATCCGTTGATAAAACTTGACTGAGTATTAAGAAATCCACTCTGCGAAAAAAAAATCAAAATCTAAACAATTTAAATTATTTCTGTTTACTTTATCTTGTTTGATACTACCGAAACCGCAACCGGTTTGAAGAGAATTGCTACTCTTACTGGATTAGCACTCTTGAGATGGAGGAATATTATTTTTAAATAAACTGTTGCTTTGCAAGACACTACTATGACACATACTGCAACTTTACTGCAATACAGTAGATCCTGTAACATGCTAACCAAAGAGTCCTGTTTTATTTGTTGGAGGGAATTAATTATTATTTGAAATCATATTCGGCCTAATGATTTCATAAAGATTAGGGGAATAGTGGTTCACATTCTTTGAAGGTGTATGGATAGGACTTGGATTCTTAGATGCACTAGAAGATTAAACGTAAGCAGCCCTAATAGGAGATGTAGGAATTTGTTGGTGTTGATTGGAGAGCTAGTTAAGACATTATGAATATTACTGTGTGTTAGGTGAGCATGACCGGCTTGCAATCTGCTGCTGAGGTTAAGTTTTAAGATCAAAATATGAGTTATACTAAGCATGTGAGTAACCACAGCTCCTAGATGATTTGTTTTAATAAAGAGGAGAAATCTAAGGAGCTACTAGATTGTTATTAGAATGAGGTAAATAAACTTATTTTTCGAGATTGAAGTTGCTTGAAGGAGTATACATACTGTGGTTTCTTTTATTTCTTGAACTAGGTGGTAATAATTCATCATGTTGATGCAACTGAAACTATGAGAATGATGTCTTCTATGGTTCGATTAAAAGTGATTTATTATGATGTAATCCATTGCTATTGTTGTTGTTGTTATCTGGGTTATCTTCAGTTTCATTGCTGTCTCTACTATTGGTGCTATTATTAAGAAGTGTAAGATTGTCATCTGGGGAATCAGCATACCCATTGAATGTTAGCAAGCTTCCTGCAGATTAATTTCTTCCTAATTCAAATTAATTCTAGTTTTAACATTACGATGGTCCATATTGTCTAGCACAATGGTGATCCTCGTGCTACTGGTGGTGTTGAACATGCTGCAAACCGTTAAGGAATTGAATTTGCTGATGCTAACTTAGTTTTTACTATGGAGGCAAAGCATGGCTCTTGTTTTCATTAGAGTGTTTATTGGCTATTACAAGTGGACTCGCATAAACAGAGTTATGCCTAACAGTAGGTTATGATAATTGCTGTTACTACTGATAAGGACGATATGACACATAAGGGATTTCAGTGATATTTTTTTGAATTATTTGTGGATTTGCGTAAACAGAACCTGCCTGTCTTTGTTTTCTCGATGCTTGCTACGAATTCAAATTCTTAGCCTCAGAGTAATTGAATTGCTCTAATAAAACATATAAAAGTTACCATTTTATTGTTAGAATCAATTATTTGCTGTTTTACTTTATGGTTATTATTGCTTGAGAAGGAATTTTGTGAAACTAGCCTCTGTGGTACTAAGATTTGTCTCCTAAGAGTTTGAATACTAGTTTTCATTGCTACCTAATGCATAGATGCTATCTACAACAGAATCAGAACTAGATAATTGGATTATTGTTTTTTTTCCAGGAGTCTTCTTTAATCCAGCGAATTTCTTGAATGGTGAAAATTAGTCACCCGCATGATTTTCATACTACTGCCTTTTGCTTGGTTACTGGTTTGAACTCCATAAGTCTCTAATAAATGATTAACTGGGAGTTACGATAATATTCGTATCAATTTACTGCAGGATCTAACCTTTAGATAAGATTTACCCTCCATATCGGTAGGTTTTATCTTATCTTTCTCTGTGAGCACTGTTCATTATTAGCTACAAACGATAAGAGGGCTCTGTGTTTCTCTAAGAACAGCCCAGAAAATGTGCTCTCTATTTTAGTATGAATTATTTTGAAAGGGTTCACTGACAATAACTGACTTCTTCAATTTTGTTTGTAAATCGCTTCTTTTCTTAATTAATATTTGTTTCGTTAGAAGCTTAAGAAATGATTTGATTATCTACCTTCCAGTCAGCTAACATTTAACTTTCTCTTTCTATTCAAAAAGCTACCCCACAGATCAAAACACCAAGATTTACAATCTAAGAACCTTTCAAATTATTATTTTAATGTGTATGCATCTAGATATTTATGTGTTATATATTTTTAAATTCTGATCTTCTTAACCTTCTTAAGTTGTCAGGTAGATTCTAAATCCTTTTCCTTTTCTTAGAAATTCTTTGGCCTTTGAAAGAATTCTTGCAAATTAATTTATTTGTTTAACGAATACTTTTTGCTCTTACTGGCCTATTATTACCAAGAGTATGTTTTTACTATTTATTTTTTTTTTTGGTTTATTAAATCTAATATAAAAGGGTCGACAGAAGATCTAAAGAAAAACGCAAAAAGTAATGAATTTGACAATCTAGTTCAAAAAAAAAAGGAGAAAATAAGTATCAACTCAATCTTCTTAGTGCAAAATAAGTAAACCTAATAATTGAAAATATTCCCCTATTTTTATTTTGTTCGAAATCTTGTTCTTTCCTTTATTCCTAAAGCACAATCAATCTGCTTATTGAGAAGGGATGGTGATTGAGAGAGAAAAAAAAGCAATTTTTTCAGCTGAATTATTCAATTATCATAACAAAAAGCATAAGGACTATTGAAAACAATGCCAGTTGTTTTTTCTAATTATCAGAAAAGGTTTGCAAAACTCAGATTAACAATTTCTTCTTCAAAACAACAATCACTACCATTTTTACAAGAACAAAATTATAAAATATATTATGAGTCCCTCTATGTCTTTCTTTGTTTATTCTTTGGTATTTCTTGAGATAAATTCATTTGGAAATAAAATAGAATAAAAATAGCTTTTTGCATTTTTGTTATGTTTTAGGCAAGAAAACTTATGGATTA
>Ga0302271_10001915_pt1 | contig 19372 bp, 10 predicted proteins | sample III_Bog_N1_1_FD_198767 | JGI IMG/M metagenome (GOLD analysis project Ga0302271, IMG submission 198767) | Peat permafrost microbial communities from Stordalen Mire near Abisko, Sweden - III_Bog_N1_1 | ecosystem: Environmental > Terrestrial > Soil > Wetlands > Peat | place: Sweden: Abisko...
AATCCTCTGAATTAAAAGGCTCTTGAGTTGTAGCCACCATATTTGAAATGGTTATAATAAACACCATCTCTAACTGCATACATTTCCCATCTCAAAGACAGAAGATTTCTGTAGTAAGCCTTAGTCTTGAAGTACTTGAAGGGCAGCATGAGAAGCATTCCAGTGAAGAACATGTAGTATCTCACCATCTTATCTGGTCTCTTGTAACCGACTCTTCTTTGCATGAAATTGATGAAATTAGAAACATCATAAGCCATCTAAGGAGCAGATGCAGGTGTACCATCGTCGTAATCAACCAAACCATCTTGAAGTTGCTTAGCCATACCTAAAGAAAATGAAGAATAAGGTGTTAATTATTCTGTTTTTGAAGAAAAAAAAATAAATAAAAGATTCTTCAAAATCTACCAATGATCATATGATCGAAGTAAGGATTGAAGGATTTTCCCTTGGGGACATCCATGCCGAAAGGAGGTGAGAAGTGATATCCTGTGGAGATGTTGTAGATGTAGTTAAGACCACCGGGTCTGAGCTTGATCTTGGAGAAATCTGTTGGCCAAACACCTCCATTAGCATTCTTAGCTTGATCTTGGGAGAAATATGGTGGGTAAATGTGATCGGAAATGACTCTATCTCTCTCATCCCATTCTTGGAAGTAGTACTGCTTGAAGTGCTGATGAGCAGGGTGGATAGTGAAGTCACTCACCATCTATGCTAGCTCGAGTTGCTTGTAAGCCTTGTCAAGAAGATAATCGTATTTCTTGTAGATCATACCATGACAGTTACCACAATTTCTAGCGAACACTTGGAATCCTCTACGAACTGAACCGGAGTCGAAAGTTCCAAGGAATGAAAACTATGGCCAATAGCTGTGTCCCTTGTGAGTACCAACTTCAGTGACTAACTCTTCATAACCCTTGATACCCCAGAAGGCACCGATGTCATCTCTGTAGATGAAGTTTTGCACATCCTTCTTTCCGCTGTTTGCGAGGGAAAGACCTATGATGCCTGCTGCGACTAAGCTTTTCATATTCCTTTTTTTAAAATCAGATTTATTTCCTTTTTCAATTATTTTTTAATATTTATCTATGCCCCTGTAGTAATTGATCTCCCCCCATAATTTTTCCTTTCTTCACTCTTAGTAGTTCTTGCCACCTTTTTTTCATTTTATTGTTTATCTAGATTTTCGACTCTGCATTTTTATTTTTGTTTTACTGCATACCAACTTATCACTCCTATTCTAGCTCATTTTATCATTCCCCCATCCTATCATTTATCTTCATTTTTTTGTGATTTTCAATAACTTTTTCTCAATCTGCAGTATGTTTTTTGCCACTTTATACTCTTGATTAATTTCAGAAATATCAAAGGCATTATTTTTACATTTTTTAGTAAATTATTTATTATTTTTGTTAAGTTTTTCGATTAATAGATAGTAGATTTTCAATATTTGGTTGCATTTTACCATGAAAAGATCATATTAACTATTCCTTTTATCAATGAAGATGATTTTCAAGAATATTCTTAGCTCATTTGATACTTGATTTTAACTAATATTAGTTTGACAAAAATTAAAGAAAATAATAAAAGACAAAAAAAAGAAAGGATATTTACGAAACAAAGTGATTTTTTACAAAAAATGATTGCATAGGGAAGACTACTAAGAGTACTTGCTTCAAAATAATTCACCTTACCAAGCACGAGATACTGCTTCTCTGCTGATTAGCCTTAAGAAAAATTGTTTAATTTCACATCTGAGCATATTATTACTTAAGATTAAGTTGGCAAAGATGAAAAATACCAAGATCTATGCTTCAAATTCGAGCGTGAGTGGTAGAAAGTTGAAAGAGACACCGAAGATAAGTAAGAAAACACAAACTAAGATTTGAGAGGGTGGAAAAGAAAGATGTGAAATGATAATAAAATGGCAAGAGTGTTAACTTTGAGTTTGTTTTAAAAACTTCAGCTAAAGGTAATTACTCGATAGCGAGCTTACACCAAGTCAGTTGAAGAAAATTGAATTCATCAGAGATTCATTCTTGGAACTCAGTATTTTGGAAATGAGATATCTCAATTCAGTTCTAGGTGAGAAGATTGTCAAGAACACTGGATTATCTCCTTTCAAAATGAACATCGATTGGCCATCTATTAAGCAACTATGTAACAATGAATATATAAATAAATCATAAAATACATTACTCTCCTTTGAATGGAATATCAATGCATACATAGTATTTAAAATACATGACTATTTTTATGAAAATATTTATTCATATTTATTTCGTGATTGATGAAAGAGAATGGAACTTGGCCTCCTGCCAATCCAAATTGGATTCTTTAGCAAGAAGCTATTGCTAAATTATGGCCTGCAGGATAATCAGGTATCTCTCAACTGTTTGGCAGCATGACTGGAGGTGGTAGTGGTAGTGGTTCAAGTGAAGGTGGCTCAACTGGTGTCAGTGCAGCGGCGACTGAAGCTGCACCTGCTGCAGCTAAACCAGCTGAGGAAGCTCCAAAAGAGGTAAAATCATTGAAATAATTAGCAGTGTTTTCAATCGAAATTTTTATATTCCAAAATTTGTAATTCTTTAGAAATAGAACTACGATGTAGAGCTAGCAGGAATTGACCCAGCTTCTAAGATCAAGATCATTAAGGAAGTCAGACAACTCTTCAATTTAGGGCTCAAAGAAGCAAAGGATCTTGTGGAAAAAACACCTTGCATCCTTAAGTAGGCTTGCAAGAAAGCAGAAGCAGAAGAACTTCAAACTAAGCTTATTGCTCTTGGATGCACTGTCAACTTGGTTTGAGAAATCAAGCACATAGAATGTGCTGCAAAATCAAAAAGGAGAAAAAAAGAAAAAGAAATAACGTCTACAAAAAAATTTGTTTCTTTTCTTACTTAGTATCTCTTTCTGTACCTCTATTTAATCATTTAGCCTACTCCTTAAAATTGTTTAAATTTATCAATTTTACTATTTATTTCAATGCAAATCATTGTTACCAATTGAAAGCAAGAAAATAACTTATCTTTCAGCAGCTATTTTGATAACAATGATCCTTTCAAATCATAGAAGATCTAATAGTATTTTGAAAAATATACTAATTAAATAATACTATTCGGGGATAAAACATAATGAAACCTTTGATTTTCTTCATAAAACTGCTTTTAAGTTTGAAATAATCCAAAATATTATAAAAAAATATAAAGAAAAGAGAATTAAAAAAATTGACACTATTGTTTTGAATCATTCCTGCTTAGAAAAAAAGAAGTATTCATAGGCTATCAGGGTGGCGAAGAGTGATTTAAGACATGTGAGAAGTCACATAACAAAGGAAAAATAAGAGTCTTTTTTTTTGTTGGTTTAATATGAATGATATTCAGCAGGAAGATATTTTTTAACTTTGTGGAACATCAACCAGGTCAAATATTATGTTTTTTTAAAAGTTGAAAGACTATTTCTCTGTCTCAGTTTTCTGATTATTTGAGAAGACTCTTTAATTTTCATTTCCTTAGAACTCATTTGATGAGTTATTTGCATTTAATGATAAATAAAATGGGAGGTATTAATTACAATCTTAAGAACCTGGAAATGAAAATACACATTTTAGACTAACTTTCAAATGAATTAGAACTTTTATTTCTTATATTTAACTTATTTACATTATTATTATTATTATTATTATTATTATGTTATTCAACCTACAGGACATTCAACCAATTTGATTATTAATATCGACATGTCCTTCAACTTATTTTTAAAATCATTGTGTCAAGAAGAGATTTGGATATTTTAAAATAGCTCTAAACTGAATCTTGGAATCTAGATTTATTTATTTGTTTTTTCATGCTAAAACAATTTCATAATATTTAAACCCATTAGTTTAGGCCCTCTCAAGGTTATTGTAGATCAAAGATAATGAATTTTCCTAAAGTTTTAATTTAATACACCAACAGAAAGATAGATTTGTAACTCAAGAATTGTTTAAATATTATCAACCTTACTTATTTGATTCCCTCTTAAGTGGTTATAGAAGAAATATCTCTCTCTTTGGGAAAATAAATAAATTATTTCAAGATGAAAGTGATCTGAAACGGGGAAACATTGAATTCTTTTTGATATAGATATGCTTTATTCAGGTTCACTTTGAAATCAAGTAACAAAGATAATCAAACCTTCTATTTTCCTTCCATAAAACTTCTAATTTCCTTAACATTGTTGATTTCTGATTCCATAAACAATAGACAAAAATTTAAAAAAGCACTCCAAACACCATTTTTTGATTGTTTTACAAGACATAATCCCTTGTGCTACCTACGTAGAACTGTTTAGCAAAAATCTCCCTCAATTTCTCTTCTTCTCTTGCACTATTTTTTTTTCTTTCAGATTTATTTCTATAATTAATAAAAATATCTTCATAATGCTTACCGAATAATTTGAGTAATCAAAATAATCATTAATTTCTGGAATATTTACTCCCTTCCTTCAAAAGGATCTTTTCAATTTCACTTATATAACTGATTTAAATCACAAAAAAAACAAATACAAAAAGTATTTCCATTATTCTCTTCTTACTTTCACCCTTTATGCAAATCACCAACAAACTCTTTGAGCCTATTAAATTAGGAGCTCTTCATCTCAAAAACGCTTTCATCATGGCTCCTCTCACTCGGTAAAGAGCTAACCCTGCTGATGGCATCCCAACTGACATGATGGTATAACATTATACCATGAGATCATCATTTGGAATGATAATCACTGAATGCAGCCCAATTTCAAAGATCAGCGCTTACTTTCCTGGTAATTATCAAATAAGGCTATTAATTAAATATTCTATTATCAATAATAATTCCCTAATATTTTAATTTAACTACTTCAAGGTGCTCCTGGGATATACTCAGAAGAGTAAGTCCAAGGATGGAAGAAGGTAGTCGATTCTGTCCATGCTAAAGGAGGAGTGATTATCATGTAAATTTGGCATAGCGGTAGAGTAGTTCTCTAAAGTTAAATCCCTGGAGAGCATGCAATATCTTCAACTGACAGAGGGATAACTGTATCTAATCATTTTTCTTAAGTTGAAGAATGTGCTATCCCATAGCGACTCACTAAGGAAGGGATAAAAAAAGTAATTGAAGAGTTCAGATTAGGAGCTGTAAACGCTAAGAAAGCTGGATTTGATGGGTTGGAACTGCATGCAGCGAATGGATATCTTGTAGATTAGTTCTTACGGGATAGTGCAAATGATAGGACTGATGAATACGGTGGGTCGATTGAAAACAGATCCAGGTTTTGTCTCGAAGTCATGGATGCGCTGGTTAGCGTTTTTGGACCTGATAGAGTTGGTATAAGATTGTCTCCAACTGGAAGAATTAACGGGATGAGTGACTCAAACCCACTTAAGTTACTTGAATATTTGCTTCCTTAGCTAGAAAAAAGAGGATTAGCGTTTGTAGAGGTGAAGAGGCACGGGAAGAGTATTTGGGAGAAGAGTAACGCTGCTGACTAAATTCCAACGGAGACTTTTTTCCATGCTGTGAGGCAATTTTACAAAGGTAAACTAATAGCTAATGACGGTGTGACAATCGATGAAATGAAGGCATTGATTTCTTCAAACATTGCTGATGCTGTAGCCTTTGGACATTTAGCTATGTCAAATCCTGATCTGCCAGAAAGAGTTCTAAATAATTGGAAAATAGATGAATCTGTTGATAAATCGACATGGTATTCACCAGGACCAAAAGGATATTTGGATTATTTGCCTTATCAATAGGAATAAGAAAAACAACAGTCTTGATCTAAGCATAAGGATAAATTAATCTATGTTTGTATAAGGATTGATAAAACATCTTTCATGATTACTTCATTTCAATTTAGAGAGATTTTACATTAAAAACAGGTTTTGAATTGAGTTAAAGTGTGAATTTCACACAAATTAAATCAGAATAAGTAGTTATCGTTGAAGGGTTAATGGTGCAAAGCAATGTTTAATAGATTATGTGAAATTGTAGTGGGTTTAGGTTGTTTTTTTTAGTAAAAATTCTTGCAGACCTTGATTTTTGAGCTTTATTTTACTTCAAAAAAGCCTTATTGTAAAAAACTATGGAAAAAAGCATTGAAACCATCTATTAATGGCGAATAATAAAATAACTAAACTCTTCTTCTTTAAGTGAAATAGAGTAATTGTCTAAGTGAAGTTCAAGCAGAAGCAAATCTGCACTTGAAATAAAAGACTTATTACTTAACATATGTAAACAAAAGAATCATTCTATGTTCTAAATAGCTGATAATTCGTATTATTAAGATAGATAAATAACTTTAGTTAAAGGAATACTATTTATCTAAGCTTGAATAGCCCCCATTTCAAAAGAATTAACTCCAGGATAATCTGGCTTAAAGAAAGATAATCAAGCTGGAGAAATACATATTTTTATATTAGTAAGTTATCTTTAGAAAACAGAGAGGATACAGCAAATCTCTCTTGGATTATCAAAGAATAGGTACAACTGAACACCACTCACCATGGAGAATATCGAGTGCTTGCAGAATTACGTCAATGAGGAAGTTCCTCATGTAGATTTGTCTAAGGAGGAAATCTTAACTTTAGCGTTGCATCCTAAGCCAATACCAGACAAAGACGAAGCACGAAGCTAGTTGGCTCACAAGGAAGGTGGCAAACAATGCTCCAATGCAAAGATGGTTAGTACTATCCGCTCTGTAGGGAAGCTTGTTTTAGCAGAAGTTGGCAAGAAACTTTTATCAGGTGATTTGAATTTGACAAAAGTTTCATTTCCTATTAAATGCGCAGTAGCAATGTCAGCGCTTGAACGTGTAGGCAGAAGTACATCCTTTTTCCCGATTTACTTTAACAGAGCAGCAGCATCTAATAACCCAATCGAGAGGATTAAATTAGTTATCACAGCAACATTAGCTAATTTTTATGTGAATTGCACATTTTTGAAGCCATTAAATCCAGTCTTAGGAGAAACCTTCCAAGGATATTACAACGATGATACTCAAGTGTTTTGCGAACAAATTAGCCATCACCCACCTGTGACATCATATTATTGTGTGGGACCAAGGAAGGATTACATAGCGTATGGGCATTATGTCTATGAAACGAAGGCTGGAATGAACTCCTTGACTCTCAAAAATACTGGACACAGAACAGTAATTTTTCCGAAAGACGGATAAAAGATTGTGTACAATTTCGGCGAGGAGAATTACTCAGGGACATTTGTAGGGACAATGAAAATAGAATCGAAAGGGACGCTTACGTTTATTGATGAGAAAAATGGATTAGTTGGAACCGTTGTGCTAGGGAAGGTGAAGAAGAAACCAACTGATTACTTTGAAGGAGATATCAAGCGAAACGGTCAGCCGATTTCAAGGATTTATGGGTCTTATATGAGCTATGTGGAGTTTGATGAAACTAAATATTGGGATTACAGAGTATCATTGCCACTTCATCTCAGAAAAGAAGAAAAACCAATAATTTCTGATGCTCAAAACAGACCTGATCTGCAGTTATTGGGAATGATGGCACTTGGACCTGCTTAAAAAGCTAAGGAAGAGATTGAACTCAATCAAAGAAAAGATGCAGCTTTGAGAAAACATAAATAGAAATGATTAAAATATCTCAAAAGCATAGTAAATATTGCTGAATAAGGTGTAAAAACGAAGAAATATGAGATGGGATAAGTTTTTTATGTGTGAATAGTCAAGGAAATCAAAACAGAAAATATAAAAAATTCATTTTAAATTCTTTTAGTACATTTATTGTGTTCTTTTGTCATTGAAAATCATCTTTATCAATGCATGTGTTTCTATTATGAAAATGATTATTTAAATGATTGCTTTAGTTTTTCTAAAAAGTAAAAATAGCAGATTTTTCAGAATTATTTAATTTTTAGGAAGCTTAATTTCAAAGAAATAATTAAAAAATAAACCCCCAAAAACACTTGTTGGTATGAACGAAAAAAAGATAATTTAACAATCATTTAATTTCAAAAATATTGACAAAAAAAAGCAAGAAACATAGGGTTAGTTGATAATTAGGTGAGATTTTTTTTTTTTGAAAATAAAAAATCGATCAAGACAAGGAAATGAACTGAAATTTGAAGGACTTTCGGAAAATAGGAAATACAACTGAAGTCATAATAAATTTTAATTTATTCAAAGTGATTAATTCGACACTCAAAAGACTAATGTCTGGATACAATTTCAAACAAAAAGAGAATATTAGAGAGCAACTGCAAGCTCCGATGGCTTACGTTTAAACAGTACCAAGAAAGTAACAAAATAATGTCCCTAATTATGTGTAAACTGCCCCTTCTAAAGAAGCTGAGGAGCATCAATTTGACAATAACTACGCCAGATAAAATGTGAATCAAGAAAATTACGCTCTTATCGAGAGAGTCAGATAGCTTGAAGAGTAAGTCAGGTAATAAACTGAAGGAAATAGAAATCTTTACGAGTAACTGAGTAAAACTGAAGGAGAGCTAATCAAAGCACGATAAGTTGCACAACGAAATGGTGAAAGCTCTAATTTAAGAACTGCTTAAGTTGGAGAACTCAACAATCGCTATCACGAGATCGCTTAAGGTCATAATTAATTCTTGGAAAACGCAAGAAGTCATGCTTTTACTGTTCAAAGCGAACTCGAACATAAAGACGAAGAGATCAAGAGATTAAAGAGTTTGTTAGAAGAAAAATCTGATAAACTCAAGGTTGTAACAGTGTCTTAAGAAAAGAATTTTGACAGATGTGTCGGATTGGATAGGGAAGTAGCTATTTTGCTGGAGGAAAATAAAAACCTAAGAGAAGATCTGAGAAGAAAGGCACACTAGCTAGATATGGAACATCTTTCACATAAAGCAGAAGGGACATTTATGGTAGAGGTTGAGCATTTAAAAGCTGATGTCTAGAGACTTGTTTTGATGCTCAAGAACACTGACGAATACAAGGAATTCTCAGTAAATAGGATAAATCACCAAACATTTATGAAATGTATTCTGATTTTGAGATTTGTTGTTTTATTTTTTTAGGACATTTCCGACGATTCAGCCCATTCTATTCGCTTCTTGAAGGATATCAAAGCAAGAACATATGTAGATAATAAATGTAATAAGAATTGCAGGCTCATTAGACCATGCCAATGCCCTTCGACTGGGGAGAATTAATGGGTAGAAGATGAAAAACTTCTATGGGTACCTGAAGAGGCATTTAAATTTGCGCATGAGTTCAGAGTCAAATACAATGGAGAACTCACAGATACACTAATCGAAAAACTCTTGTTTGAGTTGAACAAAATATGGTCGAAGAGAGAGTAACGCTTGATGAAGAGAATTAAAGGTAATGCTGCTCATGAAACAGCAGGGTTACGAAGGTAATTAGCTTTCAATCCTACATATGACGAGCATCAAGCTAAAGCGACAATTCAAAGGCTTTAGAGAGAGCTGAAATAAGCGTACAAGGAGAATCGGGAGGCATTTGGGTAGCGCGAGAGAAGAAATCCAGTAGGTACATCGTATGTGAATGAGACTCTCAAGATAACCAAAGCTGGAGATAAAAAGAAAAAAGAATTTGAAAACAAAAATAATCTACTGAAAAGCAAAATACAGAACATGGAACTGAGCAAGTATGGATCGTTGAGTGAGAAAAGTGTTTTCATGGAAGGAGCTGCCTGGATGAGCAATCAAATTATTAAAGAATTTGATGGATTGCAGAAGGATATTAGTGCTCACTCAACATAGCTGCAAAGTTAGCAAGATACTACCCATAGTCACTCTTCATCATTTGACCCTGCTGATTCGTTACGTAAATGCAACTGGCTAATCGAGAATGTTGATACGGAACTTGGAAATTTTAAAAATAAACTAAAATAAATCAATAATAATACTGAAAAAAACATGATTGATTCGACTATTGCATCCAGAGCGATAACAAGACCACACTCTGCGATTATTGACACATTCTGAGAAAGATAGTTATGTGTTATACGTTTGAGATCAATATTGATTTATCTCGTATTTAAAATTTCTGTATTTTTTTAAAAAAATTCTTAATGTTTTATGGACTTTTTAGCCGTTGAAAATTTTGGATGTTTTTGTTATCCATAAAAAATATTGAATTTTTTTAGGAGAAAATCACTTTAATTAATAAAGTTTAAAACATTTTGATTAGAGCGGAGTGAAAAGACATCTAGCCACAATTTGATATTGTGTTTGTGAAGAAGGTTTTTATTTTTAATAATACAAAACATTTAGGTTAATTAATTACCTTTCTTTTAAGTCAAAGCGAGAAAAAGATAGGAAAAAATAGGTTTGTTCTTTGAAGATTAGAAATCAAAAATGAAGAACAACAAAATATCCCTGGATGTAAAGTTAAAATCATTGTTGTGTCACATAACTATGATATTTGTTTGCTTTTTAGGAAGAAACCCTCGTTTTTAATGAGATGATGCGCCTTCTTTTCCCTGTAAGCGCAAATAGATCAGACAAAATGGACAAGAAGAAGTTTACATCCACCAATTCTTCTGTTTCTGTTCTTATTTCTTTCTTTCTCATTAAACTATTCCTTCTTTAATATTGCCAAGTTTTTCGACTCATATCAAGCTCTGTTTCATGCTTCTTTAATATATTTTTTGAATTGATTGATTTCTGCTTATTTCCTCTAAATCACTCTCTTTGAAAAAATCATAGCAAGATACTAATACCAAATGTTACGCTGAAGTAAGCACTCAATAGATAAATCAATCTAAGAGCTTAAAAGATATCCCAAACAACTTGAATAACCAGCTGCAGCCACCTTCTATTATACTATAACCTCCTTCTAGTTTTCCACAGCCACCTTAAGCTAAATCAATGTATTCAATTCCATCAGAAGTACAATTTCAATAACTCAATCCAGCTGCAGGTTAATTTCCTACTTCATCAACATCAAGTTTTAACCCAAACTAACCTAAATTCGCACAATAAATGCCTTCGTAATAGTCTTAATAAATCCCATTGCATCCTTCGATGCCTTAGTATCCATAATTTGTGAAATAGAACTATTCTTAGAATTCATAAAATTCCATGCAACCTAACAAATCGTAATATGCTCCTTAAAGCTAAAATCCTTGGGAATTATCATCCAAATAGGAGCAATATTAAGTGTAGCTTCCAAAATACGCTTAATAATTTACCTAAACTCAATATTAAGACTAGTAAAAGCAACAATCAAATACTCCTTCAACTCAACCAAATTTTACAGCTCCATAATTTCAAAATTATTACTAATATCCGCAGCCTCAAAACTAAAGTTAAAGGCCATAGCAAGGACAAGGACAATAACAACAATAAAATTCACCTTCTTTCCTTAACTCTTCTAATAAATACTAACACTATTCACAATAAACCTTGAATAGTATTCCTATTTCATACTCCTAAGGAATTCCAAAATAGTTCTCTTATTCTTCTTCTTTATCTGTGTAGTCATCACATGTCTAACCTTAGCTTGATTAAGATTAGTAGATTGTCAAAAACATCCCTTAATCATATCCGATTAGATCTCTTCCAATTCCCTCCCTTCCCTCTGAAGATAGCAATCTAAAAAATCCATTGCCTCCTAATCAAAACATTGGGAATAATAAATAATCCTCATCTAACTTGAATATTCCCCAAACTCTTCCAATTCCATACCCCCACAGTCATCAAGATCATAAAAAACATAGAAATACTAATTCAGATCAAAAAGAAGAGAAAGATTCGTAAAAAACATCATAAAATTTTTATTTCTTGGATGACTAAAATTACAAATCTACGTAGAGTGAATCCACAGCAGTTCAAGTCACTCGATTTAATAAATCTCATTTAAAAGATAGCAGTTCAGATAGCAGTTTAATAATACTTGAATCTTAAGTATTAACACCCCCTCATTCAAGATAAAAAGAAGATTCCGTTGATTCCAAGAAGAATTCCAAATCATCTTCACTCATAAAATCAATAAAAAAGAAAAAAACATCTTCAAACAAGGAAAAAATAAACTCAAAAGAAAAGGAAAAAGAAAAAAAGTAGTTGCCATTACTTATGCTTGAAGACAATAAAATAAAGCATAAACCTCAGCTAAAACCGTTTTAGAAGAAAAAGAAGAAAATTCATAGTGACAAGAAAATTATCTAAATCTAATAAATCTAAGAAGAAGGTGAAGATAATGGATAACAATAATAACAAGAAGTTATTGTTATTAAAATTAAAAAGAGTATTCCTAAACTTTAATTGAAGAGTAAAAATGTTTTCGGGGCTATTGTAGATGATTCAGCTGATGAATCGGGAACTGCTGAAGATTATCATCATACCATAAACTCCTCTGGATAGTAGTAGCCTTCTTAATTGCATCATCACAGTTAACATTTATAATAAAAAATACTCCTGCTAAAGTAGCCAATTCCAACAATTAATCTTAAAAATAGTCCACATTCATAACTAGCAAAGCCATCTGGAATTATTCGTGATCCTCCTGGGGTTAAAGCTCCTAATTCAATTCAGCAAAGTTCAGATGTAAGCACACAACTTATTAGATTTCTTTGTTTTTCTTTTTCCTGTTCTTAAAAGAAGCAGCTCTCATATTCTTCTCTTAGCCTTGTAGATAAATTCAGTCTGAAAACAAGAAGAACATTCAGACTTAAGAATAGCATTACAAGTTTAAAATAGATATGTCCGCATTCATCACAGGGTCTGCAAGTGGTGATAAAACTGGAGTACCTTCATTAGCTAGATTGCAGGACTCCAAGATGTTTTTCTACAATATTCTCGGCCAAGAAAGAAAAGGATTTGCATAATAAATAAATCTAGAAAGTAAGATTCAGCGATTATAAGAAGAAAATCAAGCTAAATTGAATCCTATTGCTGCTGCTTCTTCTTCCAAAGATCATCATGACTAACAAGAAGGTAAGGGTTATCATAATAATATTATGAACAGTGCTGTCGAAACTATTATTATTGCTGCAGAAGAGCATTTCGAAGTTGAAGACGCAGAGGAAAAGACATCACAGATTAACCGCTATTTCAGTGAGAACAAAGGGCAAGTATGTTTTAGATGTGGCAAGAGTGGTCATTTTCGAAGTGCTTGCTTATCTGGCTCTCGTGATAGAGAGTATAATTGCCATTACTGTTTAGGTGGACATTATGCTGGCAAATGCGAATAAAAGGTTTGTTTTCGCTGTGGCATCATAGGTCATGAAAGAAATCAATGTCCTATGGATATTTCTAGATTTGCAAGATGCAATAAATGCACGAGGATAGGGCATTAAATCAATAAATGTGGGATACTTCAGCCCAGTAATAATCATCCGCTTGGTGAGAAATTAAATTTCAGTTCGACAGGATAGGAAGAAGACGCTGGATACTTGTTATGTCTTAGTTGCGGAAAATAAGGACACATCAACTGTTCTACTTCTCCTATGATAATTGATAATGTCTATATACCTTCAAGTAAGGAGAATAAAGTACAAGAGGGGCATACTATACTTTCAAAAGGATAATAAATTCACTTGACAGGTCATGGATATCATAATCGTGAACAGAAAAGGGAAATCTAATTTGAGAGACTAAAGAGCCCTCCTAAGCTTGAAGTCTCGTAGATCTTTGCTCGGAGATAGCAACACTTAACTATTGGGAGCAACTTAGTTTGAATTATTCACTAGGGGAGGGGAGATTATTTACTTTTTGTTTTTTAATTGAATTATTTTTTGATTTTAAAAATTTATTGTTCCATACAAGTTCACCTAGACTAATGAAAAGCTATTCCAGTTTATCTAAGATTCTTTGGATTACATTCATTTGATATTTGAATATGACAAAACTGTATCGTTCATGAACTTTATGTGCTTTAGAAAAATGTTTCAAAGCAACTAAGATTTTTAAATTGCAGCTTTTTTGACTTCAAAATAACTAAATGGGAAGAATTCTTTGCTAATAGTCTGCGGATAAAAATATCTTTTTCACTTGAAATTAAACAATTTAGATACTTAAAATATCTCCAAAAAGCATTTTTAGTTTTTGTAAAGATAATTAAACTTGATTTCTGATTATTGTCCAATACAAAAAATAGGCTAAAAAAATAAAACAACTTTTTTATTTTTTTTTCATATTTTGCTTGATTCTCCATATGCTTGCATACGTCTTTCTCTTGCTAGATTATTCATGAATTCTACGAGATTGCTCTTCAGGAATTTATCTTTCTTCTATTCCGAGAAATCCTTAATAATCACGTAAGTATATTCTTTGAATTAAGAACCTTGCGAATTCAAGAATTCAAACAGCTCAAGTAGATTATCCTTGCATTACGCATCGATATCTGGATCGTAAGTGAAATTTATGAGCCTAATGAACAGTGCATTGCTATCTTCTAGAACTTATCGCTGGATTACTGAGAAAAGGAAAATTCTCTTGATTATTTCACTCGCATGCGTGCACATTTCTCTCTCGAGCAAAGCTAAGAAAATGTATTTCTTCAGCTTGTTGAATATCTGGATCCATGTCTCCGCGTCCTTGTCTAGTAATGTATTATGGAGACATCCAATGATGATTTCCAAATGTTCCTTGTTGAATTCAGTGAGGTTTTCTGCATGAACATACTCATCTAATGCAAGAGCAATCCCCACACTATTCCAACTTATCGGAGCGGAAGTCAATTTATACTTGTAAGAATTGCATCCACCGACAATCTATCCTTCTTCTTCGCCAGGTGTTGGGTTTGTCAGCAGCACAGATTCTCTAATAGCGGGGGATATCTTCAAAAGAATATCAAGGTATCTTCCACAAAGCGTCGGGTAGAAGTTAAGCACTGGAGCAAGATAAATCAGCCCAACTCGCAGAATATTCTAGCTGTGTTTGGCATCAAATATGTGGTAAATGATATTCATAAGATTCTGCTAGTGTACTTTCCGTTCTTCAGCATGATGGGCTTCTACTTCTGCCGATCCATTCATAGACTACTGCAATTCACTATTTTCACTGAGAACCTGGTGATTGTCTTGAATAGATTTTCTTTAATTTTTCTTTTCTTTTGAGTTGCTTCCTTGATCATTCGAGAGATCTCCTTGATTCTGATTATTATTCTCTCCATTACTTTCCTTACTTTTAGACTAATCTTGATTTTACAGTCTTTCATTTTCATCTTCTTAAGCAAGATACAATAAGAGATTTTCACAGATAATCAGAATCTACGCTTTGACTTCCCACCAATCATCATCGATGAGATTCTACACAAGATTGATTTTTGCTAGAACTGGCATATAATCATAGAAACAGATCTCATTTAAGATTTTCAGCGCATTTAGTCTTGTAATTGGAGATGGTGAAACTAGTGAGCGAATCGAGTATGAAAAGAATATCCTGTAGAGCTCAACGTCGAAGTCATCTTCGTAATCTTATGTGATGAGCTGTGCTAGCAGTGACACAAAGTGATTTTATTCCATTTTGAGCATGTTTAGAATTTGCTAGATGACATGCAATCTAGCACTGCTGTCTTTAGCACAAAACTTGTAGATCACATTAGAAAGCGTTTCTTTCTTCGATGGATGCTTCTTGATAATTTCGACTAAAGGTCCCAGGAGGATATTCTCAAACATCATTTAAGTAGCCTGTTAATCAGTTTCGACTAACGCAGAGGCAACACTGCTGAAGAGATTGATAATCAGTACGTATGTTTTAGAGTGCGTGCCAAGAATATTCAGGGGTTTTATGAACATTGTGAAGAATTTCTTGAAATCGAGGAAATTATTATTCAGTGTATCGATAATAAGGGGGATGTTATTGTCGATGAAACTAGTCAAAAGCGTTTTCATAGTTCTTTTTCGAACTTCTTCGCAGCGATTGAAGATTTCTACGAGTAGCAGTGGCTTCTTATCGTCGATTTGGAGGATTCTTTGGGAAAAGTTTTAAACATAATACATGAATGAGAATCAATCACACTCAAAAGGAGAAATTTAGAGTTTTTAAATATATCTTCTTTCAAAAAATGAATGAAAATAATTACTTGAGATCTGTTGCAATGGGGTCTTTTTTGAAAAGAGTAGAAGATTAATCTTGGAGGAAATCTAGAATGCCCTTGGCTTCCATCAGCTAGCCTTGTTGTTCTTTGTTCTTTTTGCTTGTGGAGGAGTTATATGATTTCAGTTAAATTTCTCGCACTTCAGGCTAAAGAGAGTCCTGTAAATTGGTATTATATTTTCTTTTCCTCTCAAGAAGTGCCTCTTCTTCTTTCCTTAACTGCTCCTCCAACTAAGCTCTCTTTTTGAATGTTAAATATTCCTTGATGTTCGAGTTGATCTTCTCTTTTCTGATCTCTTCATCGTGGATCATAATCTTCATTGTAGTTCTAGCTTTTTTCTCATCGAGATCAACTATTCTTGTTAATTCTCTATCCCTAGCCAGAGTTGCACCTGTTGGTTTCATATAAGCTGGCAAGGGGTACTCATCTTCTTCAGGTTGAGCTTTCTTAGGTTTCTTGTCTGTATTCAGTTTCTTATGAGTAGTGAACTCATAAAGTTTACTAAGAAATACATTCGCTGTTTCTTATGCTTAATTGAAAATGGGTTCATAGTCTTAAGGAGTAATAGCAAAACCTTTCTGAACTAGTAACTTTGAGATTTATTCCCAGTTATCCCTTCGTCTCTCAACTCGTTAGTCAGTGGAAAATGTGTAGATATTCACTTCTCTTGGAAAATATCTGCTTAGAATTTCTGCAACAACAAATCCGTTTGCGAGATCTCTGCGAACATTTCTCACTGAGTATGCTAGATCTAGGGAATCTAGCCAATTTATGACATCTCTGGGTAAAGCTACAGAGCCGTTCATGTTTTGATAACAATTGTATAACTTGTCTCTTTCAAAATAATCTTAGAAATTATATTTAATCTGTAGAATTGAAAAACATCTTATCCCATTCTATTTTATTTCTAAAAAGCAAAAATCAAAAAAATATAATATATTATTATAAATCAAAAAAATAAAACAGAAATTAGTTATCTTTATTCCTTGTTCGAAGCTTTCTATTCTTCAAATGGCAATAAATCAAAGAATTATCAAGAAAGTTGACGAGATAGAAAAAGAAATGAATATCTTCACAATAAATTGAAATAATAAAACAAAAGAGAAACTTTGGTTCTTGCCAAATCTTTTCATTTCTTTAACCACTCAAAAATCTAATTCTATGAAAAGAAATTAAAACCTAAGCACCAAAATGAAAAAATCAAATCAGATTGATCTCGATCAAATATCTTGAATTATTATTTCTTGAAATACTTTGTTTTCAAATCAAAAATAATTATTATCTCCAGCTAATTTTGTGCTTGATTCTTCAGAAAAAATCATAACTTTAACGCTGAGAAGATTTTCACAGACAAACAAATTAGCATATGTTCAGAACCCTAGCTATATCATCTCAAAGATTTCTCTTCAGAGTATTACAATCTTAAGACTTTCTATTACTAAAATTTCAATTTATTAGGGCTTGTCAACCTCCAGCGTTTACTCGTTTTCAGTTTACGATCCCTACTATATCTTAGGTGTGGATAGAAGAGCTGAATTCTCTGAGATAAAGAAGGCATATTTCAAACTTATTGCTCAATACCATCCAGATAAAAACCCCTCACCTGTAAAGTATCTAGAATTACAAATCTAATAAGCATCTTATCCTTTATCGTTCCATAGAATTATTTCAACCATTTTTATATTTTTGCAATAAAACAAAATTTGTTCTTTTTTTTTAGGATGCAACCAAGAAGTTTGTATTGATTAAGGACTCCTTTGAAGACATTAAAAAGCAACTTGGACAAGAAGTTAAAATGACTTACGACTCTTCAAGAGGATCGAAATCCAGTGAGTTTAAAACAATGAGGCCAGATCCTAATCGGTATAAGGAAGACTTTGAAAATGATTCCAAAGCGGAAGAAGGAAGCCAAGAATAAAAATACGGAAAGTTCGATTTCAGAGAGCATGCATACAAGACACCAGAAGGTGAAGAATTCGATAAATTCAGGGATTCATTCTAAAACATAGCTGACATAGAAGAGAAGAAATTCACTCCTATCGATGCTGATATTCCTGATGCATCAAGTACTTTGATTTCTTTTGTTAATCTCGAAAGTTCTTTGGCTTGAACTAGTGCTAATATTAGTGTGTTAATTTATTTAATAGAGAGGTTCAAATTGGAAGAGAAAATAGCAAGTAATACGTTGTTACCAGAAGATTCTAAAATCATTTTTATGATCATAATCACTGCCTTTGTTATCTTCATCGCTTATATGTAAGAAAAATCAATTTTCTTTCTTAGTTTATTATCAAACATTTGTATTAGATTGGAATCGTCTGTAACTTATTTTCCATTTATTTTGATTAGGTCTGGTGCTAATTCTAAGTCAATAAAGTCTAAATACGATGTCGCCGTTTATCACATCCTTAACAAAGAAAAATTAGAAGAACTCAAATAAGATTATGATCCAAGTGAGGAGATCTCAAGGAATCTCAAGAAAAATCAATAATACAAGGAATATACTGAAAAATTGCAAAAAAATTTAGAAAATGTTCAAGATAGAATGTAGAATAGAGTACCTATTATCAGAGATTATGCTCCATTAGGAGCGATAACTAACAGATAAAACTAAATAGAAGATGAAGAAGAACTTTGAAAAAGGTGATTTTTCTTTACGTGAAATTTATCAGCGGAAATAAAAGAAAAAGAGATATTGTTTCAAGCTTGTAATGAAATTCTTAAGAGTCTTCGAGAGAGAAGACCAGAATTATTTCAAGTTCTACATTTAGTTGTAACCAGTTGTAGATTAATCAAAAACATAGTTAATTGTATCACTCTTTGAATACTCTATTCCCTTTTCAAATAATTGTTAAACTCATTCAGGAGAATATATTCATAATCTAATTTTAGTTACAATTAAGAACATATTGAAAACAAAGCCTTTTATTGAAAATCTACTAAAATATTTCCACATTTTAAACAAGGGACTTATCTCTCTCTCTCTCGCTCTCTTTTGGGGCTAAATTATTTATTGTGGCTTAATCTCTTAACAATTAAAGTGGGATTAGTGGATTTGATTATTTGGAAAATCTCTTCAATAGCATTAAAACTTCTGAATTCAGTCTCATTTTCATTGGGGTAAGTAAAAAACAAACAAAATACAAACATATTTCAATCAACCTTCTATCATTTGAATCACTCAAGATAGCTAACTTTTGGAAAATTAAAAAAACATTCCAGTTTGCTACCTCTTCCTCATATGTTAATTTTCTCAAAATATAATGTGGCAATTAAAACTAATTTTTTTTCTTCTAACAAATCTCCCTTAAAATCCTATCCAAAGTGATATGACATCAGA
>Ga0302271_10001916_pt1 | contig 19367 bp, 11 predicted proteins | sample III_Bog_N1_1_FD_198767 | JGI IMG/M metagenome (GOLD analysis project Ga0302271, IMG submission 198767) | Peat permafrost microbial communities from Stordalen Mire near Abisko, Sweden - III_Bog_N1_1 | ecosystem: Environmental > Terrestrial > Soil > Wetlands > Peat | place: Sweden: Abisko...
GGGGTAGGAAAACAACATTGAAAATCAGTAATTATTCTTCGATATGTTATTATTTGGTGATTAGACAATCGTGCAGCTGCAAAGGAGTTTTCGAAGCTATCCTCAACAACTGAGAACAAAACAACATAAAATTAGAAGAAACAATCCTATCCAATATCACTGAAGAATTCCATTCCAAGTAATCTAGCTGTTCCTGATAGAGAAATGGACCTAATAATCGATAAACCAAGAAGATTAAGCATAACAACTATTCGAGTAGTCATCAGAAAATCTAGCGAGCAAAGCTAGAAACTCTAAGAACTCACAAAGAAACTAAATAACTCTGAAAAAGGATCGAAAATTAGACTAATCTTAAGGACTTTCTCAGAAGATGATGCAGCAATGCTCAAGTTACAAACATAGTTTTTCAAGAACTTCTGTCAATACATAACATATCTTGAGTGGGACATTTCAGGGAACTTCTCTGACGCTGGACAAGCTAAAGCGATAGGAGACATTCTCAGGTGTCTTGTGCATCTATATTCGTTGAATCTCTTCATTAATAACACACATTTCGCTGACAAAGGTGCAGTTTCATTATCAGCTGGTTTGAGTAAGCTCAAATAGCTTCATGTGCTTAAACTTAATGTAAATAACTTTATCAGCAGTCCACTTACAGAGAAAGGGAGGTAATAGATTATGAAGGCTATTGCTGGAATGACAGAACTTGAGATTCTCAAACAGAACTTAATATCAGATTCTTTTCCTTTTCCACCGAAGCTTGCAAGATTGAGTATTTCCTTGTATTGGTTTCTGTATGGGAACCCAAATAGCAATACATTACAATGGATCATCGATAGAAAAAGTATAACTGTAGAGGTAATCTTAGGTGGGTATGATATAGATGTGAATGAGGAAGAAGAAGACTTAAAAGAGACAGAATTAACTGCATTCAGATAACTGTTCACAGAGTTACTTGAGTTTCCTTATCTCACAAGGTTTTAGCAATGCTTGATAGGCTCAATAGGAAAAGAAATGAGAAAGATTCTGAAACTGAGAGAAAGGGTTGAAAAACTGGCTCAGGAAAGATACAAGATGATATTAAGTATTGTAGTTATTGATTTGTTTATTTCAGAGTTGCTTCCTTTTAACCCATAGTTATTTCTTGTAGATATGTTCTTCGATTGAATGCGTAGTGAGAGAAAGAGTAGTAAGTATAGAGGCTCCATTAATTGTTTGGCAAAGAGAATTCAAAAGTGGAGACTATAAATCCATTTCTTTCCTAATAATTGTGCTAAAAAATTTTCGCTTTGTATGATAAACTCATGATAGTTCTAAGTGTTAATGTTACATTTAAACCCCTTCTGCTAAATGATAAGTTCTCATACAACAGAAAGGCAAAAAAAGAAAATAACAAAACACAAAAAAGGAATTTTTAATTTGAAAATATTTTTATACGTAGTAAAAAGGCTTAGATTACAGAAATCAATCTATCTTTTATTTCACTAATTCAGATAAGAAACTATGTAAGGGTTTTCGATTATCACATCGATGGAAAGGATGCTGAGGAGTAATTTAGATCGAAATAGCTCAGCTTAGATGCTCCGATAGAACTTCAGCCATCCAAAGAAAAATACCACAAACAATGCTATGATCTAAAATGAAACGAGCAGCTTCTGAATCAGTCCCATATTGTTGATCTGATCGTTCATGATCGCAAGCATGAAGTTCAAGATTATATTGAACATCTTTAGCAGAATCAATGAAAAATTATCAAAATCTGCTAAATTTGTACTCGATTCCCATGCATACACTGCTGCTTGCTGCGATGCAACGGTAGTCAACTTGTAGATGTATCTCAACGTTGAAAATTGCTCGAAGAGGTACTGCGTATTGAGCTGGAAACCTTTCTTCAAGATGCCATTTTATACTGAAATGCACTCTGCATTTGAAATATAATTATCAGTAGTAATATATTCCGGGAAACTCACAAGAACCTAGCAGATATCCCCTTCCAAGATTTCAAACAGGAACTGATCATACGCAGTCTATTCGTACATCGAAATGCTATGTGCTAATGTAACATTAGAAAACATTTAGTCCAGCTATTGTTAGTTTTGCACACCAATAGCGGGGAATCGTTTGTCATAGTAAGCAATATTGTAGAGAGGATACGAAGGGATTAAGACTTTGTTGAGATATTCATAGTTTAGACCTAAATTACTCATAAATAAGGCTTTCAGTCCGTAGAGATTAACTGTTGTTGTGAAAAGAGTAAAAACAAAATGTCAAACAGGGGAAAAAAAGGAAGAATAGTAAGGAGATAAAATAATAAAAGCATTTGAGTTCCTTACTTAGTAGATTGAGACTCGCAGTGGATTGTGTTTTGAACTCCGACAGTAGTATTTGATTGACTATTGGTTAGATGATGATAATTGAGAAGCAAAATAGACTGTACAAAACATAAGAAGGTTTGAATTTATTAAGTGGAGTAGTTTCAGAAATAGCTTTTCTTTTTTTTATAAGATGTTCTGGATAAAGTGATGTCTTAAGCGCTTTGTTCTCATTGAGGAAGAACAGCACAGGTTGCATCATCCCTTTTATATGCGAAGGTTAGATTGTAGCGAATAATTAGAGAATATATTCTTTTCGTTTTTGGACGAAGTAATAGATTGGAAAGATCGATGATACAAAGAGTGCATTCACTGCTAGGACTATGATTAGCAGAATTAAGACTTCAGTGATAATAGAATTCAAAGTCGACATCGTTAATGCTGCAATTTTATCTTAAATTTCTAACAGAAGTGCATTCAATGTCGGAAAATTATCTAATAATGTCATCGCTTGAGTTATGGTGTTCAGCGGGTCGAGCAGCATTCTACTGTAACTCATTCCAAAATAAGCAATGACATAGCCAATATCAAAGACTTTAAAGTATTTAGTTTAAGTGTTATACAGCAGTTTTGCAGATTAATCGTACATCAGCCCTTCATCTTGTGTCATTGCGAAAGACATTGTCATGTTGGAGAATTAAAAGAACGTTAATTCTGATTGATCACTTTGGATGTATTGTTTGTATAAGCTGAAGGTATTTTCCGTTTGGGATATAACAAGATTTTGCTACTTGAGAAGGTAAGCTGCGTCACTTATGCTGGTGAATAGATTATTACTGATAAGTTTGAGAAGTCCATCTTGTTTTAGAATTGATACTACTTCTACTCGCACATCCATAGGCCAAGAAATAAACGAAAAGCATTTCTTCACGAGATCCAGCTGGAGGGATACATTCACAAATTCAAAGACCGTTAAGCATAAGATCGCAACTAAAGAGCAGAATCCAAAGATAGTTATCGATAGCATGAAACTTGAATTCTTGAGAGAAAACACATGTTCTTTGATGAGTTTTTATTTTTCGAAGTTTTTCGTGTTACCTGTTTACACAGAGCTTGTAGCTAGTTACACTGACTTCCCATTTTCATCAAAGCCATCTTCTTCTGAATTAGCAACGACAGTAGCAGCAAACTCACCGCTTTTTTATGATTCACTGATTGAATATCCCGCTTTTGCATGTAATTAAACTAAACTTGCTTGGACATTGATTGTCTTAGAAATTCTTTAGTTTTGCATAAACTCAGTTTAGCCATTGTTAGGATTATTAGGAAGTTAATTGATATTCATAAGTTAATCAGTAGTGCTGAAGATATTGAAGATATTGTTGGCATTAGCGCTGTTGATCATAACAAGATTTCTGCTGTTTACAAATGAATTATTGTTCATTCCTTGCTAAATCAGCGTGTTAGACGTTGCATTGTTAACATTGAGTGCTAAACCTGTACTTTAATTCTGTAATTAGCTTTAGTTATGTTGCTAACTGCTATTTGGGTTGTTTTATTAAATTAAACTGTCTGATTGGTTAGGATTGTAGATTCTTCCATCGTTAATATTTTCATATTCCGGAATGATTTCATGAGAAGAATTATGCAATCGAGCTAAATCAGATTTATCTAAATGATTCTAGCCTTCGATTTTACTGTAATTAATATCTTTAGTTCTGTTGTGGTTGTTTCGAAGATATATTTTTTCTTCTTCATTGTCGTTTTCGTCTAACTTCCCAACTTCTTTGTGCGAAACAGCTGTGGAGTAAAATTTACTTTTATTCATATTCACAAAATTTTCTTCTTGCTACGGAATATAACCTATCTAATTCTAAGTGTTCACAACAACATTGTTTTGATTTTCTTTTGTTGGGAGCATCTTCCTGTCAGTTGTGATGATAGTTCCAGTATTCGTATCATCAAGAGAAGTATCTTTAAATAGCATTATGTTTTGTGATAATTTACCTTAGGTTCGTTTTCGTAATAAATTAATCGATTCCAAAAGAACTGGTGATCGTTCTTAGTCATTCGATGTGGCTTTATAAAATTAGAATTTATCTTCTTTCCCAAATGCACTGTTATCTTAAATATCTTCTCTGTTAGACTTCCTTATCGATTAAGTCGCTTCTGAGATCAAAGTTTCAATTCCTTTTTTCATAAGAAAACGATTTCTTTCTTATTTATCTGAATCATCGTCATTGTCAAAGCATTCTTAACCTAGAACCCTGTATTCTTGCTGATAAAAATGAAGGGCATTAAGTATGTCATCTTCCTCAGCAAGTTTCTTGAATGATAAAATTGATATCACGTGAAATGACAAATATTCGTTGGTTTTCTTCATAACTTTGATCTTTGCGAGATAAAAATCAAATGTATTTAGGAGCTAATCAGTATTGTCTAAATTCACAAAGTAATACTTATCGGGCTTATTGAAAAATAGTTATTTGCCTGCTTTAGTTTTAGGCAGAACACCTAGAGTATGATGCCATTCGAGTTCATCGATACTAGATGCAGTTTCAAATTTCTTTGCTACCATACTTAACCCTGGGAAAACTCGAGACATATGGATTTTAGATAATTCCGATGCGAGAAAATATTTCACAAGAGTTTTCTCAAAAAATGGTTTCGTAAGCAGTTCTAAGATGAAGGATTTACCATGCGTCATCAGCAACGAAGCATCAATTGGGAGGACCTTAATATGTGCTGTAAACCCACATTCATCAGAACCAATAAAATCAGTTTTGAATTTAATGCAGCACGGTATACCCCAACCTTGTTTATCCTTCGCTATTACGAAAGGAATCCTGCCTTCATCAGTGGAAACCTAATTCTTGTGGATTCTTTGTTAATTATGGAAATCTTGCAATAGATTTTTATGAAAATTCGCTATCATCGAAGGAATGATAATATCAATATCATTTCCAATAACTTCTTCTTTTGAGTATCCAAAAATATTCTCAAATTTATTCTGCACTCGCAGCAATTACCCAATTTTATTCTGCAGTGACACAAACACCACACAATTATCTTTTTCAAAGATGCTGCGGTCATACGAGTGTTTCGAATTCCTGTATTATTTTCTTTTAACAGCATTACCAAGTAGCTCTTTTCGCTTTGCTACAAACGCCATCATTTAGATGTAACTCTCGAGAAAATATTATAATTTCTAGCTGTTCTAATTTATCCTGCATAAGCTCTTAAATTACTCAATAAGATTAGTTCTCAAAATACAATAAGATTCAGCCTTCGCTTGCAGTTTAACGAGATCAATATGCTCTCCTCCTATTTCCGTTAAAAACCCAATTTTTTCTCTCATTCCATCGATAAACTTATTCTCAAGTTGATTTAAATTCTCATCATATCTTATCCCTAAGAATAAATCAGAGCCTCCTTAAGCTTAACTTTTACTATTTTACTTGTTCTATTCATCTAAGTTATGTTTTGCAACTTCAAATAGCTGCTAAATGTTCCTGTGCAATCGCCAAAGGAAAAACCTTTAAAGAAACGAACTATCACTTTGTAATAACTTCACAACTTATTTAAAAGCTAATATTTTTGTGCCCTTTTTCTCCGCAGCAAATGATAAAAACGAGAAGTTCACAACTAAGAAACTTTCCTTATTATGATGGTTATTGCTTTCTCGTGTACATGAAGATATTACCCGCTCATAAAACTAATAAACGAACTCCGTTAAATATCTCTTCCGTTCTTCTCCGGAGATTAAGTTTTCTTTTATTTCTTCAAAGCTGGTAAGCTAATAAAGCAGGAAAACATAAAAAAGAGATAAATAGAAATGATCTAATATTAATATGAGATGTTACTTCTTTGGAGCAGAAGCATTGATTCAAGTATTCACAGTTTTCTTTGTGATTTATAATGATTTCTTCAATAAGAATCGACTGCAATTTATGGGAATACTCCTCGAATGCTAATTCCGAAGCATTCCCAAGCAGCTATCGTACATCTCCATCTCGAGAGTAACCGTAATCAGTGTATTTTTTGACTTGCAAGAAATCTTTAATTCTCAAAAGTTTCCTAGATATAAATATCTCCGCAGCCTTATGAGATAACGGGATTAGCATTAAAAAGACTAAAGGAAATGGATCAATAGATATTGAGATCTCAGCTGTCAGCAAGCAAATAGATAGAGTAAGGATATATATTGCAGCAAACGCATCAACGTATCGGATGATAATTGATGAAAAAGGTTTATTTTTATGAATGCCTAAAAGTCTAAATCCTGAATAAACTGCACCAAAAACAAATGCGCCTTCTGTATTGAAACTAGATAACGCAATGCATGATAGAATCTCAAGAGCTATTGATATACAATCCCAGAAATATGAGTTCCTGCGATCGAGACTGTCTAATCCAAGGAAACTGTAGTCTTAATCATGGAGTAAGAAGAAAGTATCTGAAAAAAATACACAAAAAACAACTCAAAGGTAAATAAATGAACAAGAATAATAGGAAAAATGATCTTACTCAATAAGATGGAGGTTACTAAGCATAATATTGACACGATCTTAGACCCTCCAAAACTGGAGTCAACAGAGTGAAACACAAAAGGAATAAACAACGCATAAGAGTAGATTTACGCACAAAAGCTCAGAACAATCTACAAAGTACTAGTAAAAGCATTCTTAGCTGTCTTTTTCCATCGCCAGAGTACCATATCTACACAAATCAACACCAGAATACAAGCATTTACACTTATTCCAGCTATTATGAAGATATCCCCTTAGCTTGTGCCTTTCAATAGTGACGCACCAAAGACATTATCCTTATATGAATCATTATAATAGCTGTGATTAACTGCATCAGAAGATAACACCAAACAAAGCAGCCAATAGGATTTCAAGGTTATCAAGCAAAAACTCACAAAAATCGATCTTCGAAAGCAATGAAGAGCATTGTCCAGACGATGCAGATAGTAGTTTTTAAGAAATCCTTCTTGCTTGTCCATACGAAGAAGTCCAAGGGAATCTAATTATTTGGTTTTGTGTTCTTCTTTTGATGGCACTGGTTGTTACTCTATATATTTCTTCTTCTTGTTCCCTTATTTTTAATTTGCACACTTCTTTACCTTTGATTGAAGGATTATTTTTCGCAAGTAACTTCACAACCATCCCACACAGAATAATATAATCACCTTTTTTTAAAAAGAACTTAAAAAATGCATTTTAGCATTCAGTAAAAGGATGATGATGACTTTGTTTCTTGGTTTGTTTTTTGTCATTTTAGCAGCTCTATTTTTATGGTTGAAAATTGTAATAATTAAATTGTGTGGGTGTGTCTGATGTGTGGTGGTAATAATAGAGCGATTGAATTTGAAATTGTCTGGCTAGAAATGAGCAGCATTCTAAAGGGGGGAATTTAAAATATGTAATTAATTAGATCGATTAAAAGAAGAAAGTAAGGGAAATTTAAATTAGTGATACTTAGTCAAAATCTTAGATTAAATATGGATAATCAATAAGGAGATTAAAAATTACTTAAGATTATTAAGATTTAGGAATGAGTTAGAAGGAAGATGGTATGGTTATGTAACATAGACATTCCTTTAAGGATCACCTGTAAATTAAATGATACACTTAGAAGTAAGGATGATTAGGTTTCATTTAAACTAACTGATTTGCTTAATGATGACATGGATTACATCAATAATCTTGGTGAAAGAATTAATTTGATTAAAATATTAGAAGGTTCTTACAAAGAAGTGATAGATTAAACAAAGATTAAGAAGTTCTAAGAACTAGCATTGAGATGTAATAACTTGTTCCTCTACAAATCAAGTATTTGTATTCAACTTTGACAATCAATAGCTGCTTAATATTTAAATAATCTGTCAACGAATGATTATCATTTAGATTAATTTGTTGAATTAATAGTTTTGAGATGAATCAATGTGATTATTGAAAAATGCTGATTTATTTCTCCCAAACTTTGTTAAGAAAAACATATGAATTATGTTCTTAAGAGTTTAAGAGTGAGTGAGTGTGCCTACTTACATTGTATTTATTTAGAATTCGTGTGTGAAGAAAATACTATCCCCTTTAATATTGGAGTATTTTCTCTATCTGTTATGATTGAGATAAGAACTTAATTGCTTTTCAGAGAACAATGCAGGTAAATAGATATTTCAAAGAACTTAGTTGAGAAAATTATTAATAAAACAACATAAAACAGATTAACAATTAATAAAGACAAACCAAACTATTTACAAGTCAACAGAAAAAGCAAATAACTTCATAAAATGAATATTACAATTCCAAGTTAGGAGTCAGTCCAGGGATAAGACTATCCATCTGCTTAAAAACTATGTCCTCGCCACCGAAATAAGGAATGTATTTACCTTTCCACTGACCCTGCTCGCACAGACGATTTGGTCTTCAAATGTGAGTTCTGTGTTGTTGAATAAACACTTTAATCAAAGTACCTTCTTCCCATTTCTCAGCTTGCAACTAGCGATCTTAAGACAGTGTTCTGGCACTGGCCTCTCCCTGACAACTTCGAGCTCCTAGAGAAGGTTAGAGAGCTCTCAACAAGAAAAAAGCCTGATGCTGCGTACAAACAAAAAATAGATAGTTTTTTTAAGGAAATGAGAATCGAAGTCCTAGCAAGGATAGACGAAGTGCAAGCAACCATGAATAAAAGAGCACAGACTCTCTGGGATTTCGATCACACCATTCTAGAGTAATACAGTTAACTCAGTGCCAAGGAAACACTCAAGAATGCAGTGCTTGATAGTTCTGAGGGACTGGAAGAACTCTCAATGAGGATTAGAAGAACTTTTACAGGAGTTCTATCAGACACTAAAGTAGCTGCCGCATCATTGACTAGCAGTCTGGATTAACTAGTACTGCAGGAAAGTGCTGTGGACTTCACAGGTCCTCAAAGAATCAAGGAAGAAGTACTCGCAAGTATCTCTAGAATCTCGATGTTCTTGGTAGAGGACATGCGAGATCTACAGATGCAGCCAGCTCAATTTCAGGAAATGGAAGCAGAAGCTGAAGGAAATCTCGATATAATATTGAGACTTGCATCCTGCAGATTTAATGATCTTTCAGAAGGGTTCAGAGAGAGAATGAGCAGTTAGCTGCAGAAGTTTCTCAAAGTCTTCGAGAAAATCGAGTTAGGAGATACCAAGGAGGAGAGTAAGAGAGTAAAGGAGTTTGATAGTCTGGAGGAAGAAGAAGTAAGAGAAGTGAAAGCCTTCGCAGAGAGGCTGATTGAAAGTAAGAAACTGAGAGAAAGAGGAGAGAATGAGAATAAGATGAAAGTTGAGGATTTAATGAGACTAATTGAGAACAAATCAAACTATGTGAGTAAGGAAATGATAGAGAAGACTCAAGCTATGCTCGAAGGAGTGAGCAGATATGTAGGAACCTTCGAAGTTGGTTCGATCTACAAGGATGGATTTGAGCAAGAGTAATTCGAAGGAATGGGTGATTCAGAGATAAGGATAGCAGGAAAGGCTATCATAGAAATGAAAGAACTCTTTGGAGAAGGGTAGCAGAGAAGAGAAGCACTGGAAGAAGTGATTCATGTTGGGAAACAGATTGCAAGAGCGATTACTCATCAACCTCAACAGCAGAATGCAAGGAGGATAAGCGCAGAGAAAATAATTGAATTCGTGAAGAACGACACGAACTTCTGCAGCGAAGAATACATTCACAGCTTGCAAGCAGCCCTCAAAGGAGTTCAGCATTATTTAGAATCATTTTAGCTAGCAGAAAGAGAGAACGAAAGTCTGGACAGGGAGTAGCTGAACAGCTTAGGAAAGCTAGGGAACAAAATCAAGGAATTGAATGCAAAGTATGGTGAGAGCTACAAAGGAAGAACGAGTCCAAACCAAGTAGAGAACCGAATTCAATGGCAGTATCTAGGTGTTTGAGTAATAAAATTGAAGTAAATGCTCAGAAAGAACTGGATAATTTATTATGCAAGTTCCCAATATTTGAGCTGACACAGAGTGAGTGGAAAAATACTTGCATCCAGTGGAAATGGATGAAGACAGAGTATCGTGACAGTAGAACTTTATCATTGCAAAATGAGGATAATGGTGTGCGAATAATATAGACAACTGAATGCGTTAGTTAAGCTACAACAGAGAGCAACCTTGACAACAATCTGGTATATTTTTTGAAATGCACTTTCAGTAGGCCTTTGAATGGAGTCGCATGTGTGATAGTAGGCTTGATATCTGAAGATCAAATCAATACAAATTATTTTGGAAATAGTGATGGTCATAATGCTTTCTAGTCGGATTCATCATGTGGTCCTACTAAAATAATCAAAGGACAACTGCTGAATTCTAGTGCATTGAACACTACACTGACTACGATTCTGTTCAGATTCTGCATTCAAACACAGATCTTCCTGCTAGCTGACCCAATGCTCTAAAACATTAGCATGCTAGATAAAGACAAAATCATTTCAAACACTAAATACAGATTCTGCATTAAGTATTATAGTGTTGGAAACGACATTAGCTGTCTGTTTTCTGATGTGATGACCTCCACCGATTAAGCTAGTGCTGATAAGTTTTGAGAAACTCTTCATATAGAGTAGGCTAAAATAACTTAATCATAAAATAGTTTTTAAAGTTTAACGAATACAACTTTTTAATAATTTCTTTTTAACAAATAATAATAAAGAAAAGTATACTAATTTAATATGTTTATTCTCTTCTCTTTTATATCCTTTAAACACGTTCAACCTAAATACCGAAGAGATTTTTTAATTTGGATAACTTTAGACTGAAATATTTGGTGATTAAGTTATTTTATCCAACACTATACTAAGCAAAGATTTTGTCTAGTTAGATTCTAAAATGCATGAACTAGCTTTTTCATAATCATTGTGTTTAAATCCAAAGATTGTGTATTATTTCAGCCAAATTTTTATTATTAACCTCTCTCTCTTTCTCTTTCTCAATCACAATTTGTTCAAGGATATAACTAGCAAACAGCTTAATTCCTAAATACTCAATTTACTGACATTAATAAAAGTAGCTTTCAGTAAAATGATACTTGATTCTCAATACTATTCCATACCTTGATTAGCCTTACAATTTCAACACGCCAACACCGAATAAAATAACTATTGGTAAATCTTAATAAGTTTCTTGTATTAGAATGGTTTCATTCTGTGCAATTTCTGAAGCTGAAGAATTAATAATTGCGAATCAGTCAGCAAATTCTTTCGGTTTGCACTTTTGAAGTAGTCACTTAAACTTATCAATGATCCTTTTGATAACATTTTCTGTCCAAATTATTTCTTTCATTTTTCCAAATAATGGATAACAAAAGCAGCTAAGAATTATTAGTATTAGAAGTTAAGAGGATTTTTGTTATGAACAAAACAAGTATATTCTTATAAATTGACAAGAGAATTATTTAAATTATGTGATTATGCCCATTAAGTTAGAGCTTTCTTTATCCTTTGGTTAAGAAGTGTTTGTGTGTCGCTGATGTTTTGCTAGTGTTACTACTTCTACAAAAAGCTCATTTACAATGATCTAGCATGTAACTCTGCTAGTGATTTCTCACAGCGACTGTCTTTTAAAATATGAGATAATATACGGGTTATCAAGGAGAATATCAATAGCGAGAATGTTAAGTAATTATTTTGTCTTATAAAAAGATTCTTCAAGATATAAGTAAAATCTTTGCCATCCTAGAAACAGAACTAGAACTAGCGAAATCAATTGAAGAGCCAGTAGCAACACAGTTAAATTAGCCACATGATCGAACAATCCTTAATATCGATCTTGGAAGAAGTAATGCAGCATCTTCGAGACAAACAAATAATTCGTGAAGAAAGTGAATTCCATTCGAATTGGCAGTGTCTACTATTACAGCAAGACTACACTTTTATAATAAGTAAGATCTCTAGTCTAAGCTGCGGTGATGGATTACTCCATAATCGACAATATTTTATGCCCAGTTATGAATATACCTTCTCGCATTATCCCACCAGCAATCAATTTGCATTATGTTGTGTTAAATGTAATATCACGCAGATATTCAGGATGCTCTTCAATAGCTGTACACAAATCGTTTCTGAACACGGGAATGAGATATTCATCGTATTTTTGCTAATCGTAGAGATTGGTATTTTAATAAACGGAGAAAGTAGTCACTAAAGAATTCATGAGCAACTAACTTTCTCCTTGTAGTTTCTCCATTTGAGACAGATAGGATTCGATGTTGTTCACTAAACCTGTTTAGATCCAGACAGAAGTCAGATCATACCTTAGACTAATTATCTGTGTAATATTGTCGAAGAAGTAGTCCATCGAGGCTGAGAATGTATTTATAAGAAGAAAAAATAAGATGTAAACAAATGAAAAAGTTAAAGTAACAAAAAGAATATTGTAAAAAAGGTTGTTGTTAACAATAAAATTTACTTAAGAACTGAAGGCTTGACTAGAAATCTTCAATCTAACTGATATTTATAAAGAACGTCACTACGGGATTAAACATTGTGAAACACAAGCAGATCAATACACCTGGGACAAATTTTAAATCTACCAGCGAAAGCGGACTAGTTGAGCTGATGTTTTTCTTTTTGAGTTTACTACGAGGCCCTGCCATTGCCACTGGTTTGGTTAGAATCTGCCGTGACGATAACGCAATAGGTTAATTCTGTTAAGATTCTCTAGTTGGTGTCATTTTGTTTAAGGAAATGATATTTTTGGAGACAGCTTGTTTGTTATATTTTTTATCGATCCAATCAAGTTTTTCTATATTCAGATCTAAAGTGTCATTCATTTCTGCTATTTTTTCTGGTGGTATTGTAGCAAAGAGTTTGAGAACATCTTCTCGTTTTTTTTAGTTAAACGCGAAGATTGGGATGATGAGTAAAGATAGAATACCTGTTACTATTGAAATGATGATGATTTATAAGACAATAAGTAATTTGCTTGTGGTTATGTTGGAGTTGAAATTATTGATATTCTGAACATAAATACTATTGATAGAGTTGAAAATAGGTTGATATGTTAGACCAGCTGTGTTTTCATTAATATAATTGGTATCAGTGTTATTCAAGACATAATAAGCATAGTTATCCCAGTATATGAGATCATAAAAGAGACTAGTTTAGGTTTCCTGTTCTAACGAATAATTGATGATATTTGGAAAATATTATGTTAATTTTTAATTCAGAGATTGTTGCCATAGATAAACATCATCTGGGTTTCCTCGAACCATTTATCTAGTTAGATTCTTAGTTTATTACCAGATATACACACGCATGATTCCTAACTAGTACGCGAAGATTTTTTGTTCGTATAATGAACTAAATGAATAATGATTCAGAAGAGTGCTCCTGTAGAGTTTAGGCAGTGTTAACGAGAAAGACATGAATCGTTTGACTTAGAAACACCAAAAGAGATTCTGGAAATTTTCGTTTTGAGATTATCTATCTGTATAAGAAATGAAGAATCCACCGCTGTTGAGAAAGGCTATTGTTAGGATGGCGATAAATCCGATTAAGTTTATGAATTTGAATATGTGAGAAGATTTTTTGGAAAAGATTACACTCACGATTCGGTTTCTAAGAAAGGAAAGAAAGAGAAGATAAAGATTATGTAAAATAGCAAAGAGATTCAGGAAGAATGAGGAGAGATGAAATCGAAAAAATGAAAAAAATCTTTGAAGAATTGCCAAAGAAAGAAAGAAAAATGGATTTACTTTTAAACTGATCTTTCTGTTTTCCCTGCATTGACACTTCCTTCTTTTTCCCCTTGAGATTTCTTTATTTTACTTGACGCTTTATGATGTTCTATTCTATCAACATGGATGTTATTCTAATTTTTATTATTTTTTTATTCTCCCGAGATCCCGATCCCAGAGCTTACAAATTATTACTCATAAATCGATACTTGTTTCTTCTTTTTCGGATTGATATTAAACAACGATTTAGAATTGTTCCCTAATAGCCCAGATTTAAACAAAGTTTCGTCTTCTTCTTAAGTTCTCTCAGCTGTTAAGTTTGTCGGCAGAAGTAGCTCTTTGACAGTCGATCTCGCAGTGTCTTAAAACTGCTATGGTTTTAACTAAGAAGATGGAGAAAAAGCAAGAGTTTCAAAACTGGAAATATTTTTGTTAATTTCCGAAGATCCAGTAACTTAAAATTAATTGACATTTCTACTTTTAACTACTCCATTACTGGCATTCCTCAATGATTATTACACTTACAACTACTATTAGTTATTGTTTTTGAACTAATTCAGCTAACCCACTTGATTCTATTTTCCTTGAGTTGCCATATCAACCATATCCAATCTTTAGGAGACTTCTTCGAATACGAATACAGACTTCCCATTTGCTTTATTATCTATTTAGTTCTTAACAGTATGCTTATGAAACGTTGGACTGTCTTTTTCAGATTCCAAAGAAGTTATTTTCTCTGCAGTTTTATCGATAATTTACCTCTAAGAATCCAGAAATATCTATCCATCACTGTTGAAATAATTGTCAACTCCTCGTTATCGTAAAGGAAACTCAATCGATGTCTCTGTCCCTCTGTTGTTCTACAAGCCTATCCTCGACGAAGCTCTATCTCTATTATGAAGAGTCTCAAATTAATTGTTCAACGAATTGAAACTCTCCAAAAATGGCTGCTTGAATTTCCGCGGATCTGCAAACTCAGCTACGAGCAACGCAAAGTTTCTTAGCGCTTTCTTCTTCGAAGAAGCATCCAAAAGAGGTTTCAATGAGGATACCTTAAACTAAACGAATGATTTAGTATTGCCTGAATAAGGGTATGCCTCTAGATGGCATGTGAATAAATTAGATTTTATAAGATCAACTAAAAATGTATCTGCGTAAATATCTCTTTCAATCATAGCATCGTCTTTTGAATTAGGTTAGATAATAATAGTCTCATAAGTTGCACCAGTTCGACCCTTTTCAATCAAGATTCTCAGCAAAGGTACAATAAATCCTAATCGAATTCGTTTGATTTCATTTTAAGTGAAGATTTTACTAAAAATAACTCTGTAAAAATGATGATCTAAAACAAATAATCTGAGATTATCTTCAGCAGGCGATGTAATAAAGTACATGTGATTATCGTGAATTTACTTAATCCATCCGCAAGCACCAAATTCACTATTTCCAAACATGAATTTCTGTAGTTTGATATGGAATGGGATTGACCATCCATGCATATTTTTACCAATCAGAATCGGGAAATCAATAATTTATTAGTTAATTGACTTTTTTCGAAGACTATTCAGAAGAATAATATCATGAATCTCCCCAATATCATCGCACATCATGAACTTAATATTCTTTCCGATAGCTTCAGAGTTAGTTTCTACGACTGGGACAATTTCACTAAAGTTCTTGGAGACTTTCACGATATTTCCAATATCACTCAGCATCGAGACATAAACCGCAGCAGAATCTTCCGAATACAATTATATTTTGTTTCTAATTAGCCCACTTTTGATCTGAGCCTCGATGTTTCTGGGGAATATTCTCTTCGCGGTAAGACATTCCTCAAATCCTTCACAGAGTATTTGCAAAAGAGGGCTTGTGCCGTTAGTTTTAAACAGTTATTCTAGCTTTTTTAGCAATATTTCCCTTAAACTATTGATTAGTATCGCCAATTACATCAGAACGATAAGATTAATGTAGTCTGTGCTGATAAACGAAAGAAGCTCTTTCTTCTTTTGAATGCAGGTTCTGAATAATTTCGTGCTTTCCATTAGTTTTTCGTCAAATAAAATTATGTCGATGATCATAACTTACTTTTTCTTCAATAATTCTTGAGCTTGCAACTCGAATTCAATACCTGCTATGTGGAAAAAGTAGTTTATCATTTGTCTATCGGCTAAATTTGTTTTTTGTTTCAGGGAACACTGCATTTTGATGATCTCCCTTGTAGATGTTTGCTGATTTTTTAAGACACTTATCATGAATGTCATGTAGCTACAGTAAAATGCATTTATTGAAGGTTTCTTTTAGATAATTTAGTCTTCAAATGATGCTAAGATATACTATTCTAGATATTGTTTTCTCTGAGAATCTCCTATTAAGTTTTCTTTGGAGACATTATACGATCCTGGCTATGTAAAATACACTGAATTTAAGCAGTTTTGTGTTGGAATAATTGAAAATTATTGATTCAAAAATGGGTAAACTGATTTTTAAAATTGAATGTAAAACAAAATCCTTACGTCTGAGCTGCAAAAGCAATCTGGGTAGTTCTCACAGTGCATGCGGTGATCAATTATGATATGTTCTAATACAATTGAGAATTCAGAATGGATATATTTTGAAATAGAGTAATCGATTGTCTTGTAGATATAACGAAAATAAAGATCAAGTTCTTCTAATTCAGTTCTACTTTTGAAATCTTTTAGAATCTAACGATGGATTCTTTTTTCCCCTGAAAGCAGTTGAAAGAGGATTCTAAGTCTTAATCTAATAATGTATCTCCCTGCTATGAAGCTAACTGGAATACATATCAAGGAAACTAAAATGTAATCTAGAGGATATGTCATAAGTAACCCAATCATTATGATAACAGAAATATAGAGATTCGTAGCGCTGAGACAAAAATCGATTTCTTAAATAGTGAAATTAGTAAAGCGATGGCGCGAATATGCTGAGAGAAGTTAAAAAAAATTGTAAAAAAACCCAATAAATGGGAGGACTACATGATGGGCATATTTGTTGACAATAACGGAGATTAAGCTTAAGATTATGAAGAAATATTCACTGGAAGAGTTCCTCTTAGATAGGTAATCTTAAGATGAAAAGCGATAGTCTATGTCGTTGAAGCTTACGAAGGTCTCTGTTTGTATAAAAAAAGGAATTATTCTTAAAGATAAAAAAAATGAAACTGACAACTTTTTAAGAGGTAAATCAGAAAAATTGAATAAAATATCGTTTTACAAGTATTGAAAGAGTAAATTAAAAACTGTATTGTTGTTGTTGCTGCTCAGACTACCAAACTGGTTCAAGCTGAGTATGTTAGGCTATCTAAAAATATTTCCCATGAAGTTCTGATTAATTTGGGATAAAAGAGATAAATTTATGAAGAGAAAGAAAACTCCCCAAGTAAAATCTCTCGTTTTTGATTTATAAATCGAGTAACGATCGCACCAAATTATTTCTTCCTTTCTAAATGTTAATTACGTGATATTAAAAGGAAGAAAATAATTGCTCCAAATCTTAATCTTACTCTTTTTGTCATTGGCTTAGAAAATAAACATGAATAACTTTAAAATCTCATTCATTATGGGAGAAGATTCCTTTTTTTGAGAGAAGATAAATAAAAATCCATTTCTTTTGTTCAAGATTGATTGCATAGCATTGCATCGATTCAAAATATTCCAAAATTATTGATTTATAGAAAAAATATCAATGATAATTATCCTTACAAAGAATGAAGGTGAGCAAAAGATTGATGACAGCAAGAGTATTTTGCTGACCGAACTCTCGAAAGGAGGAAAGCAGCGAGATCATGAAGATAATGTAGGAGTAGGATTTAAAAGCTATGGAGAAAACACGAAAAGAGAGGATCTTTTTAGGAGAAAAGCAGCAGCTAGCAAGTTGAAATATTAGATACAGAAACAGCAGTGAATTTATACCAAAAATGGTATAAAACACTGCTTCAATTTGATGATCAGTGAACGATGAAATAATTCCAGCATTTATATATGAATCCTTGTGAATGCTGTCCTCTATTGTGTCTGTGTAAACTTGATGATTGAAATTCAATTGCAGGATTTCAAGTTGTCGAAAAACAAGGAGCATAATACTGAAGGCGTAGGATCGTTACCATGCGTTAACGTGAACGTAGGCATCTTTTGTGATAAAAATATCAATTTGTCTACGTACTTTTTCACCGAAAGACGTCTCTTAACCTTATCTTAGATCTTTCTGCATTGTTCGATCGCTTGAGAACTCCTATTTTAATTATCACTATTAAAAGGGTATTCCAAATGAATCTGGGTTTGAAATGCACCCTCTGCACCACCCACTGGCTTTAATCATCTGCATAAAAATTAACTTTTTTCTCTAGATTTCTCTTTGTTAATGATACTGAAAGTTTTTTTTTGTCTGTCATATAAAAATCTTCTTTTTGTTATTCACTGAGTTGAATTAGATCTATCCTCCGAAAATGTTCAGTGATATTTTTGAATTGAATAGATGAATCCTTATTTTATTAAAATAAGATAACTGCATTTTTGTTAAGAAACTTTAAAATTGTCTTGAAGGTGATATATTTAAATACATTTTTTATTGCTGTGAAATGCATGTTTTCATTCGCTTTTTAATTTTCTTTCTCTAAATAGGATTTTTGAATGCATTTAATATATTCGATTGGTTTCTTAGAAAAAGGAATTTTATATTAAAAATATTCTTATTTTGTAAAAAATAACATATCGTTGTCTGTTTTATTATCTTCAAATTAAAAAAAAATACCTTTTAGGTAATTAAAATAACTAGAATAAATTATTATCTTGCTAATTCAATATCACTGTAAAAGAGAAGATTATTTTTGGGGAAAAGTGATGTTTCGTCATTTAGCAGATCGTTTAATTGCTCTTACGTAAAGCATCAGTGAAATAGGTCATTTAGATGAGTTGAAAATATATTAGTTAACGCTAAAAAATTGAACAAAGCAAAATGCAAAGCGATGCTTGTTTTAAGAAAGCTAATAGTACTAATAAGCATGAAAACAAAGGAAAAAACTGAGAATTATATATATTGTTTAGACTCATATATAAAATAGATGAACTGAAAATACGATCATTGAAAAGTAAGAATTCCGAAGAAGGGAAAAACAAAATCTAAAAATAATTTAAGAAACAAATTAACAAAAAAAAGGGAAAAGAAAAATATACAGCACACGACAAATGTTTATCTTTGACTTCTTCAAGAATATGCTTGGGTACCTCGGGCTCTACAAGAAGAACGGAAAAATTCTCTTCTTGGGACTTGATAACGCAGGAAAAACTACCCTGTTAAGAAGACTGAAAGA
>Ga0302271_10001918_pt1 | contig 19357 bp, 19 predicted proteins | sample III_Bog_N1_1_FD_198767 | JGI IMG/M metagenome (GOLD analysis project Ga0302271, IMG submission 198767) | Peat permafrost microbial communities from Stordalen Mire near Abisko, Sweden - III_Bog_N1_1 | ecosystem: Environmental > Terrestrial > Soil > Wetlands > Peat | place: Sweden: Abisko...
TCTATATTTATTAAATATTCAAGTAATATCCAACAATCTGTAGCTGATAAAACAATTCAATATTTCTAAAACCTTTTTTATATTTTAATTCTTTAATTATAGTAATTATTAGTATTTTTTAAATGATTACTAGCCGTGTGGTAAAACTTCAGATACAAGCTGGAAAAGCTACTTCAGGACCTCCGTTAGGTCCTGTATTAGGTCAATTTAAAATTCCTATGATGGAATTTTGTAAAGATTTTAATGAAAAAACACAACATTTTAATAGTACTTTAATGCTAACAACTATTTTAATATTATATGAGGACAATACATATAGTTATATTGTAAAAATTCCAAAAGTATCAAACATAATAAAGCAATTAGTAAATTTAGAATTATTAAATGGGACACCAGGTTCTTTTATTATTGATAATGCAGATATTAATAAGGAAAAATTGCATAGCTCTTTTAGTATATTATCTCCACAAATAGTATATGAAGTTGTGCTACTGTATAAAGAAATTACATTATCTTCTATCTCAGTTAGATCTTTATATAGAACATTTTTAGCATCTTTAAAATCAATGGGAGTTTTTGTATTCACTAAAAAGAATTAGTACAAAAATATATATATACACTTATCAAATAAAATAATACACATTTAAGTGTGATATAAAAATAATAAAATAGTAAATAATAAAAATAATATGAGCGGATTTCGTAAACTACATAAAAAATTAAAATCATACAGTAAATTCCAACAATTAACTAAATCTATTCAAATGGTAGCATTATCAAAATTACGTTTTGTACAAAATAAAGTTAATGTAAGACGTACTGCCTTAACTTATATTAAACGTTTATTTGAGCATCGTAACTTAGCTTATACTAATATGTTATTAGTACCAATAACATCAGATCGTAGTAGTTGCGGCCCTATTAATGATATCATCACTAATCATGCTAAAAACATAGTATTTGATTTAAAAAATAGAAAAAAACATACTAAAGTATTTTTAATTGGAAGAAAAGGTAAATTCACATTACGTAAACAATGCCTTAATGAATTAGTAAAAAACGTTTATAACTTAAACAAAGAGCCATTATCTTTACTAGTGGCTACAATAGTATTGGAAAAAATGGAAAAATATGAATTTGATAAATGTATGATATTATTTCATAGATTTCATAGTGTAATGAATCAAAAACCAACACAATATACAATACTATCATATAATTCTTTTTTAGCTAATATATTATTACAAACCTCTACAAATGATATAGATAAAAATAAAACAGAGATCAACTCTTTATTTTTTTTCTCTTTATTACTTGAAAAAGGTTTGAAAGATGAATTTTTCTTTAACGATTTACATCAATTTAGCTTTAGTGTTATATTACTAGATGCCTTAGAAGAAAATGAACTTAGCGAATTAGGGGCTAGAGCATGTGCAATGGAGAATGCTTCTCAAAACGCTAAAAAATTAATATCTGCATTAGAACTTCAGTATAATAAAGCTCGTCAAGCTAATATTACTAATGAATTAATTGAAATTGTATCTTGTGTAGAAAGCTTAAGTTCTTAATATATTTAATATTTAGCACTAGTACTATGTCTTCAAATTTAATAATCTTAAACGCTACAATACATTATGATTACGTACCTTATGACAAACAACAATAATTATTTACATTTTCTATCTTCTTTAGGCTTGCATATTGGACATCACGTATCATTAGGCTCCATTGATGTATACATGTATCAATATCTTGCAGGTTCTAGAAATTCTTTTTTTATATTTAATATACCTACTTCTATTTTTTTACTTAAAAGAGCATTATTATTTATTGAAAAACTAGCTTCTATAAATCCATATAACACAATTTGTTTTTCACATTCACAGGTTAAAGATTCTGATATTATCGTTTCTTTATTAAGTAATGTGCAAAAAAATACACAACAGCCTATAATCGTATCTAAGTGGATTAATGGTATATTTACAAATTGGAATCAAATAGTGTTTAATATGGTAAAACCATTATTTGCACGACGTAAAGAGCGTTTTGAATATGGTTTTCAAATAATATTAGCAAAAATGATTTTCATACTGATGAAGCGTGCTTTACGAATGGATGAGCTTGAATTTTATAAAAACTATAACCTTATGTCTCGTTTTTGGAAATTTTTATTATTATTTCAATTTTTTTTACATTTAAAAAAACTACCTTCTTCTTTTTTTTATGTAAATAACCAAAGCTCAAATTACCCAATTCTTGAATGTAATGTAACAAACATGCCAGTTATTTCAATATTAGATTCAATTTCTACTACGAAAGGTATATCTTATCCTATTCCTGGTAATAGTGAAAGCATTTTAATTGTAGCTTTAACATTAAATTTAATTACTAATTCATATTTACGTGGTAAATACACTTTTTATATGACCCATAGCTTATTAGATATATAAAATAAATACTGGAAATATGATTCAGTCTACGGTGTTTTTAATTAAAATATATACATATACATTATGAAAAATAACTCTTCTTTATTTAATTTTCTAGAAAATGGTTCATTTCAACAACCAAATTCACCTGTAATGGAAGGTATTGTATCTTTATACAATGATATAATGGCAATATTAACTCCATTATTTATTTTTGTGTTTGTGTTAATATGCGCAACTATATATTATTTTCATCACTCAAAACATAAAGCATCTTTTTACCTAAACACAAAAACTATGCATGTGTTAGAAAATATATATGTAATTATACCAACAATAATATTACTTTCTATTTTATTGCCTACTTTAGGATTCTTATATGGTGTTCAAAATTTACAAGATGCAAACACTGCAGTGCACATTGAAATCATAGGTAGCCAATGGTTTTGGAGCTATCAATACGTAAATTTATACTCACTATCACATTCAATGATGGATTTATTTGATTTATATCAAAAAAAAGTATTAATTGAATTTGATTCTTTTTTAGTGAAAGAATCTTCACTAACTCAAGGTGAGTTTAGATTACTAGAAGTAGACCATAGAGTACTTGTGCCAATATTAACATATGTACGCTTTTATGTAACTGCTGCAGATGTAATACATTCATGGGCAATACCTGCATTAGGTATTAAAATGGATGCAGTTCCAGGCCGTATTAATGAATTTGTTACTTATGTAAATCAACCAGGTATTTATTATGGACAATGTTCTGAAATATGTGGAGTTAATCATGGATTCATGCCAATAGCTGTAGAAGCATTAAACCCTTATGAATTCTGGTCATGGGCATTAAGTATGCAATCTTTCTCTTTTCATGACAAATTTATTAAATTACTAAATAGTTAATAACTATAAATAGTATTAATATCTTCTTTCTTATAATTATATCCTTAGAAAATACTGTAGTTATATAGATTGGATTACTTCCAATTACTAAGGAAAAAATATAAAAATAAAAAACTAAATAATAATGCAAAACACCATAAGAAATATATACATATTCAAAAAATATTTAAATTATTTAAACACTACACCTAGTAGTTTAATTTTAAAATCATTTGATCCTTCAGCATTACAGACGTCTGTCGAATTGCTACAAAACTTGGATAACTTGCATTTAAAATTATTAAAACAAATACAATCTAACATTCAACTATATGTTAAAGAACACATAGAAGCTTTATATAGCACAGTTAATACTAAATATAGTAATAGTACTAATTATATTAATATACTTACTTTTATAATAAAAAATCCCTTAATTAATGTTGCGTACCTTAATAAGCACATTGATAGTAATATTGCATTAAATATAATAAAATTATTATCTATTAATTTTATTTTATTTTCTATTATAAAAACAGCTAAAACTATAAAATTCGCTAGATTACCAATTAGTATTAGCAAATATACAGTATTACGCTCCCCGCATGTAGATAAGAAAGCTAGGGAACAATTTGAATTACGTAAATTTAAGGCAATAGCTTCCGTATCTTATTATCAAACATTAAATATACATTCTTTTATTAATATGCAATTGCCTTCAGGTATAGGGTATTTATATAAACACTCTTTAAAACGTTTTTAAGTAATAATCATTATGAAACTTTTTAAACCCACTACATCATCATTAAGACATTTAAGTCTAATAGATAAATCTTTCTTATGGAAACATCTAAGTTTTAAGCCTTTAGTTGGTAGAAAGTTAAAACATTCAGGAGGCCGTAACAATACAGGACATATAACAGTGTTTCAACACGGAGGAGGTTCTTTTGCTAAATTGCGCATAATTGATTATAAACGCACTATATATAATATACCAGCTACGGTAGTACGCATTGAATATGACCCAAATAGAAGTTCTTTCTTAGCACTTATATATTATATTAATGGCGTATATTCATATATATTAGCGCCAGCGAATATAAATACTGGACAAGTATTAAATACTGGTATATTTTCAGAAGTTACTTTTTATTTACAAGTAGGTAACTGCACGTACTTAAAATATATACCACTTGGTACGATAATACATAATATTGAATTAGTACCATCACAAGGAGGTAGATTAATAAGAGCTGCAGGTACTTCAGCACAAATACTAAAAAAATATAAAAATAATTTAGTTCTTATAAAACTTAAATCAGGAATTAAAAAATTAATACCATCTAATTGTAAAGCTACTATAGGAGCTATCTCTAATTCAGATTATAGATTTATTAATTATGGTAAAGCCGGTAGAATGCGTTGGTTAGGTATTAAACCGCACGTTCGTGCGTATGCAATGAATCCTGTAGATCATCCTATGGGAGGAAGAACACATGGAGGTAAGCAATTAGTAACACCTTGGGGTTTAATTACTAAAGGTCGTTCTACTAGACATAAAGCACTTCCAATAATAAAAGATTAATTATTAATATATTATGCGTTCATACTGGAAAGGCCCTTACTTTAATACAAATTTATTAAATTCTATTTTTGCTAAACGTGATAAAACTATTAAGCAAAGTAAGCAATTAACATTTTATACTCGTGACCGCAGTAGTACTATACTAGAAGCTTTAAATAATAATATAGTAGCATTATATAATGGAAAGAAATATTTTCATATAAAAATGCGTCCTGAGTATGTTGGATATAAATTAGGAGAACTAGTATATACAAAAAAAACAGCTGTATTTAAAAAAAAACGAAATAAAAAAAAGAAGAATTTTAAAAAATAAAAAAATCATATGGGACACCAAGCTAACTTAAATACTATAAGAATAGGGCATACACATCCTTGGAAATCTGAATGGTTTGGTGATGTTAATTATAAACAACTAATATCACAAGAATATAGAATACGTGAGTATATTTCTAATATTTTTTTTAATTTTAAACTTCCAGTATCTGATTTTACTATTAAACGTTATCACACACAACTTATTACAATAGACCTTGATTTATATTTTCCTGCAGATATTAAAGAAAAATTTTACGTATTTCAAAATAAAGAAGCTGAAATATATGATTGTATAGACTCTATACTATATTTTTTAAAAAATGAACTATATTCTGTAAACATAAATATAACGCAAAACGTAAAAATTACAATAGCTGCACACACTCAATTACGAACATTATACAAACATTTAGTACTTTCTTTTAATAGAAATTATAAAATGTTTAATATTAAGTATTTAGTATATTATAGCACGTTCATATATAGCATGTTATATAAGCAACTTAATATGTATACTAGTAGTAAAATACTTAACCCTTTCTTCTCAATCATTTCTAATTTTATAACTAATATATATCTTTCTAAAACTACACAGTATTTAGAATCTAATATTCAACAAACTAAGTTTACTAGCAGTAGTACATTAAAAATTACTAAAAAAATAATATTATTAACTTTTAGTCTAAAACTTATATTACTTATATCGCTATATACTAAGTATACTAAACATATTAATATTGTTGACATAAAAACAGTTATGCCGTTATTACATTATTTTGTAAATATTTTAAAAATTATATATAGTTTATATTTAAGACAAACATCTATTTTTGTAACGCAGTACCTTATAAAAAATATAAATATCATAAGCAGTAACTATATTGAACGTTTTTATGATTATGAAAATATATACACTGATATTAAAACAAATTTCTTACTTCGAAACATTAGTAACATATATAAGCATAGCATTGGATTATTTTTGAAAAAACATAATATAACAAGTAAAGTTACCAATGTACTTTGCTATGTATTAACTAGCATAAGTAAGGTAGAGTTATACACTGTTATGCCGTATTTGCAAAATAATACTAATATATTAATGCATTTTTTAAATAGAGTTAATAATATAATAATTACTATTACTAAATTAGGAGTATCCTCTAATATTTGTATACCATTATTAAATGTAATAACTTCAATACAAAACTGTACAAAAAAACTAGCAAACATTAATAGTTTTATATTGCCTAACATTACCACAAAAAACAGCATTGCATTGGCCGTTGTATCTATAGATACTTGGCAACATGTACTATCTATATTAAATATAAAATGGTCTATACATAAATTCGAAAACATAGATGACTATTTTTTCAGAAATGTAGTATTTAAACAAATTAATTACAGTATAGAGCATGCACTTTCTATATTTATACAAACAAAGTGTATACTACTTTCTAATATATACATTAAAGATAATGTACCTTTAAATAACCCAAAAATGATAGCACAATATGTTTCATATGAAATAGAAAAAGGGTCTCCTGTGTCAGAAATATATAGAGATTTAAAATCTATATATTCCAGTGATTTATATAAAAGAAATGATTTTTTTAAACGAATACATAAATTCAAATTAATTGAACTTTTTAATCCTATTCTATTTAGTATATTAAAACATAAAATAAGTGAATTAACTCCCTTATCTGTAAATCATTTAGAGCGCGTATCTACTACAAACTTAAATGTTCTAAAACTCTTTAATTATATTAATACATATAGAAAAAATAATAGATTATTACTTATTAATAAATATAAGCAGTATATTAATGATAAACTATTATTAATATCATTATACCAACAGTATAAACATCGTATAGGAGTTACATTTTTCAAAATACGCAGTATACTTAAATTACAGAATATGTACAACACTATATATCTTTATATGCAAGAAGAACTAAACTACTTCAAAGAGCGTGCTCCTGTATTGTATTTAAAAAAATATCCAATAGAAGGTATTAGAATATCTGCAAGTGGTACATTTAAGAGAGGTACTGAGGCAGTTGTAAAATGGTACATAGAAGGTAAAATGCCAAAACAAACAGTTGATATGGATGTTGAGCAATACATAAACCATGCATTCACTCGTAATGGTGTTATTGGTATTAAAGTTTCTTTTTTTTTCAATAGTAATAGATTTAAAGATGAGATAGAGTTAAAAAGTGAAGAATTTTTAGATCATTTCCATATTAACTTATCAAAGCATACCACAGCTACTAACAAAGAAAAAAATTTAAAAAAAGTTGATATCTTTAACGACCCAACAGTTCAGTATAAATCAGCTAAAAAAATCACTAAACCTAAGGTATTTAAATATTACCCAAAACGCTATAATCAAAAACAAAATAATAAGAAAAAATATAGCAACTCTAATTATAATACATATAAACAAAATAATTATAAACGATATAATGCTAATTTTGCAAAAAAAAAATCAATAAATAAAAACAATGTCAAATAAAAAACCATACGCATTGCATAAAAAATGTATATATAAACATGGATATACGTACAATAAAAATACATTATTGTATGGAAGTTATGGATTTATGGCTATTGAGGAAGGTCTATTAAAAACAAATCAAATAGAAGCAACGCGAATAGCTATGAATAAACATATTAAAAAAATGGGTATTTTATGGATAAGAGTAAAACCATATTTACCACTATCAAAAAAACCACTTGAAGTACGTATGGGTAAAGGTAAAGGACCTTTTAATGAGTGGATTTATTACGTACAACGTAATGAGATTATTTTTGAAATTAATGACATACCAGAAGATTCCGTAAGAAGAGCTTTTCATGTAGCTACTGTGAAATTTCCTCTACATTTAAAATTAGTTAAATTAAAGTAATTTTAGATAACATTAAAGCTAATACACAAGTACATTATAATAGAAATGATATATCACAGAACAATAATTGATGTAGCTGATAATACAGGTGCGCTAAAAGTATTATGCATTAAGGTATTGCGTACTAAATATAATAGAGGTTCCATAGGATGCAAAGTAATAACATGTGTGAAACGCTATATAGCTAATAAAAAAGTAAAAAAAGGTGAAATTAAGTTAGGTATATTGATAAGACAGCGAAGCCCATTGCATAGACCAAATGGAACTACTGTACGTTTTTTAGATAATAGCATAGTGTTTGTGGATAAAAAAAATAACCCAATAGCCTCTAGGATATTTGGTCCAGTAACACAAGAGTTACGTAGCAAGCAGTGCATGAAAATTATTAGCATGGCTTCTTGTAGCATTTAAAATAAAATAAACTAAAACATGAACTCTTTTATTACTTTTATCGCGATACCTCATTGTTATGAAAAATATAATACTTTTAATAGTACTTTTCAACATTCTTATATATCTACAAATACAAAAAAAAAAAAAAGAAATTATTTAGAATCTTGGTTTATTTCTATGTTTAATGGTAAAGTACAAGAGGCTAATAAATTATATCCCACTAATATAAGCATACTACACAATTTATATACTATTTACAACTTAGGATATTCTAATTTAGATGGATTTGTAAGTAATAAATTAAGTGTAGACAAATCAAGACAGTATATATGTTTTAAAATACCCTTTAAAATATACCTACAATATTTTGTAAACATAGAACAATATTATACATATTATCAAGATATAATAAGTTCTAATACAAATTATATAACTATTCAATTATCAACAGAAGATCAACATTCAATGAATAAAATATTAACGCTTTTGAGCCATTTAAAAGTACCATTAACCCTATAATATAGCAAAATAATAAGTATTATATGCTTTTATGTCTTCCATTGCAATACGAACTGCAGATAAACAAAAACGTTCTAATTTTAAAAATAAAGAGTATATAATTTTATATAATAAAGCTTTACATAGAGATAGTATATTGCCAGAACACATTACACAAAGTTATTTTAATTCATATGGGTGTTTATCTAAAAACACATACGCTGTGCGCAGCATTAATAGATGTGTGTTAACTGGTAGAAGTCGTGGAAATTTAAAACTATTTAAAGCTACCCGTATGATGTTTAAAAATTTAGCTACCTCTGGATTAATTCCTGGAGTAAAAAAAGCAAGTTGGTAATTTATTATGAAACATTTACTATTCGCTATTAACCAAATTAATCAAGCATTACAAAATAATAAAATAGAAATAGCAATAAAGTATACTAAGCTTAATGTAGTATTTATTAAATTATTAATTACTAGAGGAATTATTAGCTCATATACATTAAGTAATTCTTTAAAAGGCTACATTAAATTAAATGTATTTTTTAAATTTTATGAAAATAATCCAGCGTTTCAATCTATTACAAATATATCTACACCAGGAAGATATATTTATTGGAAAAACCATGAAATAAGAAAGCATAGTGCATTAAATGTAACCTCTATTTATATACTATGTAATCCATATCTAGGGCTATGTACTAATGTAGAAGCACTTCGTTATGGACAAGGAGGCGTTATAATAGCTGAAATAAAATAAAATACATAGTATGGACTATTTTATTAGACATTTAAAAACTAACTCAAAATTAGTACTTGTATCCAATAAATTATTTGGATTAGGTGCATCTATGTTTCGCATAATAGCGAAGCATAGTGGATTTCATATAGACTTACGTGCAAATAGAATTGATGTAAATTGTGTTTCATATGGGCGTTTGGTTGAATTCCTAATATCAACACAATCTATATTTGGAGATCCATTAAAACGTGAAATCGCAGATAATATTAAAAATTTAATAATTAATAGAACCTATAGAGGTACTAGACATAAGCATGCATACCCATCTAGAGGACAACGTACGCGTACTAATGCTAAAACAAAAAAACGTTTATTCGTATTTTATGCAAATTTATATTCAGGTAAAGCTAAGCCAAATCCAAATAATACAAAAAATATTAAATAATATTATGAATAATGATAATACTAGTGAAACTCAATTAACTAATAATATACTAACTGAACTAGAGCTTACTAATATAAATATAAAAAAAAATGAATTACAGACTTCATATAATGAGTGTTTACTTCTTAAAGAATTATGTATTGCTATGTATAATGATCGATTTCATAGAGTAATAAGTTCATTTTTAAAAACAGCAATACAAAGCACACATACCCGACGTAGCAAATTTATATCTGTTTTAAAAAATAGAAAGAAACGTAAATTATTACAATTTCTACGTGTACATAAAGATATATTAAATTTAACTACAATGTCAGAGGTTGCTACATTAGACCCTTCTAATTATATAGCATTGAAATATAAATTAGATAATATAGTATTAGAAAATAATCCTATATTTGTGGCGCAACTTCTAATACAGCATTATATACGAATTTTTAGATACTATACCATATTACAACAAAAAGTAAAAATTAAAAAATATAAAATGTATGCAAAATATAACAGAGCTTCAGTAACTCCTATCAAAGCGCGAGGATACTTTAGAACTTCATTACGATTTAGAAATTACAAATCATTATTATTTTTTAATGGATTATTAGAAAATCAGACAAAAAAACATTATTCTTATTTCTATCTATTTAAATTATATAAAGCTATATTTAATAATAAAAAAAAATATTTAAAAAAATTACAACCTCGTAAAAGTAGAAAACAAATTTTTATATATCTAAATGCAACACATACTAATTTTTTTATTACAATTACAGATGAAAAAGGAAATGTAAAAAATAAATTAAGCACAGGTATTAGAATAGAAATTGATCCAGAAAATAAGCCTAGAAAAAAAGCAAATAGAAAAACCACATTTGCTATATCTACTATGGCTCCAAAATTCCAACGTATGCTAAAATTTTATATGTTAAAGCAGCGAAATACTTTTGTAGTAATTAGATTAAAAGGTTATAAATATAAAATAAGAGAATTATTCCGTGGACTATTTAAAGAAATAAAAGGTATTCTACGAAATAATAAACTAAAAAAAAAATGGAGAAATTATATAAGATTTCAAGATCTTACCTCTATACCTCACAATGGATGTAGACATTCTAGAAAACCAAGAAAATAAAAGTGGAATACACATATTATTCTGTCGAGATTTATATAACAATACAATATTATACTAATAGAGTGCTGAATATTTACTAGAATAGTATTATTTAATATATTATGCAATTTAGTAGAGATTGGCTATTTACAACAAATCATAAACGTATTGGAATTATGTATATGATTTTCGGATTTATAAGTGGTGTGCTTGCGGTTTTAATGTCATTAGTAATTAGAACTGAATTAGCATATCCAGGAAATCAAATTTTATTCGGAAATTATCAATTTTACAATGCAATTGTTACAGCGCATGGATTAATAATGCTTTTCTTTGTAATATTACCTATATCTTTAGGAGGTTTTGGTAATTACTTCGTACCTATAATAGTAGGTAGTCCAGATATGGCATTTCCTAGATTAAATAATTTTAGCTTTTGGTTATTAGTTCCTTCTTTATTATTATTATTATTAACAAGTTTTTTTGAAGGTGGAGTTGGAACTGGTTGGACATTATACCCTCCATTATCTTTAGCTATGGCACATCCAGGAACTGCTATGGATATCGCAGTATTTAGCGTACATTTAGCAGGTGCTTCTTCTATAGCAGCTGCTATAAATTTCTTAGCAACTTCTTTTTATTTTAAAATGGAATCTATGAAATTAAGCCAATTACCTTTATTTGTATGGGCATGTAATATTACTTCAGTATTACTTATATTAGCATTACCTGTACTAGCAGGTGCTGTTACAATGATCCTAACTGATCGTAATTTTAATACTACATTTTTCACTGCAAGTGGAGGAGGAGATTTATTATTATACCAACATATTTTTTGGTTTTTCGGTCATCCTGAAGTTTATATTTTAATATTACCTAGCTTTGGTATTGTTAGTCATGTAATTAGCACTTTTAGTCAAAAAAGTATTTTTGGTTACACAGGAATGGTAGGAGCAATGTCTATTATCGGATTAATTGGTTTTATTGTATGGGCACATCATATGTATACAGCAGGTTTAGACATTGATACTAGATCTTACTTTACTTCAGCTACTATGGTAATTGCTATTCCAACTGGAGTTAAAATATTTAGTTGGATTTCTACTATGTGGGGCGGTCGTATTTGGTTATTTACTCCAATGTATTTTGCAATAGGATTCGTAGTTTTATTTACTATGGGAGGTTTAACTGGTATTATATTATCTAATGCAGGACTTGATATAGCATTACATGATACATATTATGTAGTAGCACATTTCCATTATGTATTATCTATGGGAGCTGTATTTGGAATTTTTTCTGGATTTTATTATTGGATCGGTAAAATAACAGGATATCAATATCCTGAGTATCTTGGTAGATGTCATTTCTGGATTACATTTTTAGGAGTAAATTTAACATTCTTCCCAATGCATTCATTAGGATTAGCAGGTATGCCTAGACGTATTCCAGATTATCCAGATATGTATGCAAATTTAAATTTTGTTGCTACTGTTGGTGCATATGTTTCTTTTATTGGAATGTTATTATTCTTCTATGTAGTATATCGTACTTTTTCCGATAAAGTAAAATGTCCTAGAAATCCTTGGATTTTTTTAACTGAATCTGAATTAAATTTTAAAATAGATAGAATTAATAATTTATTAACTAAAAAACATAACACTGTATTAGATAGTATTAAAAAACTAAAAGATAATGGCTCTTTTGATAAAGAAGTACAATTCCCTATGAATAATAAATTATTAACAACTAAAGATTTATCTGAATATGCAGTATTATTAAATGAACTATATTCAATAAGATCACAAATATTACCTAAATTATATATGGATAGAGATTATTTCAAAACTAATTCATTAGAGTGGACTTTACCAAGCCCACCTCCTTTCCATACTTTTGTAGTTCCTCCAAAAATGTTTACTACAAAACAAATACAAAATAAAAAAATGTTATCTTATAAAATATACAAAAAACATTTAAAACATTCTATCAACATAACTAATTATTACTCAAATAAAATTATACCAGCAATTAGTTATATTAAATAATACTAAGTATACTAATTTATTATTTAATTTTTAAACATAACAATATTAAAAATAATAACTCACTAATAATTATAGCCTGTATTTCATAAGTAATATTATATGATATAGAGTGTATGTGCCTTTACACTTACCAGGCGAGCTGTATATAGTTACTAGAAACACGGCACTGTTATAATTTTTCTTCCTAGTAACTATACCTACCTATATGCTTCTACATGTATATAGAGTATATATTTTTTATTATCGTTACATTTTAAAAGCGCTATTATTGTATTAATAATCAGTTAGTAACGTACATATTAATAATATTATTAAATGTACTGCGCATGAATCAATTTTTTTTATTTTAATTTTTTAATTATAGTTATTAAGTCCCTAAGCAATATAGCATATGTTATTACTAATAACTAGCTTATTTAAATGTATAATACTTCATATAGTATTATATAGTAGTATTGAAATTACAAAAATGCAACACCAATACGATTATTAAATAAAGAACAATTAGATAATTTTATAAAGCATAAACAAGACATAATTCAATTATGGGAGGATAAAGAAAAAGGTGTAATTACTGCATCTAAATTCTACGAAATGTTGTACTCTTTACTTGATATACAAATAAAATATGCCACTAACTAAAATATGACTACTTAATGCGACTACTTAATGCGACTATTTAAAATCTCGAAATAGTTCAGTGGTAGAACAATAGATTCATAATCTATATGTCGAGGGTTCAATTCCCTCTTTCGAGAAATCCTTATTTTAAGCTTTCGAGTATGAACCAAACAATAAATTAACAAAAAAACTATGTACATCCTTACGCTAATTCTACCATTACTTAGCTGCGTACTTCCACTTATATTAGGTAGATTTATAGGTAGATTCTATGTAGGGTGTAGTACTACCATATGCATACTTTGTACTAATATTCTGTCATATTTTATATTTTATGAAGTGTGTTTAATGCATTGTCCTACATTTATAGACTCTATTTATTGGATCGACTTATTAGGGTTTGAAGTACGTTACTCATTCTTATATGATTCATTATGCTCTGTTATGCTAATAGTTATTACTACTATTTCACTAGCAGCACATTTATATTCTATTGAATATATGAACTCCGATCCTCATCAAGTACGTTTTATGTCTTATTTATCATTATTTACATTTTTTATGATAATATTAGTATCATCAAATAATTTATTACAATTATTTATCGGTTGGGAAGGAGTAGGTATTTGCTCTTACTTACTTATTAATTTTTGGTATACTAGAATACAGGCAAATCAAGCTGCTATTAAAGCTATGCTCGTTAATAAAGTTAGTGATTTAGGGCTTATGATTGGTTTTGCTATTATAGTATTAATTATTGGATCTTTAGATTTTGATATTTTAAAGACAACAATATATAGCTATAATACAATATATAGCACAGAGACTACTATTATTGCAGCATTATTATTACTAGGTGCTGTTGGTAAATCTGCACAAATAGGATTACATACATGGCTCCCAGATGCTATGGAAGGTCCAACTCCAGTATCTTCACTAATACATGCTGCAACTATGGTTACTGCAGGTGTTTTCTTATTAGTAAGATGCTCCTTTATTTTTGAATATGTCCCAAATGTATTACTTGTTACATTTTTAATAGGATCTTTAACAAGTTTTTTTGCAGCGTCTACAGGTTTATTTCAAAATGATTTAAAGAAAGTAATCGCATATTCTACTTGTAGCCAATTAGGATACATGTTTGTAGGGTGCTCCGTATCTGGGTATCAAATAGCAATGTTTCATTTATCTAATCATGCCTTTTTTAAAGCATTGTTATTTTTAACTGCTGGATACATTATACATGCTTGTAGCAGCGAGCAGGATATGCGAAAATTAGGAGGATTATTTAAAATATTACCATTTGCATATACAATGATTGCTATTGCATCAATATCATTAATTGGTATTCCTTTTATGTCAGGTTTTTATTCAAAAGATGTGATATTAGAGTATGTATATTTATATGTTAATAATAATAGCAGCACTAGTATTTCGTATATATTACTAGGTTTGTACTGGAGCGCTTTATTATCACTCATAGGAACTACCTTATATAGTATAAAATTAATAGCATTAACATTTCTAAATCAATTTAACGGATATAAACATTATATAACGAACTTGCATTATCCTTCTATAATAATGGTATTACCTTTATTTATACTTAGCATATACAGTATATTTATTGGATATATCTCTAAAGATATGATGATTGGTATTGGTACTGATTTTTGGGGTGATTCAATATTTGTACTATTTAACAATACGAATATCTATAGTGAATTTTTACCTACATATATAAAATTAACACCATTTTTTTATAGCATGTATTTTATATTACTTAGTACTATAATAATGCATACTTCTATAGGTAATAAATTAATATTTAACGCAAAAATAAATACTAAAAATTTATATATGTTTTTTAATCAAAAATGGTATTTTGATAAGCTAATAAATGAATATATAGCATTACCTGTATTTAAATTTGGATATAATATAACTTATAAATTATTAGATAAAGGTATTATTGAAACCTTTGGGCCATATGGAATTGCAAAACAATTAACAAAAAATGCTATGTTTTTAAACAAATTTCAATCTGGATTATTGTATCATTATGCAGGACTCGTATTAATTTTTGTAATAATATTTATTACATTATTACTTTTATTAAAATAATATAACAAATACTTAATTATGAACATAAAACATTTTACTTTTCTTAGCTCTTTAGTGTTATATTTTATTACTGCAATACTATGGATATTATTTGACCCATATCAAGTAACCTTTCAATTTTTATTTAGTGTGCATATACTAGAATGGTCTTTTGATTTTGGAATTGATGGTATTTCTTTAGTATTTCTATTTCTAACTACTTTTTTTATGCCATTTTGCTTTTTATTTAGCTGGAATACAAAATCTATTAACATTAATATGTATTATATAGCAATGCTTGCAATGGAATTATTATTAATATGTATTTTTATTACATTAGATCTTGTAATATTTTATATTTTCTTTGAAGCTATACTAATCCCTATATTTATAATGATAGGACTTCAAGGACTACGTGCACGTAGAATACATGCAGCGTATTTGTTATTTTTCTATACACTAGTTGGATCTATGTTTATGCTAGTAGCAATTATATCCATATATCTGCATACAGGATCAACTAGTATACAAGTGTTATGGTTTTCAGAATTTTCAACAATTCGTAGTAATTTACTATGGCTAGCATTTTTTTTTGCATTTGCTACAAAAGTACCAATATATCCATTTCATATATGGTTACCAGAAGCTCACGTTGAAGCACCTACTGAAGGCTCTGTAATATTAGCAGGTATATTGTTAAAATTAGGTACTTACGGTTTTTTACGTATATTATTACCATCATTTATAGAAAGTACTATATACTTTATACCATTAGTGTATTTACTAGCTTCTATTGCTGTTATTTATACGTCGTTAACTACACTAAGACAAATAGATATTAAACGTGTTATTGCGTATTCTTCTGTATCTCATATGAATTTATGTATACTAGGACTATTTTCAATGAATTTACTAGGTGTTACAGGAAGTATACTTGTAATGCTAGGGCATGGTATAGTATCTGCTGGATTATTTTTCTTAATAGGAATGCTATACAACAGATATAAAACTAAAATAATATTTTATTACAGCGGTATAGTGCAGTTAATGCCATTATATTCTACTGCCTTATTTTTACTAACACTTGGTAATATAAGCATGCCTTTAACGGTTAATTTCACAAGTGAGTTTTTAATTTTATGTGGCCTTCTAGAACACTCTATATATCTATTAGTGTTTGCTAGCATTGGTATATTTTTAGGAACTGCGTATTCTATGTGGCTTTATAACAGACTTGTATTTGGAACTTTAAAAACTACATATATAAAATATTATAAAGATATGAATAGAATCGAAACATACTTAATTATACCTTTTATAATCGCAATGTTACTTTTTGGAATTTATCCTAAATTTCTAATGGATATGTTTATTCCTGGAGTACTAAATATAATAATATAACCAAAATAAAAAAATATGATTAATTTTATACTTACTTTACCTGAAATATATTTAATACTTTTAATTTGTATATTATTTTTTTACAACATAATATATGCCTCTTCTAAAAAATATAAATTCCCACTCCTTAATGAAAATACCATTAATTTAATACTATTAGCTTTTTTATACTTAATATATATTTCGTATAACCAGCCTATTTTTGATGCAGCGATATTGAACAGTTTATTTTATAAAAATACCTTTAGTATTACATTGGAATATTTCTTATTTATTATCGGCTTTATATTTTTTATACTAACAAAAAAATACACTGTAGAACATTTTAATTCTTATGAAATATTACTAATATTAGTAATATCATTTTTAGGAATGGTTGGTATGATCACTAGTAATCATATGTTCTCAATGTACTTATCACTAGAACTTCAAAGTATATGTTTTTATATACTTGTAGCAACACGTTCGAAAAATTTACAAGCTATTGAAGCTAGCTTGAAATATTTTATACTTGGCTCTTTTTCTTCTGCTATATTACTTTTTGGAATTTCATATATATATGGATATACAGGACTTGTATATTTTGAAGATTTAGCTAAATTTTTAATGACATATACGCATATAGAGTATATTTCTGCATTTACTCTCGGGTTATTACTACTTTTTATTGGGTTACTTTTTAAAATATATGCAGCTCCTTTTCATTTTTGGATTTCTGATATCTATCAAGGTGCTTCTTATAATATTACTATGTTTTTTGCTATTATTCCATTTATTTCATTTTTCTCAGTTTTAGTAAAACTAGTATACCTTGTGTTTTATGATTATATCTTTTTTATAAAAGATATCTTATTAATTGTTTCCATATTCTCAATGTTATGTGGTTCAATAGGAGCATTATATCAATTACAATTTAAACGCTTAATGGCATATAGTTCAATAGCGCATATAGGTTATTTCTTAACATCTTTAGTAACTTTAGATATTCAAGTTCTATTATATGCAGTTAATTATATATTTTTATATATAATTACTATCACTATTATTTTTGGGATAATTATTAACATAGAGTCAAAAAAATTTAATACATATAAATATATGAATAATTTAAGTGATTTCTATTTATTTGCTAGATATAATAAGACATTAGCATTTATTTTTGCATTATCATTATTTTCTCTTATTGGGGTTCCACCATTACCAGGTTTCTTAGCAAAATTATTCTTATTAACTGCATTATTAAATGAAACTGCATATATTTTAATTTTTGTAGTAATTGTAGCTTCTCTTATTAGTGCTTACTATTTGCTAAAAATAATAAAATATATGTACTTTGGTATTTACAATTATAATTTATACTTTTTTAAATTCATACAACCAATACCATATATAAATGTTATTAGCATAGTTTATATAACTATGTTAACATTACTTTGTATACTATACCCAGATTTTTTAATTGATATAGCAAGCCTCATGACAATTTCACTATTTATATAATACTAAATAAATTTTTAGTATTAACTCTGTACTCCAAAATGTATAACAATTCTTAAACAATTATACTAGACATATTACACTAAATTATCAAATAACAAAAAATACGTATAGTTTAACTTTTAATAAATATAGGAGCGTATTATACAGTAGCTGTGTTATTTAATTCTTCATTTGAGGAGTTTCAACTGTATCCAATTTGGTACACTACCTTCCATGATACATTACTTGCAAATTTTAATCTAAATTTAATTTTTACAAATAATGCATTATTTCTTATGGTAGTTATGTTTTATTTTATTTTTTGGGTTTTCATTCTATATAAAGAAAAAACTCAATTTTTAGAAATACAACAATCCA
>Ga0302271_10001921_pt1 | contig 19300 bp, 6 predicted proteins | sample III_Bog_N1_1_FD_198767 | JGI IMG/M metagenome (GOLD analysis project Ga0302271, IMG submission 198767) | Peat permafrost microbial communities from Stordalen Mire near Abisko, Sweden - III_Bog_N1_1 | ecosystem: Environmental > Terrestrial > Soil > Wetlands > Peat | place: Sweden: Abisko...
CCGCGCGGGGGGGGCGGGCGCGGGGAGCATAGTGACGGGTCCTACTGTAATTACAATTTATCCAATTTTTCTCTAGAAGATAATTTTGGAGCTTACAGTTCTAATCAATTCAATAATTATTCGTATGCGCAATCGATGATAACAATTACTTCAAAAGTTTCATTCAAAGATTATTGGAAAATTAATATTTAAAGAAGGAGGGGGAAGGGAAGGGGGAGAGGGAGGGGGGAGGGGGTAAGAAGAGGAATTCAAGATATTAAGATAGTTTATTTTGTGTAACAAATGCAAATTTGTCATGAAAGCTTACATAATACCATTTAACATTATTCAGAGAATAATAAATCTCCTCCTTCTGAAACCTTTAAGAAATTGTTAGCAATTCAAATGTTTGATGCTCTGAACCTGCTGCATTATAAGAACATAGTCCATGGAAATATCACAACACAACACTTCTTAGTCTCTTCGAGCTAAGACTATTCTGTTCTCCTGAAACTGTGCAATCTTCGGTTTACATCTCCTATTTACCTCAAAGCCCCAAAGAATTAGGTATCCGCAAGTGAATCCCAGAATCAAAAGCTCATATGAGTCAGATTTAAAGTAATTGCTTTGAATAAGATCTCGTTTCTTTGGGGAAAGTCCTCCTTCAGTTGGATAACATTGGCACTAATTTTGATTAATCGATAATCTCTAATATTGTACTTGCTTAACCTGACTTAACAACCATATTCGAAACCCACCAGCTCAATCAAAATATTTTGCTATTCAATTTAGCATGTTCTTTATTATTTAAGTCAAGGAGAACAGTTAGAGAGCTCGGTTGATGCTGCCCGTTGCTTCTTTAGAAACATACAGGACCTTTGAATAATCCCTTATTTTCAGTCATTTTGAAGAGCATGTAGACTCTCTCAGTATGCCAATTCCTTCTAAAAGGAAAAATCTTGATGTTCTTGTATGGTAAGTGAGGAGAGAATACAAACTGCATTGCATAGCCAATTGGTTCAACTCAAAAGATAAAGGAAAACCTACTTAAATGAGGGTTTACTCAAGAGCGCATTGAGTATCATGCTGGAGTGGAAAGAGTTTAGTGAAGAATATTATATGTTAGGAGTTGGAGTTAGTGGAGCCGTCTTCGGAGTAGAAAACCTCATGGAAAAAAGGAAATCTTGCTCTCAAACTCTCACTGTGTACCAATATAGCAGAAACCATCAGAGAAATAAAAAATGCTAGGCTCCTTACATTGTAAAATTCTACTGGTGCACAAGTTCTTCTAAGATGCTAACGGCAATGAGTTTGTAGTCTAAGAGCTGGAGAGATGTAAGTATTCGCTTAGCCATCACCTAGAATTGTAGAGAATATTTGGAAAATACTCAGACGAATAAAATAATCTTATGACCATTTAAATCACTGATTCAGTTAGTTTTCTTCAAGAGAATCCCTAGTTAATTTTAGTTTAACTTATTTCACTGGTTATCCCTCCCTCCCCTAACTTAGTGATTGTAAAAACCTCTATTTTAAAAAGATTACATAATAGAGAAAAAGGAGGGTATTGTAAAATATGTAAAATTGCTAGATTAGAAAGAAAAATTATTTTAAGAGTAGAAAAGAGAAAAGAAAGAAGTTTGAATATTTAAAATAATTGACAAAAAAACAAAAGATAATCAGCTAAAAAATAAAATTAAATACATAAGCAATTAGCAGAAAATTAATAAAAATAGTCTATCCTAAGTAGATAATCAAGGATTTGTAATAAATGTAGCATATCTATCTGCAAATCAAAATGGAACATTAAATAAAAAATATTTTTATTCCCTAACTAACCCTTGAATTTCAAAAGTTTACATTCTTGCAACAACATAATATTAACCTCATGGCAAACAAAAATAAAAAATTGTTCTTGGCCGTAGAAATTGTTCTAAATCTAAACTAGGATTGCGAATTTTTTTCATTGTAGATCATTTCAGTTAACTCTTTTAAATTGGCATTGATCTTAAGATTTCTCAACTACCAAAAAAGCAACCATTTAGAATTGCAAAGCTAATTAATAGATTTCTCGAATATCCTCAACTTCCCCTCCAACTCTAAGATAATAAAATAAGTATCTCCAATCTAATTTTTTTTTAAATCAAGCTGCAAGAAAAGTATTCTGAAAGATTATATCAGTACTTTCAATCTTTGAGATCTTTGACTTCATTTGATAATCTAAATCTATCTACACATCGGTAGTATTGGAGGTCATTCGTTATTTCTTTTTAGATTTTCTCCAACTCCAAAAAGAATTATGAAAAGCTTTCATCAAAGCCGATGAGTTTTTCCAAATAAAGTAATTAATCTCTCTAATTAAGCTGCTAGTCTGGATTGTCGAGTAGCATTTGTTTCTCAATATGATCCACTAAAAGTATTTAATAACTTATTTATGGAATTTTATGCTGGAAAAGAATTTCTTTCTTGGAACAGTTTATTTTATCATTCTCCAATATCTATATTTCTTCGGTATCTTGATTTGTATCTAATTCAGCAGGGGCTTAAAACTTTTTTTACTTCTTTCTATACTTTAGGTAAAGTGCTGAACGCAGATCCTCACTTATTATCAGCTCTTCGCATTCAATAAACAACCTCATTAATGTCAGAAAGAAAGAAAACAGACTCATGATTACTAAAGGCAGACGATTTAAAAAGGAAAACCCAATAACTTAGTATCCAATAAATACCAGGGATCCATATTAAAAGAAATAGTAAAAGAATTTACTACAGAAGGATTTCTTTTTAAAGAGACACTTAGCAAGCACATAGAACATAGAATAAAGTGGCCAGTTGTAATAAATTGCAATAAAATAGCTTGGCAATAACTAAGCCAAAGTCGTCAAGAACCATATTATTTATCTTGGCTATTCTAACCAGAAATGTTCTTGGGGAGAGGCAATCACGCAATGTTCGTTTAAATGGACCGAAGCGATTGGTATCATGATAAGAGGAATTAAAAAATCGAAGATGAGCTTAGGGCCATCGAAGTAAATTTTCCTGCGTTTATTGACTTTTTTTTCCGTTATTTTTGCACAGCATAGATTATTAGATATCCATAGAAAATAATCTCTATGACAATCCAAGTAATCCCTAGAGTTAGGAGAAGAAACCTGGGGAAAAATTCCAAATGTTTGATTATCAACTCTCCTGCTTATTGGTCCAAATACTAGCAATCAGGATCAGAGACTCTCACTCTTGGGCCGTTACCTTGGAAGACAAAGACTTTGTTGTCATAGAATTCATATCTGCTAATGTCCAGCCGGCTATAAGAAATAAAGTATTAGGAGAAAAAAAGCTAATTTACAAATACACAGACAGCTTCTACTTTGAGAAAGAAATTGGAGAATACACTTGAGATAGCATCCAGAAAATTCTTAGAACTACAAGATGTTACGCAATCTTTCAAAAAGGACATTTTTTGCTTGTTTTCTTTCAATTTAGTGAATAGTTTAGAGTTAATTGATTATCAGCTAAAGGCGAACGAGGATGGGCTTTATAATAATTCTTTTTTCAGATTGAGTGAATAGTAATAGAATACAATAGAAATTGGCAAACCCAAGAAGTGACGGATTATCAACCTTTGTAATTAAGTTTATCTTTTTTTCTAAGAATGTATAAAATTAATAATATTTTTAAGCATAAAAATTTGTTCAATATTTCTTTGAAAGATACTTTTGAAGCTTACAGTTCTAATCTATTCAAATGTGAAATTAATTATTAGAGATAGATGGAAGGGGGAATGAGAATGGGAAGGAGGGGGAGAGAGAAAGAACTAAGAAATTAAAAAATTAAAAAATTAAATCTTTTAATGATGAAAAAGAAAGAATTGGATTCAGACAAAAAGGAGGAATTAAATAGTAATTCCCATGAGAGGAAGGTTAAAGAAATCATTAGCAAACTTATTTTTTCAAGTTTATGATGATACAATTTAGGAAGAAGACATTTATTATTTTAATGTTATCTTTCATAACAGAGCTCCTACAGCGGACTCAACTACTGCTCAAGTCCTTTAGGAGATAAAAACTTGACTCCTCATGTGTGGGATCTAGATCTAAGCTGCAACTAATCATTAATACAACAAATAGCTCTAGATCAAATAGGATTACTGTTAGTATATAAAATAACCATGAATCTCTCCAAGCGATTAAGTTAATGTAGCTTCACAAGTAGCAGCATGGATAAATCACTCTATTTATCAACTTAAAAGCAAACAATAAAAAAATATAATATTGCTAATAATTTTATGAAAAAAAAAAATATTTTCTAAGGCACCTCATCTGCAGACGAGCAAAAGGAAGGCAAAGACACGATTAGCAAAGAGAAATTAAAGAAGAGTAACACAGAATATAAAATATGAAAAAGGAAGAAAATAATAAAAAGAGCCAACAGGCTACATTTCTTGAATGGTTATCCATGGCAACCATGAAATCAGCAAGTTCTTTGGCTCATTTTAAGAGGAGTTTGGTTGAATTTTTTCATTCAATTAAACTCATTTTGCAGGCTAATATTTAAGACACTTTTCTAGCCACTTTTTTAGGAGTCATGGATTGATAGTATGAGCTGAAGGATATTCATTGCGATCTGCCTCTCATTCATCAAATATCGTTTATTTCCAGTTGATTATATAAAGTGAAGCCCCAGTTATTTGCTGGAATCATTCAGAACAGATAGGGGTAGTAATTAGTTAATTTTAGGATATGTTGCCATTTTTGTTGAGAGAAATTAATTAAGTCTCAAACACATTGTTACAAGAGAAGTTTTATGGCCGAATTCTTCCATCATCTTGATCAAATTTCTGCACAAAAAAAGAGCCCAATTTTTAAAGAAATTAGTCTAATAACCTATCAGAGGCGATTGATATCAGCTGAGGAATCTCTTGCACTTTTTCGCTTGTTAACAGATAGAGATAGACAAATCATTCCCACTAACCTTTGCCTTTGATTTAGATTTACTTTGTATCCATTTATTGCCTTATGTTTTTTTCTTGGTTCAGAATAGGAGTCTTAAGTATTTGATAGTTATCCCTTGATCTGAGTCAGATATATTTAAAGATGTATGCATCTTCTGAATCTTCTACTAGTTCTAAGAATTAAAGTGTACGCATGAGTTGAGCACATATCATCTCCCCTTTGAAGAATATGGAGATTCTCTTTGGTTGATTGAGATGAGCTTTCCTGAGTTGAATGCACCTCTGTCATGCCTATTCTTTCAATTAATTCTTAGTTTTTCCGGACAAGTCAATTTTTGCTTCTCATATTGCCTTTGTTGGTGGTCTTTAAAAAACTACTACCCTCCTAGAACACTTTGATGTAGATTTTATGGACTACTTCTGTTTCAGATATTTTTCTTGTTTTAGGATTTGTTTAACTTTTTGAGACATTTTCCTTTCATCCTTTTCATTTAAATTCAATATTAATTAGAGTTTGTTTTTCCACACGATTTTAGGCTAATAGAAAGTAGGTACCACAGCACCTTAATGTGTAAGAGAACTCTCATTTTTTTATTAAGTTCTTAATATTTTTGAAACTTAATCTAGGGGAGAGGGGGAATAAGTCAGTCATTCAGTAAAAGCTTGTTATTACTAATCCTGATGTTTTCCTAAAAATATTTAATTCAGACGATACAGTTATCTTCAATTACTCTTTAATTTGATAATTTTTTACATTGTTGTATTAAATAATTTTCAATTTTTCTCTCGGCTCTGATTTTTTTGAGAATTAATAACAAAAAAGGGAAACCATTTGTTTTCTAAAAAATGAACTTTTCTTCTCTTTTTTAATTTTGTCTTTTCTGTTTTTCAGCCACTCAAAAATATTGGATAAATCAATTATCCATCTCCCCCACTACCCCATAAATTTCAAAAGTCTAAGTTCTTGCAGCAACATAAACCTCATAAAAATCACAATTCAAATACTAATTTTTGTCTTTCAAATTGTTTCTATTTCTTTATCATCTATCCATGTTTTTTTTGTTTTTTGGAACTCTTTATCTTGACTATCGATCATCTCAGTTAACTCTTTTATTTTAGTATCAACCTTAAGATTTCTCAGCTACCAAAAGAACAGCCATTTAGAATTACAAATCTAATCTCTAGAATTCTTGAGTGCTTTCAACTTCTCCTTTAACTTATCGAGTATTAAGTAAGTGTTTTCAATATCGCTTTTGTAAAAATCAAGCTGCAAGAACAGTATTCTGAACTACTAAATCAACACTTTCAATTTGACATCCTTGACTTCATTTGATAATCTGAATCTACCAACACACCAACAGCATCGTGAGTTAGTCCTTATTTCTTCTTAGATTTTCTTCAAATCCAAAAAGAATTTTGAAAACCTTTCATCATAGCGAAGGAGTAGTGAAAAGCTTTGTAATTATCGTATCTACTGAGCCTCTGAAACTGGAACTTCGATTATTGTTTCCTCATCATTATTCAAATAAAATATTTCCTGATTTATTTATGGAATTAGAAACTTTAAAGAAAAAGCTTCACTGTCTGGGCACTTATATGAATATTCCATCTATTTATCTATTAACTTCATGGTAACTTGAATTCTATCATATTGATCAGCAGTTAAGTACTTTTTTTACTTCTACCTAAACTCTCGAAAAAGTGCTGAATGCAGATTATCGATTGCTGCCATTTCTTCGCATTCTTTAAACAATCTCGTTAATGTCAGAAACATAGAAAACAGACTCAAGATTACCAATAGCAGAGGGTTGAAAAAGCAAAAGGATACTATTTAAGATAAATAAATGGCCAGTAGTGCCAATTAAAAATAATAGTAAAAAAATAAGCAAATTCTATAGTTCCATTTAAGTAGACACTTATTAAGAACATAGAACATAGTATAAAGTCTCCTGCGGAGAACAATAGCAATGAAATATCCTATTACTGTTACACCGATACAAATCAAGGATTTTATAACTTCCAGTTGTGGTTCTTCTATCAAATAAGTACCTTGAGGAGAATCAATCACGCAATGCTTGTTTAATTTAATCGATGCGATAGGTATCATGATTACAGGAATGAAAAAATCGAAGATAAGCTTCATGCCATCGAAGTAAATTTTTCTACGTTTATTGATTTTTGCTTTCTTTAATTCTTGAACCCACTAGAAGATTAGAAAGCCAATTATAATAATTGCCACGACAAGCCAAACAACCCCTAAAACTATGAGAAGAGTCCTGGGGTAGTATTCCAAATATCTGATTATCATATCTCCTTACGTTTTGTTCATATACTAGCAATCAGGATCTGAGATTCTCACTCGTGGTCCATTACCTTGGAATACAAAGACTTTGTTATCGTAGAATTCATATCCAGTATTATTTAGCAGGCAGTAAGAAAAAAAGTAGGTTAAAAAAATAATCCAGTATGTTATCGCACATCCTATTTCCGCCAAGAGATAGAAATGGGCGGATGTATTTGAGATGATTTCATGTGAATTCTCCTTACAAGTTTTGTAGCAATCTTTAAAAAACTACATTTTTTTGCTGGTTTTCTTCCAATTTGATAATTAGTTTGGAGTTAATTTATTATGGAATAATAAATCTAAAGATGGACTAAGGTGGGTTTTATAAAAAATCCTTAGACCGATTGAGTGAATAATAATAAAATACTAAAATAGTGGAACAATCACCAAAAGTGACGGGCTATCAGCCCTAGAGAACAAGTTTAAGATAAAAACATAATTAAGTTTATCTTTTTTCTAAGAATTTTACCCCACAAAACAGATGATTGAGCATTAACTGAAAAAAAGAATTCCCTTTCAAATTAAAGGTTGCCAAATAGAAGAAATACTATTAGAAGAATTGATAGGTTCTGGATCAAAGTGGGGAAGAAAATAATCTCCTCCTACGAAAAATTGTAATCTAAAGCTCATAACCAATACAATCTTGGGAAAACTTGATTATATTTGCCCCTATCTTTTTTTGCGATTTTGATGCAAAAAAGGGGATGAATACTTTTTGTTAGATTTCTTGAAAGTTACCAAAAAAGGCAATTACAATTATGTTCAATCTTTCTTTGGAAGATATTTTTGAACTTACAGTTCTAAGTAATTCAATAATAATTCTTATGTGTACCCTATAATCAGAATTACTTACACTGTTTTACAATGTAATTAATTTTTAAAGAGAGAGTTGGGTGGGGAGAACTTACTCTTCTGATCGCTGCGGATTTTGATAAAAAGAATGAATAAAATAGTAATTCTCATGGGAGGAGTGTTACAGAAATCATTCAGATTTATCCACCAATGAATAGAAGATACAAATTTTGGTAACAATGAATTTCTTTTTTTCTAAGACAACAATTAATTATTTAGAATGAATAAAAAATCTAATATTTCGACTCTTTTTAATTATTATCTTTCTGTTTTTCAGCCACACAAAATTATTGAATGAATCAAAACATTTTTTTCCCCTCTTACTTTTAATTTCCAAAAGTCTTTATTTTTTGGAGTAACTTGAACCTCATGAAAGTCACAACTCAAACACTTGTTTTAGTCTTTCATTAAATTTCTGCATCTATTCTCTGATTGAATATGTTTATCTTCATTTTAGATCATTTCTGTTTCTATTTTAATATCCACCTTAAGATTTGCTCATCTACCTAAAAGAATAGCCATTTCGGATTGCAAAGTGAATCTCTCGATTTCTATAATAACCTCAACTTATCCTTCAGCTTATTGATTAGTAACTGAATATCTCCAATCTAAGTATTTTTTTAAAAAAGTCTAGCAGCAATAACAGTATTCTGAACGACTAAATCAGTACTTTCAATCTGAGAGCTTTGAATTTATTTGATAATCTGAATCTACCAACACACCAGCAGAATCGTGGGTCTTTCCTTATTTCTTTTAGATTTCTCCAACTCCAAAAAGAATCATGAAAAACTTTCACTAAAGCTGGTGAGTTTTTTCAATTATGAATTGTATGCTGGTAATGAGCTTCCTTCTTGGAGCAGTATAAGATATCTTTCTCCTATCTCTGTATTTATTAGCTATCTTAATTTGCATCAAATTCAGTGCTTAAAACTGTTTTTTTTAGTCTTCCTAAACTCTAGGAACAATTCTGAATGCAGATCATCACTTAATACCAGCTTTTTGCATTCAATAGGTAATCTCATTAATGTCAGAAAGAAAAAAACAGACTCATGATTACTAAAGGTAGGGGGTTTAAAAAGGAAAACTAGATAATTTAGATCCAAAGATGTCAAGAATCGATATTAAAGATAATAATAAAACGAATTTACTACAGTAGGATTTCCTTTTAAAGAGTTCAACTAGCGAGCACATAAAACATAGTTTCAAGTGGCCACCTGTAATAAATTGCAATAAAATATCCTGCTAATACCTCAACCATAGTCCTCAAAATTCATTTTGGTTAATTTAACTAGAAATATTCTTGGGGAGAGAAAGTCACACTATGTTCGTTTAATCGAATCAAAACTGCTATCATGATAAGAAAAATCAAAAAATCGAAAATGTGTTTAGGGTCATCGAGGATAATTTTCTTGCGTTTATTGATTTTAACTTTTTTTTGTACAAAGTAGAAGACTAGATACCCAAAGAAAATAATCACTATGAAAAGCAAAACAATACCTACAGTTAGGAAAAGATCCCAGGTTACTCTTAGACAGTTACCTTGGAACACAGAGACTTTGTTATCATAGAATTCAATACGGTAATGTCCGGTCGGTAGTAAAAATAAAGAATTAGAAAGAAAACAATCCATAAAATAAAAGCACAGTCAATTTCTACTTTGAGAAAGAACTCTGCTCATCCATTTAAGATCACTTCTAGTCAACTACAAGATGTTATGAAATCTTTCAAAAGGGATATTTTTTGCTTGTTTTCTTCCAATTTAGTGATAATTAGTAAAATCACAAGAAATGGCTGATTATCAGCCTTAAGGATCAAGTTTAAGATAAAACATAATTAATTTTCTCTTTTTTTCTAAGAATTTTGCCATCAAAAACAGTTGATTTAGTCTTAATTGAAGGAAAGAATTTCCATTCAAATAATAGGTTACCAAAAAGAAGAATTTATATTTGTGAAAAGTGAAAAAAGTGAGTTGGTTGGGGGAGGGGGAGGATCTCACTTATTCCCACTTATTATTTAATCAATTCTCAAAAATGGATTAATTATTTAATTGTAATTTTATTCAGAAAAAAATAAGGAAGGTTCTGACAAATTTTTTAACTACTGCATTGTTCAGGTTTTAAAATGGTTTTTCTGAACTTACCATAAATATGATGCAGTATTTACCAATTTCGCTTTACAATACCAAATACATTTACATAATTTTTATCTAAGTCAGTTTGCTTTGCAAAAGGATGCATTTAGCATTGTCAATTTTTATTATGCTTTAAATAAAATCATCACTCTAATTATTTTCCAAGAGGGTGCTTGCTCACATTTTTTTCTCCATTAAAGTAGTAAAGATAAAATTGTATTGTTAATTGCCCTTATTTATTATGGAGTTCACGAATTCTTACAATATTTTCTGACTTCTTAGTTTTACTAAAAAGAATGACCCATTTAAAACAATTTCTCAATTTCAATTCAAAGCTAACGCTGGGAGATCTAGAAGAAAAAGCTCTAACATATTACTTTTTACAGTAAGATCAAAGCTGTTGCTCAGGTATCGATTAATGGAATTATTAATAATAATACGCCTGAGAAGCGATCTGCTCGCTGATGATGACTGCTACAGGCAGTTAATTCTTCTATCCTTGAGGGTGCTGTGCATGCTTCTCAATTAACTACTTTTCTTCATCAATTCTAAGCATCTATCTTCAAAAACTGAGAGAAAGAGAACTAACTATTATCATTTCAGAGATTACCATAAGCTTCTACAAAACCAAAGCCAACTCAAATCAATAAATAGGCTTGCTGTTGTCTAATACCCAACATATTAAGTTCAATATGAAAAACAGCAATTACAAAAAAATTTCAGCTATCACAATAGTTAGTACTTCAATCTCTCAATGCGCTTGATAAGACTATCCTAATTAAAAGTAAAAACAATGTAAATGAAGTTCTCTTTTGATAATTCTGCTGTGCGTTTAATCCTTCCCGTAATAAAATAAACTAATTCAAATCAGATTTAATTAAGAGAGAATAGGCTATTCAATGTGCAACATAAAATATGGATCATAAACTCATCGATTCATTGGCTCACATTAGGCTGTCGAATTGGCTAACAGTCTCCAATTTTGTTATTGTCATCTTCGTCTTTTTAAGTAACCCAAAGAGATAGAGCCTGTAAGGAGTGGCAGGTTCAATCTTTTTTGGTCGTCGATCTGGACAACTGACTCATAGTTAGGAAGTGAACCGATTCTGAGGATCTAGCTTTCTATATTTATCCTCATTTCAAGGCTTCTTCTTTCGAAAGATTTGCTAGTAGTTCTTATGGCTTTTCCCTTTAGTACAGTGTTGACATAACTGTGAACTTCTTTCTACAATAAAATAAGTGAAAATAATCTGGCCTGTGTGTGTGTGTGTAATTATTTCGTATTGACTATTAGTTTGTTTGACTGTGTGTGTATGCGATTGTATGTAGTGTTAGGAATTTGCGAACTGCTTTGATTAAATCACAGTGTTGTTGTTACCTAGTTATATACTAACAAAAACCAAAAATATTCAAAAATTCAGACAATTTTAGTAGCAGGCACTCCTTTTTCAACGTTTAACATGAATTCAGAGTACCACAGAATTTCATGCAGCCAAGTAGTATCTTTCTCAGAATCAGGAAGCAAACCAAAGTGAAAGCACTTATCTTATCCTTTGGTTTACTCGAGCATTACATGGATGACGTAGTTAGTTGAAGGGTTCAGAATAAAGTCACAGTAGGACAAGCCAAAATAATGCTTCATAGTATTATTAGAGAATTCAAGCTCGTGCTTGTTGTTCTTTGATACTGACAGCATTTTAGAGTCTTAATATTTTCCTAAGATAAGGTTGGTTTCAGGCAACAAATTAGTGGAGGTGAATGGCTGAAATTCTTTCTGTTTAATTGTTAAAAAATATTAGAAATACATCTACTACTCTGCTTCATGTTAGAATGATTCTCAGTGTATGCATTAATTCCTGAAATTCTTCCACTTATTAAGACTTCTATGCAAAAGGAAGGGATTCCTTAGAAGAAAGTAGAAGATTTGGTATATAAAATAGTTTAATGAGAGTCATTTTGGTGATGGTGAATTTACAGCTATTTGTATTTCACTTTGCATTTAAAATTTTATTTTTTGTAAATATGTTTAAGTATTTGTGGTGTCCTTTAGTTTAAATTTGGTTTTCTAATTGATTTATTAGGCAAAATATTTTTCTTTTTTTCTTTTTTTCTCAAAAATACTTAGAAAATTTTATTCCGTTTGCGCTGATTTGTGTAATTGTAATAGTTAGTTTACTTCAATAGACTGCTGGCACTCTGATGAAGAGGATAACTTATTAGGGATAAGTTACTTTCTAAATCTTGTGTTAATCTTCTTGGAGTTATCAAATAAAAAATCACCATGTAATAAATAAAATAAAACAGGAATTAGAAACAAAATGAGATAATTTGTATTTCTTTTTAAAATCGTTTTAGTCATATGAAAAATACTTTAAGAATGCGCTAGTATTAGATGACTTCCCAGATTATGCAATATTATTTTGAGAGGTTTTTAAGAATATTCTAACATTTTGTATTCGAGCGTTCTCCCTTAGATAAACAAAAAGTCCAAAACGGACTACTATCAGAGAATATTCCCCATAACAATCTTCAATCGCTACAAACCCCAAGTTAATTTTAGTTAACTAATTTTTACTGGTTATCCCTCCCTCCCCCAACTTAGTGAATCTACCAAAATAAGTAATATTGTTAGAATATCAAGAGAATTTTGTAAGAGTGGAAAAGATAAAACAAAGAAGTTTAAATTTTTATTTAATTTCATAAAAAAAAACATAAAAAATAATAAAAGCATTGAAAAATCTCCCTCTATTCTTCGAAAACAGAATCACATGGATTTCTTTACTTTTCAATGTTTGAATGTGGCTTTAAAATAAACTATTTATTTATTGTTAGGTTTTGATTGATTTATGATTTCCATGTTTGAAAATTAAGTTTTGATTTGCTTTTTTGTCACTTTAAAACATTTCTTATTGAGTTTCATGCTCTTTCCTCCTTCTTCTCTGGAAAACATCTCATATCTTTCTTCCTTTTCATCAGATTGTAGATATTCATTCACCTACTTCACCCTCTTCTTATCATTTCTTTTACTGTCTTTAGTTAAGCCTTTTCCTTCTATCTTTAGCATCTTGGATATCAACCCTCAGTTTATTTTTGACTCTTTTCCTTTAGATTTTAAGATTTTTAATACTTTAAGCCCCAACAATTTTCGGAACTCAATATTAGATAATTACAGCCTTTAAGATATAGGTAACATTTGGGTTTTTTCTTTTATTTAAAAATAATATGTCACTATTGTTTATTTTTCTCTCAACTCGGGTTTATTATTCAAAAAAAAAATAAAAAAGCGAAAATATTTTGATTAAAAATAGTTAAATACTTCAACTCTTTTAAATTATTATCTTTTCAAGTTAAACAACCACTCAAATATTTGTAGTGAATCAAATACATCTATTCCTCCTCCCTTCCCCTTGAACCCTTAAAATCTAAAAGTCTAAACTCTTAAAACTACATAAACATCTTATGAAAATTGTGGTTAAAACAATTCCTCTTTGTTTCATTGAGTTTCTCAAAATCTATTTTTTATTTCATCAGGTTTTTCTTCAAGTAAGGAAGTCATCTCTTTTATTTATGCATCAACCTACAGATTTCTCAGTGTTCTTCGATTGCTTCCAGTTCCTTACATTCCTTTCTCATTCTCATTAACGTCAGAAAGAAAGAAAACAGACTGAATATTATTAATAGCTCTGGGTTCGACCAGATAAAAAGAGCTAACAAGTATCCGAAGAGAAACAAGCATAAAAATGAATATAAATAGTTTGAATACTCGCAATAACAAATTTTCTTAGCAGCCGCATAGAACATAGTATAAAGTGGCCAGCCGGAATAAATTGCAATGAAATATCCTAATAGCTAAATCCCTATTAATATTAAGGTATAGAAGAAAAAAATCTTTGGCTAACCTGACGAGAAAAATAGTTGGGGATATCCAGTCACGCAATGGTCGTTGAGTTAAACAGATGATATTGGTGTCATGACTAGAGGAATTACGAAATCGAAGATCAATTTCATGCCATTAAAGTAAACTTTTCTGCGTTTATTTATTTCAAATTTCGCGCAGTCAAACAGAAAGTAGATACCTAGAAAGACAATGAAAATACCTGCTATGATAATCCAAATAATCCCAATGGTTACTAGAAATGACTTGGAGAAATAATTCAAATATGAGACTAGATTATTTCCAATGCTTTCTTTCTCAACATACTCACAATCAGGGTCTGAGACCCATTCTCTTGGACCGCTCCCTTGGAACACAAAGACATAGTTGTTGTAGTATTCATATCCGGTAATGTCCTTCAAGTAGTAATATTTTAAGTAGATCATAAAAATAGTCCAGGACACAGTACTACAGCCTATTTCTACTAAGGGTATGAAAGATCCAGTTATATTTGAGATGCTTTCAATACAATTTTTCCAACTATCCATTTTTTTGTGATTTAGTTTGGATTTAATTAATTATTTTTTTAGAATGAATAAAAAAATCTAATATTTCGACTCTTTTTAATTATTATCTTTTCTGTTTTTCAGCCACGCAAAATTATTGAAAGAATCAAAAATTTTCTTTCCCCTCTTAATTTTTATTTTCAAAAGTCTCCATTCTTTTAGAGTAACTTAAACCTCATGAATATTACAACTCAAACATTTGTTTTAATTATTCATTGAATTTTTGCAGATGTTCTCTGATTGATAATTTTTTATCTTCATTTTAGATGGTTTTTTCTCCAAGTAAGAAAATCAGCTCTTTTATTTAAGCATCAACCCTCAGATTTCTCAGCTCCCAAAAAAACAGCCATACAGAATTGCAAAGCTATTTTCTTGATTTTGTGAGTATCTCCAACTTTTCCTTCAACTGTTAGCCTGTTTTCTAAGTGTCTCCAATCTACTTTTTTTTCTAAAATTGAAGCAGCATAAATAGTATTCTGAACGACTGAATCAACACTTTCATTCTAATATCTTTGACTTTGTTAGATAATTTGAATCTACTAATACACCAGCAGCCTCGTAGGTTAGTCCTTATTGTTTCTTAATAAGCAGCCAAATTCGTAAGGAAGATTGAATAGCTTTCATCAATTTCTGTTAGTTCTTCAAGACTTTATTATTTAACTCTCAATTCCTGGTAAGTGGAAAGGATATTTTTTTCAAGATCATCCACCTACAGTATTTTTATTTTAAATATCTGACTTAGATCCTTGAAATTGGTTTTTGTCTAAATGGGATTTATAAAACGTTACTTCTTTATTTCTGCTAACTAAATATCATCTGGATTGGTATTTTATTCATCAATTGCTTTAGACTTTTTATATTTCTCTCTAAACTCTAGGAAAAGTGCTGAATGCAGTTCATTGCTTGCTTCCAGTTTCTCACATTCCTTTATCATTCTCATTAGTGTCAGAAAGAAAGAAAACAGACTGAATATTATTATCAGCAGAGGATTCGACAAGATAAAAAGAGATAACAAGAATCCGAAGAGAAGCAAGCATAAATATTAATATATGCACTTTGTCTAATCACAATAACAAATTTTCTTAGCAGCCGCATAGAACATAGTATAAAGTGGCCAGCGGTAATAAATTGCAATGAAATATCCTAATACCTAAATCCCTATTAATCCTACGGTATAAAAGAAAAAAATCTTTGGTTAACCTGACGAGAAAAATAAATGGGGATATCCAGTCACGCAATGGTCGTTGAGTTAAACAGATGAGATAGGTGTCATGACTAGAGGAATGACGAAATCAAAGATCAATTTCATGCCATTAAATTAAACTTTCCTGCGTTTATTTATTTTAATTCCCATGCATTCTTACAGTAAGTAGATGATTAGAAAGACAATGAAAATACCTGCTGCGATAAGCCAAATAATCCCAATGGTTACTAGAAATGTTTTGGAGAAATAACTCAAATATGAGACTAGACTATTTCCAATGCTTTCTATCTCAATAAACTCACAATCAGGGTCTGAGACCCTTTCTCTTGTACCGCTCCCCTGGAACACAAATACATTGTTGTTGTAGTGTTCATATCCAGTAATGTCCTTCTGGGAGTAGGATACTAAGTAGATCAGAAAAAAAATCCAAGATGTAATACTACAGGCTATTTCTACTATCGCTATGAAAGGCGCGATTAGATATTAGATGATTTCCTTAAAATTGTCGCAACAAGTATTCAAGGAAAAGTTCAAAATATCCATTTTTTTGTGATTTAGTTTGGAGTTAATTAATTATGTAAAAATCAAACTCAAGGTGGGTGAGGGGGGAGTTTATAATGACCTATTTTATAATTGACTGATCGAGTGGCTACGAAAGAAAAGAGAGATAAAAGAATGTTAACTTCGATAAGGAGGAAATTATCAGCATACATAGCCCTGATCAGACTTAAAAAAACTCATTTTTTTATGTTGTCCCATTGATTTTGAAGCAAAACAGACTTGCTAAGAGTATTCTTCTTGGCAAATCACAAGGGTGAAGGACTACCAGTTTTGCCTAGAGAGTTTAGATAAAAAATAAAGGAGATATCTTTTCTCACTGTAGTTTGCACCCAAAACTGCTTAACCCTAAATTGAAAGAAAGAATTCCCTTTCAAAAAAGAGGTTACCAAAAAGAAGAAATAGTTTGAAAGAATTCATCAGTTTTGGATCAAAGTGGGGAAGGAAAAATAATCGCTCTCCCTCTGATAATAGTAATCTAACTCACATAAGCCATAAAATCATGGCAAAATTTGATTAATTTTTTATCCATTGGTTTTTTGAGAATCTATTGTGAAAAAGGCATTTAAATAATTCTCGTTAGAATTCTTATCATTTTGAAAAAATGGTTGCCATTTTGTGTGGGGAAGTAATAAAGAAATTCAATTTTCTTAAGTTTCAAACTCTTGATTTGGATGGCACTTTTGGAGTACAGTTCTAATCAATTCAATTATTATTTAGCATTTCTATTTTTCAGCCACTCAAAATTATTGAATGAATCAAAACATCTTCTTCCCCACATACTTTTATTTCGAAAAGTCTCCATTCTTGGAGTACCATAAACCTCATAAAAATCACAACTCAGACCTTTGTTTTGATCTTTCATTGAATTTCTACATCTATTCTCTGATTGAACATTTTATTTTCATTTTAGATCTTTTTAGTTAACTCTTCATTATTAGTATTCACCTTAAGATTTGCTCAGCTACCTAAAGAACAGCCATTTAGAATTGCAAAGTTAATCTCTCAATTTCTAGAATAACCTCACCTTCTCCTCCAATTTATTGATTGTTCACTAAATATCTCCGATCTAAGCATTTTTCTAAAAACCTTGCAGCAAGAACAATATTCTGAACAACTAAACCAGGACTTTCAATCTGAGATATTTGAATTCATTTGATAATCTGAATCTACCAATACACCAGCAGCATCGTGGGTCTTTTCTTATTTCTTTTTAGATTTTCTCCATCTCCAAAAAGAATCATGAAAAACTTTCACCAAAGCTGGTGAGCTTTTCCAATTATTGAATTGTATGCTGGTAATGAGCTTCTTTCTTGAGCAGTTTAAGATATCTTTCTAACATCTCTGTATTTTTTCGTTATCTTTATTTGTATCCAATTCAGCAGCGGCTAAGAACTTTTTTTACTTCTTCCTAAACTCTAGGAACAATTTTGAATGCAGATCGTCACTTGATACCAGCTCTTCGCATTCAATAAACTATCTCATTAATGCCAGAAAGAAAGAGAACAGACTCATGATAACTAATGGCAGAGGATTTAAAAAGAAAAACCAGATAACTTTGTATCCAAAAATACCAAGAATCCATATTAAAGACTTTAGTAAAAGATTTTACTACAGTAGGGTTTTCTTTTAAAGAGTTCACCTAGCGAGCACATAGAACATAGTTTCAAGTGGCAATCGAAAATAAATTGCATTAAAATATCTGGTAATACCTCAGCCATAGTCATCAAGAACCATATTATTTATCTTGGTTAATTTAACTAGAAATATTCTTCGGGAGAGAGAGTCACACAATATTCACTTAATTGAATCAAAACTATTGGTATTATAAAAAGGAGAATCCAAAAATCGAAGGTGTGCTTAGGGTCATCGAGAATAATTTTCCTCCGTTTATTGTTTTTAACTTTCTTTCTTTTTTATATAAAGTAGAAGACTAGATACCCAAAGAAAATAATCACTATGAAAAGCAAAGTAATTCCTTTTTGCCTTGAAACACAGAGACTTTGTTATCATAGAATTCATATCCGGTAATGTCCACCGGCAGTAAGAAATAAAGTATCAGAAAAAAATAATCCATAAAAGAAAAGCACAGCCAATACAAGATATTATGAAATCTTTCAAAAGTGACAATTTTTGCTTGTTTTCTTCCAATTTAGTGATTAATTTGGAGTTAATTATTAAATACTAAAGCTAAAGGTGAGCGAGAGAATTTGAAAACAATTCCTTTTTCCGATAGAAAGATTAGTAATAAAATACAGTAGTAATTGGCAAATCACTAGAAGTAACTGATTATCGGTCTTTGGGATCAAGTTTAAGATAATACATAATTAAGTTTATCTTTTTTTCTAAGTATTTTGCCACCAAAATCAGTTGATTAAGTTTTAATTGAAGGAAAGAATAACCTTTCAAATAAAAGAAAAAAGATCTCTTACTACTTTAGGGCTACAAATTAGAACTTGATTTCTGATAAAGACAAGAGTTTATACAGAGTTAAACTGATTTTCTATTTCTAATCTAGATTAGCCAAGAAAGTTGACAGTTTGTTAGCACAATTTGAGTGGAGCTTAATTGGATGTGTTCACTATTTTTTACTCATTTTGGAACTTTTTATCCTTCTCTTTTTTTGAAATTCTGGAATGCCTATTTGAGCTGGAGATTGTTTGTTTGTGTTTAACTGCATCTCACAAGTCCGATCTAGTTTATGTCCAGTTGATTAGATAAAGCGGAACCTTCAGACATTTGTTAGCAACATTAAACACAGCTATGGGTCACAACTAATTCATTTTTTTGATATTTGGCAATTACTGTTAAGAAGGATTATTCGGGTCTCAAACAATTTGC
>Ga0302271_10001922_pt1 | contig 19299 bp, 8 predicted proteins | sample III_Bog_N1_1_FD_198767 | JGI IMG/M metagenome (GOLD analysis project Ga0302271, IMG submission 198767) | Peat permafrost microbial communities from Stordalen Mire near Abisko, Sweden - III_Bog_N1_1 | ecosystem: Environmental > Terrestrial > Soil > Wetlands > Peat | place: Sweden: Abisko...
CTATTTCTCTTTTATATTGTAGACAATCCTGCAGATTTTTGAAAATTAATTACATTTTTATAAAAAATGAACAATTTCCTTCTCAAAATCATCTTCAACGTGTTAAGAGACTTGCTGTAAAAAACAATTTCGAAAGAATCTGTAAATTTTAATAAATCTAAATGAATATTAGCTGTATTTAATACTAAAAATACAGGAAATAATTGATTGTGCCTTATTAAGATTCAATTTTAAGTGATTTTAAATCCTTCTTTCTTTCTTTTCACAGATTTAATCCATCCTTTTCGCTTGTTTTAATAGAATTCCAACTTTTCTTTGAAGAAAATATTATTAAATACAATATTGGTGGATTTTTTCAAGGCAACCATAGCTGTTTGGATGTAAATATTGCTTTCATATTTAATTTATTCAATCTTTTACCTTTAATATTCATTTCAACCCCATTTCAGACTACTTTTTGGTATTAAGAATAAATTAATAATTAATTTACTTGTTGTTTTGAGATATCCCAAGCTGAACATTCGAGTCCCTTGTAGAAGATAACAAGGATTTTTTGACTAAAAATACATCTTTCGATATATTCTCCCCAATATTTTAATCGTATTAATTGTGTCAACTGTCTTCTTAACTTTGAAATATTTAATGACTATTTATCTCCTTCCTAATATCTAAATGATTTAATTTTCATCGAATTCGATGGCTGATTAAGTTCCACTTAAATATGCTATTCGTTCATCTCATTTAATAGATTAAACTACCAATGACTCTCATATTTCGTTAATGTTTCTAATTAATCCGTTTCACTCTTCTAAAAAATATCAAAAGAAACTTTGTTTTTTTAATTAATAAGTGGATAGCTAGAGCATACCAATATGAGTATGAATACACAAAAGTAGTCAATCTGGTCTGGAAGTGTCTATGAAGGGGAAACAAAAGATGGATGGTATCATGGATAAGGTAAAAATATTTTTATTAATGATCATTGCTGATGAAATAGTAAGTAGTATCTTCATAGAATATGTATTTTGCATCGATAGGTAAATTCAAGTATCCAAATGGAGTCATCTATGAAGGAAACTTTGTGAAAGGATAATTCCATGGAGAAGGAATCTTAATTTGTAAGCAAAAAGATCATTACAATCTGCTTATTGACTGTAAGTGTTGAATTAGATCCTAATGGCGGAAAGTATAAAGCTCATTGGGAGCATGGCAAAATGATCAAAGGAGATTATTATTTCTAAGATAATTTGAAATATGAGTCTGACAGTTGGAACTATTGCAAAGGAGATGACAGAAGGTTCTATCCTGAGATTCTAAATGGAATAAAACCTGCTGGAGCTACTCAAATGACAAAAGAAGAAAAAGCTCCTCATTTAATACCAGAAGGCACCTATGGTAAGGATATTAAAAACATAAAAATGAAACTTATTGTATTTTTAAACAACTTCAAGATGTCGGAGAAGGCTACTACGAGCCTATTAAGTCAATAATATATGAATACGATGGCAATATACTCAGAACTCCAAGTGAAGCTGAAGTAAACATATCGAAATGATAATATTGTAACTAATATCTTCTTTCCGTTGTTAGGTTGAAAACATCCTCAAGACTTGCAGATACAATCCTAGGAAATCGCTCATAATTTCTGGCGTAAATGAATAATACTTTGCAATTCTTTAACTTCATTCTTTTTGTTTGATGTTCTAGGAAAACGATAAAATCATCAAGAGTGTTACAGGTCCTGTTAAACAACATAATCTTAATTGAATTCTTAATATGTTGAATTGTATCTACTACTTTAAAAGTGACTTTTATAGCAATACAATGTATAGAATTTTGGGCATATTTTTAAGATTTAAAGATTTGACTGGATAGGTTAAGGTTAGACGAAGATATAATCTTAATAACAACCACACTAATATTTGTTTTTGATAATTTGATTGAATACAGTTCTGTATTTTGTGATGTGTACAACTCTCATTTAGTAAGAATTTGATTAAATTAAGAATCAATATTTTCCTTAGACATTTTGGGCATCAAAATGTGGATTAATGCTTCTTTGTAGCTTATTAAATCTCTGCTGTTCTTCTTCAAAACTGGTTGTATCTCCTACTAATGATCTTCTTGTTATTCATCTGTTATTTAAAACTCAATTATTTTACAAATTTAACAAAATACTCTACCTTATTTTTCAAACTCAACGATCAATTCATTTAGTTTTGAAGTGGCTATAAAGTAATAAGAAGGAGAAGAGCTGTTGTGTTTAATCCATAGTTATTCGATTCGTTCAAGCATATTATTGTATGATGTCTTTTAAGGTAATAATCTTAAAGATTCTTATTTGAAGGAGATTATTTCAAGAGCAATTTGAGAGTTCATAGCATTTACAATAATCAGGACAATAAAGAATAGTAGAACTTTCCATTATTCTTCCTAGCTAGAGTTAAAGGGAAGATACTAAATATCAAAGAATATCAGTAAGCATAGTTACATACTTTATTTCACTGAAGTGGTGATTTAAGTTAGCAGCACAATCAAAATAGAGGCTAACATAAGAGTTCGCACAAACTAGCAGATGATTGTTGATTTATGTTTAGTTAATCTACTGATGAGATTGGTTCTAAATATCAGAGGGATTTACACAAGAAATTAAATGAAGGTGGAGAAATCATGTTGCCAATTGAATGTAAAATGTGCTATGAGTATGAGTAACAGCAGTATCGATTGAAAGAGCAGAGTCTATTGGCAAACAAAATGAAATAGTTAGGATTATAAGTATTGCAAAATATCTTTTAAAAATCATTATTAATTACTTTATTCTTAGGAGTATTGATAAATAGAAACCATCCTGAAATAACTATGCTAGATGTGCAGTAAAAGATGATTGCGAATGAAAAGGAAGTAACTATGTAAAACTAAAGGAAGGGATTGCTTTAGGATAACTCAGGGATGTAAGCAGCTGAGAACAACAAGAGCAAGTAAGTGCAATAGCAGAATAAGACAAAGATATTGTTCCAATTTGTTTTGTTGTTAAAACTGAAACCTTGAGATAATTTTCTCTGATGGGCTTCAATTTTAGCTCTGATCCATCTATCCAAATCATATTGCTAGTCAGTTAAGAAGTTATGCGATACTTAAATAAGATAGGTTATTAGATTAACACTAATAATATAAATTAGCTGATATGTGAAGAAACCAAGACTAGACGCTAGAGGAGGAAGAGTCAGAAAGCAAAGCACTGCAAGGATGAGGCTGCAAAGGATTTCTTTAAGAGTTAAAGAAATTGCAGAGAAAAATCTAGCTAGAATTGAAGATGGAGGATGGATGCAAAAGATAAAAAGAACTCTTAAAAAGCCTAAATAGATGTCACTGAAAGAGCTTTAAATTGCATAGGTAACGATGGCTATTGAAAATAAAGCAGAATTCCTCAAAGAACTTTATAAAAAGGAATCTCTTCCAAGTAAGAACCCTTTGGAAACACACTCAAGTGAGATAATAATCAAGGTAACTGGTGGTTCTATTAATTCTGACCAATATTCAATTTAGCTAGCAGGGTGGGTGATATTTTGGAAGTAAATAGTCATTGCAAGTTCTTTAAAGGCAACTCCATAAAAGAACACTGCTGAGAATATTCTAAATGGTGTTGATTTTATTATACGAGTGATAACTTTCCTGATATTAGAGGAGTGTTTGAAGATAAAGAAGCTTCTTTATAAAAGAGAAGACAAAGATTTGTTTCTTTAGGAGTCTATCATTGATATTGGCATTTAGAAACCATTGTCTGTTATGATAGTTTCAGTATCAACAACCTTTGGGTTATTAATACTTTGTGGGTTAATTGCATTCAAAAGGAATCTGGATTTCAAGAAAGGGAGAACAATTACAAACTGAAAAGCTTATTGCATAGCCATAGGTAAGATGGAATGAGAGCTAGAGGATGTAATTGAGAAGAGAATCCAGTTTAAAGAAATAATACTGATTGTACATAGAATATTATCTTTAAGGATTCTGAGAATTCGTTGAAGACATTCAATGCGCGAACAGACTGAAAACAGAGGGATCCAAAGAAGCAAAGAACGAGATTCAGGAGAGAAAAACACAGCTATATAGATGATTCTCTTGGTAATAGAGAATTAATCTATTGTGGTAGCATTGTCAACAAGGAATTCATAAATAGGAATCAATAGCCAGATGAAGTTGCAATAATTGCTAATGAAAATATCCAAGGATTAGTTATTTCCAGTAATTTTATATCCAAAGCAGTAGATCATAATAAAACAGCATTAAATCAAACTGTACAGCAATTATTTCTTCATTAAATATGTGCAAAAACTAGATTTACTTAATACAGCTACTTTGCTTAAATTCCAAGAAAATGCTTAAGAGTTATCTTCTGCTGTCTTGAGCTATTTCGTAGTGATAACAGCATTAATTAGATTTTCAGATACAATTTTGACTAAGAAAAGAAATATTAAACTAGACAGTATGCTTAGTAGATCTTCTTAGTATTCAATTTTAAGATGATCTTTCAATTGCAAAGAAGAATGCAATAATACAGATAAGGCTTTAGAGATTGAAAAGAAACTCTTAAGATAATTTGAGAGAGGTTACAATTAAAGGATGAAACAAAGGATGAAGGGAGGAATGATAATTTTTAGTATTCGTGGAGCTGCTGTTCTTAAGGTAGCATTGAATGTCTAAAGAAATGGTAGAACTGAAGAGATATCGAAGATTGAGACAATAAACCTAGAGAAGTAAATAGGTTGAAAGGCATAAGATATATCTTACTGAATAAAAAGGAGACTTAAAAACAGGATAATTAGTTAATACACTAACTACCAATCTCTTCCTAAGCACCACAGTCTGAAGCATGTTTCCAAGCATAAGTAAATAGTTACTACTATCCTTAGATTTTCTTGATTTAACAGCTGTTGATTGCTGCATGCAAACCCATAAAATATACAGTTTATCAGTGTAACGCACTTTAAAAGTATTCTAAGTTTTTATTATCTTTAATCTAGTGAATGTTCTATTGTCAAAGTTTATTCAGTATTGTTAATGCTATGTGATTGGCTTTCAAAGAATTACTTTTTCATAGGAGATTCTTCTTCTCCTTCATCTAGATTAGAGAGAATACTGCCAATCGACATATTTGCATTAAGAAGATCATATTAAGAGATAATAGTAGTATCATTGCATTTAATTTTGGATTCATCTCTTGTGTCTTCACCGCTTTAAAAAGATGCCGTATGACTTTCATTTGTTTCTTAACTTAGAAAACAATTACTGTGTTCTTATTAAGTCAAGGTTTCTTTGATATTTTGAGTTCCGACTGTAGAATTCCTTTCGTTCTAACACGATTTCTTTAGATTAATCAGTTATTCTTCGGGGTAATCTTGTTTAGCTGAAGGAAATTATTAACTAAATCTACTATTTTCTTGGATAGCTTTTTGTTCTTTACCCTCTTGAGTCTACTAGTTTTGTTATTACTGACCAGGGGATTCCTTAGAATGGAGTTCGAATTAAACTTGACACTTTTCTTATTAGTTAATTTGATATGTATGTGATGTAGGAGTTTGAGATTGTTCAGATTACCCATCAGAGCTATTATCTGGATGTCCTTCCTAACTACTTTGATCTGAAGACTAAGAGTGCTGACTACTACTTTTAGAACTTTCTTGATTTGAAGAAGAAAAGTTTAAGTTCATCATAGTCTCAAACTCTGAGCTTTTACTTTGTTAAGAGTTTTCGATTTTTTCAGGAGAACTGCCTGACTCATCGCTTGAAGAAGATTGGTTATTCTCTTGAAATAATTTTCCTTTAGTTATGTGCTTTTCCAGCTTTATTGTATTTTTTGGGTGTTAATAATTATTTTCCTCTTAATTATCTTGATTATCACTTGAATAGCTCTGAATTTAATCCTCTAAAAACACATTATCTCCTCCTCCTACTTGTTTAATTTAATTGACTTCTTCCCATCCATCTGTTCCTGATTTGCTTGAGAGACTATTCGACGAAACTTCAATAATGTATGGACGAACAATGCTGCTTTATTCTTTTTGTGCCTAAACTTACTCTTTCTCTAAGGAGAGCTAAGTACTTTCTGCCTTAAGAAGAGATATTTCTTGTTGTTTAACATTTTCATTAATGAAGTAGTATTTATCTTGGCCATTCGATGATTTTTACACAATATCATAGTCATCAGGGATATTTGACTACTAAGATAGGCTTGCAATATCGCTTTGCTCCTTTCTTTTTTAAATGTAAACCAAAACATAGTTAATGACTAAACTGAAGGAAATGACATTAATTTTGATACAATTAAGGTTTGTTCTCATGTTCTTCCATCATAAGAAAAGCTCAAGAGCTGCGCTATGTTTTTTCCAATTGTTTTTCTTCAATTATTAATTTCTTTTTTCTGCTTATCTGATGAAAATCGCTGTGGTAAGTTTTAAAATCAAGAAAAATTATGCCGAAAAATGCTTTTTCTTACCAAGAATATTATTGTATCAAACTTTAGTAATAACTCATAGTGCTTTAGTTGTTCGAATAATGTCTTTCTATGCGCTAGATGGCTTAATAAAATGGAATTAATATTGTTCATAGCATTTGTTGCTATCATATTGAGTTTTTTTCTTAAATTTAAAATAAAAATGTATTAATCTTTGTTCTTTGAAATGCTTTGTTTCTTGGCAGAAATTAATTTATTTTGATCTTTCTTCCTAAAAGAGTCATTGATTTCTATTTATTGTTTGTTTGACCTTTCTTTTTTAGCTAAGAATGAAAAAAATCAAGACATTTGAATAAAAGAAATATAAGAATTTTTCATAATCTATTTATTTCTTTTCATAGGTAACTTAATTTATGAATCAAAAGAACAAATATTATTGGCTTAGACAAAGTGTTAGCTAGTAATAATTGAAGATAATTGTCTTTTCATATTTAGTTTTTTGTTCTTAAAATCTGCATTTTTAATAAAGTAACCAATGTGTCATTGATAAGGAGCATTAAATCAGCTTTATCGGGGAAAAGTGGTTTGGTTTTTTTATTTTTTATGCTTTCACGTTGTATCACTGTACAATTTAAGACATAATTGTCATTATTCTTTCTTATCAGGGAAAGCAGGCGGTGATCTTTCGAGCAATTAATATTTATTTCCGAAAATTTTCACTCCAACAACATCCATGAGCATGTGCATGGAAAGCATAGTATTAACTTGCATAATTTGACATGAAAAAGCAATATCCAATCATCTTAATTTTAAAAGGAGATGGCATCTGAAATTGTTCTTTCTTTCTTCATTGCTGAAAAACCTTTTTGATATCCACAAATTTCAAGAGCATCATCACAACTTGGTTTATATCCTTTCAATTAAGTCCCTTCGATCGAAACACACAGTAATTTGAAGACTGGCCATCAAAAAAGGAAAAAGGATAGCTATATCCCAAAGCAAAACTGTTTTTATTTTATTATCCAATAATTGTAGTAGAATACCATCATAATCACCATCCATATTAAAATATTTCCTTTTTCTCACCGAAAATATTGCTTTTTGCTTGTTCTTCTGTCATTCGATGCTTCCTCAAACTATTATCCTCATTCTAATTATATGTCACAAATCATAATTTATTTATTCATTATGTACTATGTCACCCTGACTATGTGATTAAAATGAAAATAGGTAACTGAAGTGTTAAAAATTGTGATTGTTTATTAGCTTTAATGCTGCTGTTCTACATGTTTAATGAAAATAAACTAGATTCAAATCATTTCAAAAATATCGCTTTGCAAATGTAAATTATAGAAGGAGATCAAGAAGATATTTTGATGCATATTTAATAACTTGCCTTCAGCATCTAGTTATGATTCTCTCCTTGGATGGTTTTACATCTCGTATGCTATTACTTTCACTGCTAACCCTAGAGTTAGAAAAGTTTAATAAATAACTCTTCTTTAACCAAATAAATTATTTGTTATTCTTGCCACTGAAATCATACATAGAGCCAAGCCTCTTATGGTTGAAAAACAACAAATCAACAGCTTTGTAATTAAAAGAAACTAAATCTCTCATCCAAAGAGTACTGAAGAAAAACTGGGAAGATTGCAAAAACTAGTATTATTAATAAAATAAGAACCTTCTCTGAATAACAGATCAATCCTAGAAAAGAAAGATTCTCCTCTAATCTTAAAACATACAGAATAAAACTTGATAAAAATACCAAAATAATCTAAAAATTAATCATTTAACTTCTTTATTCTCATCAATATATGAGTTTGCCACCAAACATAAGTTCATGAAACTTCTTTTTACAAGGAATCTTGTTATGTCAAAAGAAGATGAAGAACTGAAAAATAAAGAAACAATTAATGAATCCAAATTAACAATTTCTATTTTTAACCCCAATCACTTCAATGATATTCTTATTTGAAATGTTCGAAAATACAGTTCTAATGATCTTATTTACTATTAATAGTATTTTTAGACCAACTCACACATAAGTAATTTGAAGAGAGAAAACTTCATCTTGTTCAATAATTCGTCAAAATTTCTTAAAATAAGTTTAAAAGAAAACATTTTTAGCTTTATTAAGTATTTTCTGGTTTTATTGTTTAAATATATATAATATGCAATTCAAATATGTAAACTAAAAAAAGAAGAAATGCACTTGTTGAGACAAATAATTTTTGAAATTAAATGAGAAATCAATTAATTTAAATAATTAATTTGTAAATGCCAATGACCCAGGAGTAAAGTAAAAAGAGTTCTTCAAGTTAATACCAATGCACTTGGGAATTTGTAATAATTCAATGTAAATTAATAATTGTTGAGTTGTAATTCTTTTATTAGGATAAATTTAATTAGAAGTGATCGTAGAATCTGACACAGCTAATTAGTCACAAATTCTTTTGTTAAATTACTGAAAAAGTGGGTATTAACACATATGAAAGAGTAAAAAAGAACTTTCTTTTATTATGAAGTCATATGAATTAAACTGAATCATCACCACAACCATCTTAATCATCTTTACTTTTAATTATTTAAAACTTGTTAAGTATTCAAAAACATTTTCAAAGGTTATTTCTATTGCTATTTTTATATTCTTATTAGTTTTTAAAAAAATTCTTGCAAGCTAATATAGAATGAGTGGAGACGAATTGATTGTTACTCTTTATAGATTATTTATCTTACAGAAAAAGGAAAGCCTGGAGGCCACACAAGAGAAAAGAAAAGAAAAGGAATATGAAATCTTCATGATTTAATAAGAATTTTCTTAGAAATTTGATTCAAATGCGCTTTTCTTTCTGATTTCTTATTTTAGGTAAACTAATCTAAAACAATTAAATTCATGGGGTTTTCTCTTTAATTCAAAACTGTGCTCAAGAAGAACTTGACAATAGCATGGCGCAATAAGGATATTCTCAAGGAGAACTGCATTCCATTCTTTGCTGGGATTCTCCTTTTCCTTGTCAGTAATAATATTTCATGCCATTTAAAGAGTTCGTATCATTCATCCTCCTTTTATTTCCATCACAGAATATCTGTCACCACTGCAATTCATGGCTCCATTATTGATTCCTCTAGCAATCAGTGGTTCAAGTCGATCTACTCTTTTATAGATGGTCGATGAAAAGTCAGAACGCTACAAAGAAACCTAGAAGGTATGCTTCTAAATGGATTTCTAGATGTTTTGATGTAGTAATTTTTTTATTTTTAAAAAGATCATGGGCCTACGATAGAATTCATACATTAGCGGATGGATAATTTCAAGCTACATAAAAGGATTTGGCGTAAACAACTAAATACACTAGGGTTTATTCTAATAATATTATTTTTACAGAGCATATTTACCTTTTTGGTGGTTCCAGTCATAGCTGGTTTAGCCTTTATTGATAGTCCAGGCATGTTAATACTTGGTTATCCAATATACTACTTTGCATCAATCCATTAGTCTCTATGTCTGTCTACTCTCTTCTCCAAGACTAAGATGGCTTCAGAAATAGGAACTCTTTTGACAATTATTCCAATCTTTCTTGTGTTTCTCGTTCTCGTTCAAGATATTCGCAGGTAATTCAAAACAAGATAATAATATGCATTTCCCGCTATTTTTATATTGGAATAACAACTATTTTGTTTTATCCAGTGTCTAAGCCTATTATTGGATTCTAGGACTCTTTCCTTAATGTGCAATCTCACTTTCCTACATGTCTTCTTTGAATAATTCTTCTACATTATATTAAATACCTCCAGTCGACGATTACTTTACTCCTTCTGATGCAGTTATCCTTCTGATTATTGATACAGTATTGTATATTGTCCTCTACTTCTACTTGGATCAAATCATTCCTAATGAATATGGAGTAGCTAAATCGCCTTTCTTTTTCATCACAGATCTGTTTAAAACAAAGCACTCTTCAAGAAAATCAATAGGTAAAATTTTCCTAAAGATAAGTGTCTAATCATAGATTTTTTAGGATCATTGAACAGCTTGAAAAACGTGTCTGATATCAAATAGCCTTTAAATAGAGATGAAGAGAATAGCAATGATTATTCGATGAAAGTACCTGACACTTCTTCAGCTGATTTCCATGAACCTTATCCGAACTAAAAGAATCTAGCCACGAGTGTAGTCATCTAAAATCTTACTAAGACCTTCGGCGATTTCACAGCAGTCAATAATATTTCTATTTCACTCTATGAATCAAACATTTTTTGGTAACTACTTGATAATTCAATTGCATTTTTTCCTTACCTTTTTAATCTTTTTTTTTAAGCTTGCTGGGACACAATGGAGCAGGAAAGACAACAACAATATCTCTTTTGACAGGAATGATTAGCAAAGACAAAGGGCATGTTACAAGTAATTATTAGATTGTATTCCCTTCTTAATAGATGAAAATGATCTTTATTTAAAAGTGTATGACGATGACATAGAGAATGACATTGAGAAAATTAGATAAAACATTGGATTATGCACTTAGCGTGACTGTCTATACGATGACCTTACTTTTTCTGAGCATCTTAGATTTATTGGTAGCATAAAGGGACTTGAAGGTCATGCTTTGGAAGAATAAGTCAACTACATCCTTGATAAAACCAGCACACATGGAGAAGCAAACAAATTTGCTAAAGAATTATCTGGAGGATAAAAGAGAAAACTATCTCTTGGAATGGCTTTGATTGGAGGCTCTTAAGTCGTTTTCTTGGATGAACCAACTTCAGGAATGGACAATCTAAGTAGAAGAGCTATTTGGAATATTCTTGAGTCCGTAAGAGAAGAAAAGAGAACTCTTGTGCTTACAACTCATCACCTTGACGAGGCAGAAGTTCTAGCAGATCGCATTGCAATTATGGCAAAAGGAAAGCTGCTTGCTGTTGGATCAAGTTAGTTTATCAAAAAAAATTTTGGAGAAGGGTATACTTTGAGAATCTCAGTAGAAGATGACCATCTTTAAGAGTTCACAGATGTAATGAGGCCTCAAATAAGGGATATTATCCAAAAATCTATTACAGATTGCCAATTCAATCCTTAAACTCCCATAGACACAATTCTTTATCTGATTCCATTCTCGCAACAGAAAAATTTCTTAGCTCTTTTCAAGTAGCTTGAATAGTTTCCTCATATCAACATCGACCTCGTTATGAACAGCTTAGAAGATGCTTTTATCAATATCGGAATGGACGAAGAAAAGTTTTTGGAGAAAAACCAAATAAGATTGAGTGGAGTCGGAAAACAAGCTGAAGTCAAAAACGAATTCACGAATTTCAGTGATATCGAAGTTCCACAATGCCTTAAAAATCCTCCAACTTTCAGTTTCTTCAGCTAAATTTAAGCTATTTTCTTGAGAAGATTCTACTATACTGTGAGAAATTTTACGAATTGGATCTCCTTCCTGATTGGTCTTCTCCTTCTTATTGCAGCTACAATTGTAATTTAACAGAGAAATAAAGACAATTTTTGAAAGATCTATTTTTCTAAATTGAAATATCATTTTTTTGATTTTATTAATTAGGTAGTTGATGTATTTACTATCCCAGCTTCAATGATACACTAAGAAAACAACTTCAGGCTCACTTTCATGAGCAATTTCTTGGTGCTAGCGTATTGCTTCAATTCCTCTATTTTCATATCCCTTCCCGTTTTAGAAAGAGAGACTCACCTTAAATACGCTCTAAACGTCATGGGTTGCAGAGTAAAATTAAATTATCTTTATTCAATTGTGTTAATTTTAATAAAATCCTATTAGGTAACTCCTTACTGGCTTGGGACATTTGCATTCGACTACTTGATATTCTTGATTACAATTATCATCTTCGAAGTGTTTTGCATCATCCAAGATCTCAGTTACGTCATGGATATGTTCTGGCAAGTGTTTTTCATCCTTATCAGCTTTGGAGCAGCTTACATCACTTCCTCCTATTTCTGGGGATTCTTCTTTAAGAAAGCCAGTGCTGCACTGAAGTATTTCCCTCTTATGAACTTTCTTATTATCTATGCGGTGCCATGGATGTTATGTGGACCAATATTTACAATCTACAACAGCGATTACATTTGTAAGCATATTATGTCTTTACTCTCATTGATAACACTATTTTACATATATTTAGCATCAGATCTCTATGATATTTTGAATGGCATAGCTTAGATTCCAAGCTATCTGTTTAGCCCTCTGTTTTCTCTTCAATTCGCGTTCATTAGTTTATTTCCCTAAGATGTACCTGGTCGAAAAAATTTTGGCACAACTCTTTAAAATTGCACTTAATTCTGCTTAATGCTGCTTGCTAGCAGTGTTATGTTTATGGCAATAACGCTATTTATTGAATAAAAGAAATACGGACTATCAAACACAGGGAAAACCCATGGTAAAATAGTTAAGATTGCAACACTTGGTTTACTAATATTTGTTTGATTTCAGATTAAGAAGAAATCTTAAAAGATATTCCAGAAGCAGGAGATGATTATGTGAAAGAAGAAATACAACGAGTTGAGAATGATGGAGGAGAAGCAATTAGAGTCAACGGATTGATTAAAAAATATGATTCTGGATGTCTCGCGATAAAGAATACGAAATTCTGCATTGACAAAGGAGAAATCTTTGGACTACTTGGACCAAATGGAGCTGGAAAATCTACAACATTCGGAGTTTTAACTTCTCTAATTCCTAAAACATATGGATCGCTCAAAATTAAGGGTATTGAAGTTGATAAAGGTATTATGGAAATATACTAAGATGTTGGTATTTGCCCTCAATTTGATTGCTTGTGGGAAAACTTGACTCCTCCTGAGCATCTTAGTCTCTTCGGCCGCATGAAAGGTCTGAAAGGAAACGATCTTAAGCTTTCAGTTGAATATTTCATCAAGGTATTTTTGAAATTTTGAATAAATTTCAATAATCAAACTCCCCCTTTTTTTAGACGATGCAGCTTTAAGACATGGTCAAGAAGAAAGCTGGAACATTGAGTGGAGGAAACAAAAGAAAATTGTGTGTTGCGAATGCACTCATCGGTGGACCAGATATTTAGTTCTTTGATGAACCCTCTACTGGTGTTGATCCTATTGCAAGGCGTTTCCTCTGGAATACTCTCACAATAGGCTTAAAACTTAGAAACTCTGCAATCGTTATGACGACGCATACTATGGATGAAGTAATTTGTTATTATTTTAATTAACTAAATAGAATAATCATAAAAATTTTGTTAGGCTGAGTCACTTTGCTCTAAGATTGGAATCTTGATTAAAGGACAATTTTACACAATGGGATCTCCCCAGCAGTTGAGGAACAAGTATGGATCGGGTTACAACCTTACATTTAAATTGAATTAGCATGCTACTAAAGATCAAATTTACAAAATGCTGAAGGAGCAATTCTAAGATGTCTCAGAAATGAATGACAAGCGCACAGATTACGCTTCATTTTAAATTGGCAAGGCCAATTTTTCTTTCATTAAGGCATTCTCTTTATGCGAAGAAGAACTGAAAGGAAAGGAATTAATTGATGATTTTTCAATCAATCAGAGCTCCTTGGAATAGGTTTACTAACACTTTAGTAAATTCCAAACAGACGATGAAGACGAAGAAAATCTTCAGCAGACTAATTGAAAGTTTTAAATGTTTGTTTCGTAATAAATAATAGGTTTATTTTGAGTCATTCTCATTGTAGCATTTTAAAAAAAATTAAAACAAAACATCATAACATCTTATTATCTTGATTTATTGTAATTAATTGAACTTCATAGAGGGACTTCTAATGTTTTTTCACTGCGTTGATAATAAGAAATTTAATAAATTTTACAGACACAAGTTACAGTTATAAATATCTTTACAAGTGGAAATTACTTCGAAATTATTTTGAAAAAGTGTATGATTTTTTTAATTTTCAATCCATTTCTTCAATAAAAATTAATAATAATGCAAAAATATTATTTTTTGTTTATTTATTAACTGCCACATAATTTATAATAGCAGAAACCTACAATTTTGTGTTTTAACACATTTAACTAATATTTTAGAAGTATTTAGCATAAGATAAAAATGCAAAACGAACTTTGTTTATTACTTTTCCATCAAAAATTTCTTAATTTAGTGTCATATCATCTGCTTCTTAATCATTTGATTTCAAATATAAAGAGTAAATAATCTTTTATTTGAAAAAGCTATTCTAAGTTTTTGTCCTTATGTGTCTCAATTGTGGAGTAATCTCAACTAAAAGATTGTGCACTTGTTTTGATTTATTTACTTGTTTTGTTTTGAAAAGAAAGATAATGCTCTATATGAGATATTGCTTTTAATTGAATTTGTTTATTGCTTTAATATTCTAACTTTGAAGAATTATTTCGTGTGGTGAATAAAAATAATAAATCTAAAATGGGGATGAGACTCTCTCTTTTGTTTATTCAAAAATATCTTAATCTCATAATCCCCTTCAATCTTTTTTAGTACGAGTAAAATTAGAAGGTTTACTCACACTGTTTTGGTGTTACTTCCTTATAAATTATTGTCCTATCCACAGTAGGGGAATTGAAATCAGCCCATAAAAAGATTACAATCTGCTAAATATCTAAAATGGGTGGATAAAAACTAAATTAATAAACTTAAAAAGTTAGATAATTGGAATTATTTTGAAATAAAATACTAGGAAACTAACGAAGAATGGCTGAAGGAATCGATGGGTAAAAAAAAATATGAACAACCAGTCCTTATGCTGCTTGCTTTTCTTGATCGCTTAGTGGAGACATCCTCATTGAACTGTATAACCGTAATTAAATAGGTTAACAGCTTGTTTATAAAGAGGATCAATCAAGTAAAGCTTATCGCTCTCTACTCGAAGACACATAAAAAAAAATTGTACTTGACAAAGTTCCAGCAGACATTGATAAGGCTAAACTCCATGCAGTAAGAAGATTTTTCTAATGTATTAATAAATAGCTAACTTTAAAAATGCCTTTCAGCTAGCTAAAAGAGTGGGAAAAGAGAAAGATGGTTCAAAGGTCTGCGAGTGCTGCGGTGCATAAATTGATAATAAACCTCTTAGCATATTTTGCGATACAGATGATTTATCACTCTTAGGGCCAGGTGTACCTCTTTATTTCGACTTTATCAAAGCTGCAATTCTGCTTTTAATGCTCTTATCAATCGTCTATACAAGCTATGGTCTTTATTCGAACCGAAAGGGAAATTTTTGCATTGCCCTTCCCAACGGAGTTTCTCTACCGAATGGATCATGCTACAAAAACATTTTCAATGAGAATTCTCTCATCAACAAGGTAAACTTCGCATCAATTTGATTATATTAGCTAATTTCAATACTGCATGGTTAGAATTGATTTAGTTACATTTTGATTTGCTGTAAATTAAGTAATTCTTTCTTCCAAAATTAAATACAAATTTAACCTGATTGCATAGGTGGGAGACACTAACTAAATTATGATTTAGAACTATGTAACAATAGGCATTGTGATTTTTCTTGTCATGGCTCTGCATCTTTATAGAAAGCAAATGAGACAATAAATAGAAACACTAGATGCAAAACTTACAAGTCCAAGCGATTTCACTGCTCAGTTGTATAATCTACCTCCACAATACAACGAAGATGACGTTAGGGCTTCCCTTTAAAGCTGGTGGAAGAACTAATCTGAGCTAAGAAAACAAAGAGTTGGATTATTCTATGTTGAAAAGGTTTCTATTGCTTATGACGTCAAGGAATACATGCAAAAAATAAACCTTCGCAATTCAATTAATCTCTAAATTCGCAAAAACAACTCTTTCATATCTAAAAACAAGGACAAAAACCTCTCTCCTCCAGGTTATTATTTGCTTGCTTCTTATAAAGAAATCTAATTATTAAATGTTTAGGCCTAAGTAAAGAAGAGTTAAATAGAAAACTTCATGAAGTTTAGAAAGAGATTGATGCTTTAGAAAAAGAAGTATTGAGTGGAAAATATTCCAAGGTCACATAGCATAGTTTCGTCACCTTTAACTCTCGCAAAGGTACTATTGTCTTGAATTAATGAATACAAATCTGAAGTAATCTTTATATTATTTGTTTAGTCATGGAGTGTCTGATTGATTGCTAGAATCTATCTGTATTCCAGAGATTCATGGTTAAACTCAGGAAATGCTTTGGAAGTGATGTATCTCATATTTTGTAAATGACTAAAGATAGTAGTGATTACATAATTCGAGTGAAAAGAGCCCCTGAGCCTTCTGATGTGAAGTGGGAGAATTGTGGTGCTTCTGTTTTTTCAAAGATATTTAGCAGACTGTTTACTTGGACAATTACAATCATTCTGTTAGGTGCTTGCTTCACTCTGATATATTTGATAAATAAATGGCAAGTAAGCATTTGAATTTTAGTTTACTTCGATAATAAATTATCTTTGGTTAGCATGGCGTGAACTAAGACAACAAGATGAAATAAGATGAACCCGTGGTGAAAGCAGAGTTATTTCTCCTTTCTCTTTTCTCATCGTTTTCTATTGTTTTCATTAACAGCTTCCTCAATATCGCCATCAGATTGCTGTCAAAGTAAATATTCTCCTTTGATTTTAGCTAATCGAAAATGTTGTAAATAGTATGGAATTCTAGCCCACAGTCACTTCATTAAATAGCAGCATCGCTTCAAAACTTGCGATTGTAATAATCCCCTTGTTAATTTTCTCAGTCAATTGTCTAGTTTTATGTGAATTGAATTAGCAATTAACACTTATTTATAATCCAATAATTTATTTTGTTACAAATTTCAAACTTTGTTTAAGGCATAATTCTGCAACTCTGCTCTTATTACGCTGGCTGTCAACTACACAATCGATTCTGACTCCTTCTGGGGAAATGGTAAATATTTATTATCTTTAATTATTATTATTATTATTATAATACTAATAATAAAATATCTTTATTTTTTGTGTTTTTCTCAGGTGGCATTACAAATGATTTTACTTTGATTGCCTTAGTGAATTGTGTTGTACCTCCTCTTTTAAATTTCTTCAACCCGTTTGCTCTCCTAAGAGTTATTAAGAGAAGGACTATAAGGGTGAACAATTATTCAGGATAATATAGCCAAGGAGAAGCCAATAGTTGGTACGAAGGAGGCCCCTTTGAAATTTCTATCAAATATGCATCTTGTATTAAAACTCTTTGGATGATTGGCTTTTATACACCCTTATCACCTTATCTGCCTGTCATTGGATTTGTGGCCTTAATGCTCAACTACTGCATGGACAAAGTAATTGAATTTAAAAAATCAACAATTTAGTCCTCTCATTCTTTTTTTTAAAACAGTATTTGCTATTGAACAGACTTGCAAGGCCAAGTTTGATTGGCAGCGACCTTAATCTTGAAATGATTGGTAACTAAGTTTCCATATTATTTCTTTAATGATTATATTTTACTAAAGAGCTTGCTGAGTACTTCCCGTTCAGTGTTGCAATAGGAAATCTTGTTTGGATGTACAAGCTGAATTATACCAAAGGAACTAATCTCATCCTGATGCTAATTGCAGTCGGAATAAGTGCAGTAAATTTCATAATCCCCTCAGCTTAGATCAATAAGCTGCTCTTTAAAATCCAGGAGGCTAACAACTCATAGGGATTAGGTTCTTACCAAGATAGCAAGTATAAATTTATTGCTGACTACGATCGATGCAACCCAATCACAAAAGAAGATGCTATCAAATCTTTCATTTCGGAGGTTGAAGGTAATTATTTATCTCATTTGATGATGAATTTTAAAATCAATATTGCCTACAGTTTTCAATAAAGAGTAAGAAAAGAAAAAGCTGAATAAACAAAATGAAAACAACGGAATCTCTAAAACGGTTGCTCCTACAATGCATCAATATCAAGCCGCGATTCCAAGTTTTTATTAAGTTCCAATATCGTAAAGACAGAATCAGTCAGGTTTATTAAGTAATGGAAATTCTAGACTGGTTAACCCTCTACTTGATGGAGGAAGTTCTAGCAATATCTCATGTAAATAGATTTAATTTATTTTGAACTCCTTTTTAAGTTATTTTTTTTTTTAGTTTAAAGAATGGGATCCTCAAACATTTCAAATTATAAAAACTGAAATAATTAAAACCAGTTTTAGTGTGCAAAACCCATTCTAATAATAAAATTACAGTACTATTGAGAATGAAGTGATGATCTAAGGACTTGGTTATCAGAATCCCCCAAATGACCAATACTTTAAAAGCCGACGAATTCAATAATAAATAATCGATAATTTCATAAATCACTTTTACTTATTTTTTATTGTTTCTTTTTTTGATTCATTTTACTCAAAATATCTAATGTGAAATTTTCTAAGAGAACCTAATTTCTTCTGAGCTTATTTGTCTGAAATGATTTTGCTGAAATTTTTGTTCTTCCTCTTCATAGCCAATTCGATTTTGTTGCTTTTAATCTGATAATAATTACCTTTTTATTTAATTCCAATCTTAAAAGTCTTCTTTAACACAACCAATATGTCTCCTACTTTTTCCTTTGGCTTGAGTGATAGATTTAGTTTTCTGAAAATAGAGTGAGTGTCAAGATAAATTAACTTTTAGACAAGTGCCTACTTGAAGAAAATGTTATCATTGTAAAGTCCAGTTCATGAGCACTTGTTATTATCCTTAATAGTCTTGTAGGGCCTAATTCAGAGTCTATTCATTGTAGTTTTATTAAAGATCTTGATTCGAAGAACTGAGATACCAACTTTTTAATTGAGAGCTGCTGGCTTTCTCAAGTTCCTTGCATCAATTTTGAGTATTTCTAAGAGTTTTAATTTCTTTGTGATTATCGGCTTTATGTCCATTGAGGCT
>Ga0302271_10001923_pt1 | contig 19296 bp, 17 predicted proteins | sample III_Bog_N1_1_FD_198767 | JGI IMG/M metagenome (GOLD analysis project Ga0302271, IMG submission 198767) | Peat permafrost microbial communities from Stordalen Mire near Abisko, Sweden - III_Bog_N1_1 | ecosystem: Environmental > Terrestrial > Soil > Wetlands > Peat | place: Sweden: Abisko...
TCTTAGATTATCTCCTCTGCATTCTTAATTCGCTTGTTCTATTGTTCTTACTTCAAAAAACATCATCCAGATTATTGATTGGTATTAAATATTACGGTGCTCTGCACCTCTATTTATGCCTTTCCATAACCTTTTTACAATTATTTCGCAGCTCTCCTGCTTTTCTTTCAGCCTGCAAAATATAATGCTCCTCGAAAATTTGAAAGTAAATTTTAAGTGCGATTAGTTTTAGGTGCAGAGCACCATTACTTTGTAGATAAATAATTATCGAATAATTCAAAGGTGCAGAGCACCGTAATATTTGTTGATTAATCCTTATGATCTAATTGAAGGGAAGCATAAGATCTTATGAAATCAGAACAATTGAACAGTAGAACAAACGAAGTCAGAAATCAGAATTTACTATCTTAGATTATCTCCTCTGCATTCTTAATTCGCTTGTTCTATTGTTCTTACTTCAAAAAACATCATCCAGATTATTGATTGGTATTAAATATTTCGGTGCTCTGCACCTCTATTTATGCCTTTCCATAACCTTTTTACAATTATTTCGCAACTCTCCTGCTTTTCTTTCAGCCTGCAAAATATAATACTCCTCGAAAATTTGAAAGTAAATTTTAAGTGCGATTAGTTTTAGGTGCAGAGCACCATTACTTTGTAGATAAATAATTATCGAATAATTCAAAGGTGCAGAGCACCGTAATATTTGTTGATTAATCCTTATGATCTAATTGAAGGGAAGCATAAGATCTTATGAAATCAGAACAAATGAACAGTAGAACAAACGAAGTCAGAAATCAGAATTTACTATCTTAGATTATCTCCTCTGCATTCTTAATTCGCTTGTTCAAATATTTTTACTTCTTGTTACTCTTTATACACGTCTTATTTTTGTTTGTAATAGCGGATATTTAATATTTGGTCATTGCGATGTGCGTTGTAAGCCACAAAGTGGCTAAATATGAATAAAACGCAAGTGATTTTTTTAATGAATTTTAAATAAACGGCAACAATAAAATAAATCTTCAGTCTTTCATAAGATATTACTAATTTTTATTAAGAATTATTACAATAATACTTATAACTCATCAGGCCGACTATTAAAGTAATAAGATTCTTAAATAATAAAACAACTGTAAAAACGCTTTTTATGATACTTATTGGAGATTTTCAAACAGATTCTGTCGAATCCCTTAAAAAGAGAAAAGTTTTATTTTTGGTAATAACTTTAGTTTTGCTATTATTCAGAATTATCGTACTAGCATTTGATAAGTTTGATATTCAATCAATTTTAGTTTCCAGAAGTTTTGTTGGAAATGGTCTTTTATCAAAACCGTTATCGTCAGAAATACTTTTCTCCGTATTAATAATTTTGTTGCTTTTTAGAAGAGACCTGTTAAATCGACCAAAGTTATCAGATTTAAAGGGTGGAATAATCAATTCTATATGGTTTGTATCATTCCCTGTTATAACAGGATTATGTCTGTTTACATTTAAACAGCAGTATTATTTCAAATTCCAATTCGACGAAATGGTACTTATGCGCTGGTCCTACTTTTGCCTGAGTTATATCGCAGTCAATTTAATTCTGGATCTCAATCCTTTTCAAAAGTCTCTACGGTATGTTTTTATAATTTTCATATTAATATTATCAGGGTTTTTACAGGATTTTGCTTCCAATCCATACGGTCTTTCAATTCCTGTCGGAGTCTTTGCCGGTGTTGGATTAACTCAGGCCCTTTCGGTTATTGCATTCAGGAATGTATATAAATATTCGTTTTGGGCTGGGTTGTTTTCCGCTTTGATGACCGGTATTGTTGTATGCTTTTTTATTTTTGGTGGCATTTCCGACAGCCTCTTCACGCTGGTTTTTCCTTTTGCTTCATTGCTTCTGGCTGCATTTACCCTTAGAAATAAAAGTTTAAAACCACGAATCATAGGGTTAGTCGTGATTGCTCTTGTTTGTCTGTTTCTTAGTTTGGTTCTGCCCAGATTAATCCCCCCGCAGTATGCAGATGCGCTTAGTGAAAACAGAAGCGAAAAAACTAAATACCAGCAAAGTGTAAATGGAATTCAAATTAATTATAACGATACGTTGGTGCATAAATCAATAGCCCGATTTACGAAAATACTTCAGGCAGCTAATCAGGTAAGCCTTGAAAATTTTGGTATTTCACCCAATATTAAATGGATTACTGTTTATGGGGTTGGACCAGGTGGATTTAATGCTGTATTTCCAGAAGGTATCCGAGGTAATATCTTATCGATGAACTACATAAGCAATATTCTTGACAGTTCATTTATGAATAATCCCAAGCTATCCTGTCAGTTTCCCGATCCTGTAAATTCAATTTTGCATGAATACGCCCACTTATTCGGAGTTTTTCCCTATCAAAACTGGATGGGGACGGAGTCAGAAGGCTGGGCAACATTTGCTGCTACCCGCTTATCAAAATTAATATATCAAAAATATGGCTCAACTATATGGCAACCCGCATATAATTACTCAAAGATTGCAGATTCGGTAAATGCTGCACTTTTGGCAGGACGCCCTCTTATCTGGTCACATCCTGAGGAAGTTGGCTCATTTAAAATGTGGAATGACTATGAAAAGAAGAATGGCCTTAGAAATGTGTTTAAAGATCGTTGGGAATATACCTCCAGAGATAAAAATTCAGTTTCCGTCAGGGAAAATAACTCCGCAGTCGTAACTGATTTTATTGTTACAAAAATTGGAAAAGAAGCATTTGACCAATACTCAAATACGCCTCCAAAGAGATTTGATGAATTATATAATCCAGATGATTGGATAATTTTAGGGAAACTCATAAATAAATCAGAAGTTGAAATAAATGAACTGGTTGAACAAAAGAGAAGAGTAGAATACAATGTATTTGTGCCAAAACCGGTTAAGAGCAATGAAGAAATCGAATTTGTTGTAATTAGTTGCCTGTTAGGAATGTTTGCTTTTATCAATTTCAGAATAATCAAATTCAAAAAAGAGAATAATTTACAATAATATGAAAACACAGATTATAAAAACCCGAATCCCCTTAAGCGGCAAATTCCTTGTGGCCTTTATCATGCTTTTGTTTCTTATTACACAGATGCACCAGTTAATACACCATATTGTTGGAGAAATTCTATGTGGAAAAACAGGATTCCTCACTTTTGACCGACATTTTTTTTCACAGACACTTACCGGGACATCGTATAAATTGGCTACTATCGCCGGCCCATTATTTAGCAATTATATGTTTATGTGGTTTGGTATGTTAATGTTGCGGTCAAGTAAATATAGTTTAGCCGGCTTTTCATTAATTTTAGCAAGTCTGCCTTTGGGTAGATTTTGGGCTCTGACAGGCGGTGATGAACGGTTTTATGGATTATGGATCAGTCAATTATTTGATTCAGGTGAAATTTTCTCTATGATTTTAAGCATCCTTATTATGCTTCTCATATTGGTTCCACCTCTAATCGCTGCCTATAAATCAATTTCAAACAGTCACAGATGGATCGTATTTTTAGCTTTTTTGATTTTGCCTTTATTCTTCTATGGCCTGGTAATTTTTTATCCTGATCACAGGTTTCTATACTCGTCTGTTTTGAATGCTTATGAAACAGGAGTAACTTCTGACTCAATGGCCACCTTGTTACTGGGGCTTCCAGTCATTCTTATTTTGACAATTGTCACAGTTGTGGTTCTTTTCTTTGGAAAATTTATCAGATATCTTGTGCCTGACACCAGGGAAGTTGCATAGAATAGCGAAAAACCAGTTAAACGATGGAACAAAAAACAATAGATTGATTGTCCAGAAAAAGATAATGTCAGATTTTCACAGGCATACTCCATCAAAGATTCATTTAATCAACTTTTGTTTATTAATATTTTATTAGCTTGGTGGCTTATTAGTCTAACTATTCTTTTTAAAGTTTTAAATACAAATTTTATAATATGAAAAAACAATCTTTGCTTATTCTGGTTCTGACTACGTTAATGATTCCATCCTTTGGACAAAAGAAAAATGCGGCTTCTTCAGGGAAAACAGAGGAAGGCTACAAGTTTACACCGCTGGTTGAATTAAAAGCTACTCCGGTTAAAAACCAGGCCAATACCGGCACATGCTGGGATTTTGCAACAACTTCATTCATTGAATCAGAGCTTCTTCGCATGGGCAAAGGAGAATATGATTTGTCTGAAATGTACATTGTCAGATATAATTATGTTGACAGATTGAAAGATAATTTTGTACAGCAGGGAAAGGGAAATCTGGGTCAGGGCAGTGTAGGCCATGACTGGATTACAGAATTTGCAAAGAATGGTATAGTTCCCGATGAAGTATATACCGGTCTGAATTACAGCATGACAAATCATAATCACAGCGAACTGAACGCCTTTGTAAATGCCGTTGCAACAGTTCCCGTTAAAAGGAACAGGGAAAGCGACCAGTATTTCACAATCGTTGATGCAATTCTTGATACTTACCTGGGGAAAGTTCCCGAGTCCTTTACATATAAAGGTGTCGGGTATACACCTAAATCATTTACCGCAAGCCTGGGAATAAATCCACAAGACTATGTTGAAATAACATCATTAACAATATTCCCTTTCTATACACAGGGAGTTGTTCCAATCCCGGATAACTGGAGAAAAATGAATTATTACAATGTGCCTCTCGATGAGCTTATTACTGTAATGGATTCAGCTCTGCTCAAAGGCTTCACTATTGCCTGGGATGGAGATGTTAGTGAAAGGGGATTCTCACACTCAAAAGGAGTCGCAATCATACCCGAACTTGAAAACACCGATCAATATACAGGTTCCGATAAAGCAAGACTAAGTAAAATGACAAAGGAGGAACGGGCAGCAGAAGCATATAAATTCAGCAAACCTTTTCCGGAAGTGAAAGTAACTCAGGAATCAAGGGAAGCAGGCTATGACAGCAAGGCCACTACCGATGATCATCTGATGCATCTTACGGGTATTGTAAAAGACCAGAATGGCAACAAATATTATGTCACAAAAAACTCCTGGGGAACAGACAGAAACCCATTCGGAGGCTACCTGAATATGTCTGAACAGTATGTACGGGCCAAGACAATAGCTATTATGGTACATAAGAATGCCATACCTGCAGCGATAAAAATGAAACTGGGATTATAGGTTTTTTCACCATATATACGGTAGAGACAGGTCTGAGACCTGTCTCTACCTGTTTTAGGAAGGGGTAAGTTACTCCGCCATCAGATTGCAGCCCCTTATATCGGAATTGTCAAATCTTCCAAGAACCTCGAACCCTCCATCATCATGAAGCTTTCCAAGGTCGCCTGTTGCTATAAAGGAACAGGAGTTAATGTTTGCCAGATCTATTACATTGATTCCTCCTGTGTGGCCGGGTTTGTCAAAAAACGAAAGTGGATCCTGAGGATCCCTGATTAATATTTTCATCCATGGAGGACAATAAAATTTACCATTTCCCTTTGAATAAGCCTGGCTCAAAAGCTCGGTCATCCCATACTCCGAATGAACAGAAGTAATATTCAGTTTTTCTTTAAGAATTGAATGAAGTTCAGAACGGGTTAACTCCTTTCTTCGGCCTTTCATACCTCCTGTTTCCATAACAATTACCCCTGATAAATCGATAGAATAGTTTTCGGCGAGATCAAGCAAAGCAAAACTAACGCCAAGTAATATAATCTTCGTTTTGTTTACTCTTACCTTAATAATTGTTTCTATGAGTTCTTCAATATTCTCTTTATAAAAACCACTGTCAGAATACTGACTCTTTCTGATAAGATTATCAGCCATATACACCAGAGAAGAACTGCCACGCTCACTATAAGATGGCAGCAATGCCATTATGAGATATTCCGCAGGATCTCCGTAAAATAATTTGAATGATCTGAGGAAACTTTCCTCATAAAGAGCCAGGTCATTTATGAAGTGTTTCCCCGGTGTGACTCCCGTTGTCCCGCTGCTCTCAAAGATCATTTCAACCGGCAGGTCTCCGCTAATAACTCTGTGATTTCTGAAGAATTCTATTGGAAGAAAGGGGATATTCCTATTATCTGTTAATTCATATGCAGACTTCCCAAGAGAGACTAAAAAATCATGATAAATTAAATTATTCTCATATTGATACCTGAAAATTTCCAGAGTTATCTCATCGAATTCATTGCAGTTTTTGATACTGAAAATCCGGTTCTTCAATTGCTCAGATACTGAAATCATTTGCCGGGGAAGGTTGCTGAACCATCGGGCTGATAGACCCATTGAAATGAACACTCTCCATATGGGATTAATTGCCTGATTTCATTTACTGTACTGATGATCCTGAATTTAGTATATTTTTCAGAACCAGATCTGTAGATCCATACCTGGTTGGCAGCTATAGAATCCGCCATGTCCTGCCATTGAGTCACAGAAACTGTTTTAAGGTTATCGAAAGCTGTTTTGGCAGTTGCTTCATCAGGAAAGTCACCGAATTTGTAAAAGGAGGGTTTTAGATTATTGACCTGGAGGGTTAATGTCGAAACCTGATTTTGCGTAAGAACGTATATGGTAATATCAGGACCTGGATTAAGGTTAGTGGTGATCAGTTTAGCACCCTCGAATGAAAAACCGTAGTTATAATATGTAGTTGAGAAGTAAGTAATATTGTCAATTTTATCTATACCTGATGTACGTGTAGCTTCTTTCTTTGTACAATAGGGTAAAAGTAAAACAGCAACTAATGATATAATTACAATCCTTTTCATATTGTGTACAAAGATAAAACAAAAACAGGCTACATATTGTTGTAGCCTGCTTAATATAATTTCAGGATTCTCCTCTTCTCCGGTTCACCCTTTCTCCCATTTTGTTCTTCTTACTCTCCTCGTATTGCGGTGATGCCAGGAAGTTTTTTCCCTTCCATATATTCGAGCATTGCACCGCCACCAGTGGATACGTAACTGACTTTATCAGCCAGACCATTTTTATTGATAGCAGCCACAGAGTCTCCCCCTCCGATCAGACTGTAAGCACCTTTTGATGTTGCGGCGGCTATCGCCTTCGCAACTGCAGTTGTTCCTTTGGAGAATTTTTCCATTTCAAATACTCCCATTGGTCCGTTCCAGAGTATTGTTTTGGAGTTTTCAATTACTGTTGAGAATTCCTTAATTGATTTTTCAGCTATATCAAGTCCAAGCCATCCGTCTTCAACGGCATCGACAGCAGAAACCTTAGTATTGGCCTCATTATCAAATTTATCAGCATTCAGACTATCCACAGGAAGATATAACTTAACATTTTTTTCTTTTGCTTTTTCAATTAGTTTAAGTGCCAGGTCAAGCTTGTCTTCTTCACAGAGAGACTTCCCGATTTTGCCACCCATCGCTTTAATAAAGGTATAAGTCATCCCTCCCCCAATAATTATATTGTCAACCCTGTTCAGCAGATTTTCAATAAGCATAATTTTATCTGATACCTTAGCACCACCCATAATGGCTGTAAACGGCCTTTGAGGAGCTTTAAGCACTTTGTCCATTGCAGCAAGTTCACTGTTTATAAGGAACCCGAACATTCTTTTGTCGTTTTCGAAATAATCAGCAATAACTGCTGTAGTGGCATGGGCGCGATGAGCTGTACCAAATGCGTCATTAACATATATTTCAGCATAGCCTGCAAGTTTTTTAGCCATCTCTTTCTGTTTGATCTTCATCTCGGCTTTTGCTGCTTTCTTTTCCTCATCTGTAACTGTTTCCGGCAGAATAGGTTTTCCTTCTTCCTCAGGATAGAAACGAACATTCTCGAGAAGAAGAATCTCTCCCGGTTTCAGATCAGCTGACATTTTTACAGCGGACTCACCGAGGCAGTCGTCTGCAAACAGGACTTTTTTACCAAGAAGTTTTTCCAGAACCGGAAGTACAGGTTTGAGTGAATATTTTTCCATACGTCCTTCAGGTCTGCCAAGATGTGACATAAGAATCAGACATCCGCCATCATTAAGTATCTTATTAATTGTAAGCAAGGCTCCCCTGATACGGGTATCATCGGTTACTGTAAAAGTTTTTTTGTCAAGGGGTACATTGAAATCGACCCTGACTATTGCCTTCTTTCCTTTGAAATTGAAGTCCTGAATCATTTTCATAGATCAAATATTTTTATTTAACACAAGAAATTCTCTTTTACAAACCTACATTTTTTTTTGGAAATATTCATTTGCCTTTTATCTGATTTTAATTGTTTTGTGGAACCCCAAAATTTGAACCATGGAGTGGTTCCATCAATAAAAAGATTGACTAAATTTGAAGAAAAAGTTATGGCAAAAATTACCCTCAAGGGAAATCCAATAAATACTTCCGGAAATCTGCCTCCGAAAGGCAGCATAGCTCCTGATTTTAAACTTGTTAGGTCAGGGCTTGAAAATCTCGCATTGTCAGAATTAAAAGGTAAAAAAGTAATCCTGAATATCTTCCCAAGTCTTGACACTTCAACCTGTGCCACTTCTGTTCGCAAGTTTAACAAACTTGCAGCAGGGATGCCAAACACGGTTTTGCTCGGCGTATCAAAGGATCTCCCTTTTGCTCACAGACGATTCTGCATGACGGAAGGAATAAATAACATCATTACTGTATCCGGCTTCCGGGATACTGCCTTTGGGAAAGCTTATGGTGTGGATATCATTGACGGACCTATGGCAGGATTATATGCCAGATGCATAGTAATTATTGACGAAAAAGGTAATGTTGTTTATACTCAGCTGGTGCCGGAGATAGGTCAGGAACCAGACTACGACAAGGCAATGGCTGTTGTCGAAGCAAAAGAATAATTAAATTCAGACAATACTAACTGAAAACATTTTCAGGAAATGAACTTTTCCCAGATACCCGGACAAAACGATATTAAAGAAAAACTTCTCCGGTCAGTTAAGGAAGAAAGAGTCAGCCATGCTCAGCTATTCGCAGGTCCTGAAGGTTGCGGAGCCATGGCCCTCGCACTGGCATATGCACGATATATCAGTTGCGAGAACCGCACTGACTCCGACTCATGTGGCGTATGTAAATCATGCGTAAAATATGAGAAGCTTATTCATCCTGATCTGCATTTTGTATTCCCGGTCATAAAAGGGAAAAAAGCTACCGATCCCGTCAGTGATAATTATATTGAAGAGTGGAGGGCTTTTGTAAAAAGATCTCCATATTTTTCTCTGAATAACTGGATGGATTCCATTGAAGTTGGAAATGCACAGGGTATGATTTTTGCATCCGAAGCATCGGAAATAATCAGGAAATTAAGCCTGAAAACGTTTGAATCGGACTTTAAGATCATGATAATCTGGCTACCGGAAAAGATGCACCAGGCGACTTCAAATAAACTTCTGAAGATGATTGAGGAGCCACCCGAAAAAACCCTATTCATTCTCGTTTCAGAAGAACCCGATAAGGTAATCCCAACTATTTTGTCAAGATGTCAATTAGTTAAGATTCCCTCCTTTATCAGCCGTAATATTGAACGGTATCTTAAAGACACATTTAATTTACCGGAGGATAAGGCCGCCGATATAGCCAGGGTATCAAACGGAAACATAACGAGAGCAATAGAGCTTTGTGAAAATGAAGAATCTGCAGCAGCAAATCTTGACAGGTTCAAGAGCCTGATGAGATTTGCCTGGAAACGTGATATCATTTCATTGGTAAGCTGGTCGGAAGATATAGCAGCAACAGGCAGGGAGGCTCAGAAGAACTTTATTACTTTTTCCCTGCGCCTTCTCAGGGAAAACCTGATGCTTACACTCGACCAACTGAAAAACAGACTCGTTTACCTTACAGGTGATGAAGCAGATTTTTCAGGGAAATTTCACCCCTCAATCAACCAGGGCAATATTTACCCGCTTTATGAAGAGCTCAATCTTGTATATTCCCATATCGAATCGAACGGAAATGCTAAAATAATATTCCTCGATCTTGCCCTGAAAGTCACCAGGCTAATAAGGTGATCTAAACACAGAATGTTGAAATTGATACATTTATTCACTATTTTTGCGAAGTAATTTCTGAATCTAAAGATTTTTATGACAGATAATGAAGATATTCAAGGGCAAGCCGGTGATGAAATCCGGATGCCTGATATAACATATAAACCCGGATATAATAAACTTGATTCGTTCAATTGGTTGAAGGATCTGCCTGAGGTTCCGGACGAGAATGATATTGTTGAGATCCGATTTAAGAATACCAGAAAAGGTTTCTTTAAAAATGTTAACGGATTGCGGCTTGAGATAGGTGATGTTGTCGCAGTTGAAGCATCTCCTGGTCATGATATAGGACGAGTTTCAATGGTTGGCATACTGGTTAATGAACAACTTAAGAAGCTTAAAACGCATCCCTCTCCTGATGATCTGAAAAAAGTCTATCGGAAGGCTAAAGCTGTCGACATCCAGAAGTGGGAAGAGGCTAAGAAGATGGAAATCACAACTATGCTTCGTTCCAGGAAAATATCAGAAGAGCTCAGGCTCAATATGAAAATAGGAGATGTTGAATACCAGGGTGATAAAACAAAAGCTATTTTCTATTATATTGCAGATGAAAGAGTTGACTTCCGTCAGTTGATTAAAGTCCTTGCTGATGAATTCAGGGTAAGGATTGAGATGCGACAGATTGGAGCACGCCAGGAAGCAGGGAGAATAGGAGGACTAGGTTCATGCGGCAGAGAGCTTTGCTGTGCCACTCACATTACTAATTTCATATCTGTTACAACTACACACGCAAAATACCAGGAATTGTCCCTGAACCCTCAAAAACTTGCGGGACAGTGCAGTAAACTGAAATGCTGCCTCAACTTTGAACTCGATTGTTATGTCGATGCGCAGAGATCTTTTCCACCAAGGGATGTTCCACTCGAAGCTCTTGACTGTACCGGATATTTTCAGAAACTGGAAGTTCATAAAGGTCTGTACTGGTACTCTACCGATCCTCATTCAAATGCAAATCTGATTGCTTTGCCTGTTCAGAGAGTCAGAGAGATTCAGGCTGTCAACAGAAAAGGGAAAAAAGTAGATAAGCTCAAGCTTGTCGATGAAGCATGGGAGGTAACTCCTGTCTCTCAGGATTTGCTGAAAAATAACAGTCTTACACGGTTTGATCCTCCTGAAAATAAAAATCCTCTGAATAAGAATCATCATAAAAGAAAAAACAAGCGATTCAATGATAAAAGGAATAAATAGAACTTCAGTCTTCATATCGCTGACTCTGTTATTATTACTCTTATCATGCAACAGCAATGTGGTTTATACGAGATCGCAGAGAATGCCGCAGGAGATATGGCCCCTGATGGATATTGCATCCTTTAAAGTTCCAATTACCGATACTCTGAACAGTAACAATGTTTTTTTCACAATCAGAAATGGTAGCTCATATCCCTTTAGAAATTTGTACCTGTTTGTTACTACTTTCTCTCCCGATGGAAAACAAATCACCGATACTCTTCAGTACGACATCACTGATGAAAAGGGGAAATGGAATGGTAAGGGTTTTGGCGATGTTCATGAACTTAAAGTACCATATAAAACTAATGTATTTTTCCCAATAAAAGGCATTTATGAGTTCAGGATTCAACATGGTATGCGGGTAAAGGATCTGAAAGGGGTATATGATATTGGATTAAGAATCGAAAAATACAAAAAATAAACCTCAGCAGGTGGGAAAGAATAAACTGGCCAGATGGACTGAGTTTGGGTCGTACGATAATGTGATTCAGCCGGAAATTGGAGAAGTTGCCGGAAAAGATCATTCGATCAAAGGGAAGTGGAACAGGCAGCTTTTTAAAAATGACAATCCTATTGTACTTGAATTGGGATGCGGAAAAGGTGAATATACAGTCGGTCTCGCAAACAATTTTCATAACAACAATTTTATAGGTATTGATATTAAAGGTGCCCGGATGTGGAGGGGAGCTAAAACTGCAAATGATCTGTCTCTCCCAAACGTTGCATTTCTGAGGACCAGAATAGAATTTATAAATTCATTTTTTACAGAAAATGAAGTAGATGAAATCTGGATTACATTCCCTGATCCACATCCCGGAGGCAGAAATTCAAATAAAAGACTAACCTCACCATGGTTTCTGAATTCTTACCGGCGTTTTTTAAGGAATAACGGATTAATTCACCTCAAGACTGATAATACGGAACTATTTGAATTCACAAAAAAGGTTTTGGACCATAACAATATTGTTCCAAGGTTTATTACCAGGGATCTATATTCCGAAAATAGTAACAACATACTTTCCATAAAGACCCATTATGAAAAGTTATTTTTGGCTGCCGGAATGAAAATTAATTACCTGTCGTTTCGTTTGGAGAAAAATTTAAATATCGAAAATGCCACAGCCAAAGTCAAAACAGAATAGCGACTTTTTCTCCCTGGTACATGAGGTAACAAAGTGTATTCCTTACGGGAGGATCACTTCTTATGGCGCAATAGCCCGTTACCTGGGATCCGGAAGATCAGCCCGAATGGTGGGATGGGCTTTAAATGTGAGCCATGCAAACCCTGAATTTATTCCTGCACACCGGGTTGTTAATCGTAATGGTCTTCTTACCGGAAAACATCACTTCGGGAACTCAACGACCATGGCACAACTCCTCGAAAATGAGGGTATTCTCATTGAAAATGACCGCATTACCAATTTCGAAGAGAAGTTCTGGGACCCAATGACAGAGCTTGAATAGGTTTGAAGTGCTTAAAGTTTGAAGAGATAGGAATAAAAGAAGGTTTACATATCAACACTCCAGGCTCTCCCGGCGCTCCAAACTTTTATACTTTAATATTTGAATTATGCCAAATTATTGTTAAACTTGCGCCTTGTTTATATTTAAATTAAATAAGAATAAGAATTTTCTTACCCTTGATAATATAAAATTGAATGTTCTCAAAAGATCAGATATTAACGGCCCTGTCAAAGGTCATTCATCCTGAAAAGAAGAAAGATATAGTATCGCTGGGCATGGTTGCTGAAGTAGAATCTACCGAGAACGGAATTTCTCTGACTTTAACTCCTGAGAAATCAAATGACCCATTCATTTCCTCAATTAAAAGCACTATAGTAAGAACAATCAAAGATGTGCTTGGCCCGGATACAATAGTTAACGAAATAAAAGTCCAGCCAAAGGTTGTTGTAGGCAAACAGCTGGAAAAACCACGCGAAGTTCTTCCCGGAGTTGTAAATATAGTAGCCGTTGCATCAGGCAAGGGTGGTGTAGGCAAGACAACAATATCTGTAAATCTCGCAATATCACTGGCGCGTCAGGGTTATAAGGTTGGACTACTTGATGCCGATATTTTCGGCCCATCAGTTCCAAAAATGTTTGATGAGGAACGATACAAACCTGAGGTAACACGTGATAATCAGGGCGATCATATTATACCCCTCACAAAATTCGGTGTAAAAATTCTTTCTACCGGTTTTTTTGTAGATCCGGCAGAAGCAGTAATCTGGAGAGGGCCGATGGCATCCAATTTTCTTAAACAACTGATAACACAGGGAGAGTGGGGTCAGCTTGATTATCTGCTTGTTGATCTGCCCCCGGGAACAAGTGACATACATCTTACTTTGGTTCAGGAGCTTCCGGTAACCGGAGCCATCATAGTAAGTACGCCGCAGGATGTTGCCCTGGCTGATGCGATAAAAGGAATTGCCATGTTCAGAAGCAACAAAATTGATGTGCCAGTGCTTGGACTGGTTGAAAACATGGCGTGGTTTACTCCCGCAGAACTTCCTGATAATAAATATTACATATTTGGGAAAGAAGGCTGTATGAAACTAGCTGAAAAAATGAACATTCCCCTGCTGGGTCAGATCCCTCTCGTGCAAAGTATCTGCGAAGGAAGCGATAATGGTCAGCCGGTAGCCCTTACTGATTCGATTACAGGAAATGCATTTATGGCGCTTGCCGATCAACTGGTAAAAAAAGTTGCATTAAGGAATAAGGCGCAGGGACCAACCGTTAAACTCGAAATAAGCAAATAAAATATAGAAATCATGAGTGAATCTATCAGCATTAAAGACCGCGTTTTAAAAGCCCTTGAACGAGTCAGACCATATCTTCAGTCAGACGGAGGCGACATCGAATTTATTGATGTTTCTGATGATATGACAGTGAAGGTCAGGCTTACAGGTGCCTGTCATGGCTGCCCATACAGCATGCAAACGCTGAAAGCCGGGGTAGAACAGGCAATTATGAAAGAAGTTCCCGAGATAAAAAAGGTTATTTCAGCCTGAGAACCCAGGTCAGCTCAATTTTATTTACCTTTGGAATACTATACACAAATTTAGTCAGTTATAGTATTTAAAAGTCAATTATTGGCTTCAAATAGAAATTCATACAAATATCTGGCACTATTGGTTTTACCAGTAGTTCTTACTTATTGCTCCGTTGAAAAAAACACGGGTGCAAGCAGGTTTTATCAAGGCATGACCGCCAGATATAACATTTACTTTAATGGCTATGAAAGTTTTAAAGCAGGTCTGGCAAAGATTTCCAGAGGATATCAGGATGACTATGCCGAATTGCTAAAAGTTTTTGAGTTCAGTGATCCTTCAACAGCTTCACTATGTTCCTCGGATATGGAAAGGGCGATTCAAAAGGCATCAAAACTCATTTCCCTGAAATCCATTACTGCAAAACCTGAGATAAAAGATTCCCGGAAACCCACAGATCAGGAAAAAGAACTTCTGGCAAAAAAAGAGTATAATAAATGGGTCGATGACAGCTACCTTCTTATTGGGAAAGCCAGATTTTATAAGCATGAATATAATGAATCGACTTCTGTCCTCAATTTTTGCATAACTGATGCAGAGGATCCCCTGATTAAATTAGAAGCGTCTCTCTGGCTTGCAAGAATATACGATGAAACGGGAAACTACAGCGAATCACTGAGACTTCTGAACAGCCTGGCAATTACAAAAGACACTGAGAAGCAACTTAAATCGATGTTCTATACTACGATGGCTGACCTTCTTATTAAGCAAAAGAAATATTCAGAGGCTATTGATCCACTTGGAAAATCAATAGGAATTGTATCAGGTAAAATGACCAGATACAGGCTGACATATCTTCTGGCCCAATTATATGAAACTACCGGCAACGCAGAAATGGCAACATCACTTTACAGAAAGGTAGTAAACATGAACCCTCCGTATGATGTAGAGTTTAATGCCAGAATAAATATTGCCGGGGTATTTGATATAAACTCTGGCAATCCAAAGGAAATAACAAGGGAACTCGAAAAAATGCTCAACGATTCGAAGAACAAGGATTACCTGGATCAGATTTACTTTGCACTTGGTAATATATCCATGAAAGAAGGACGGGAGTCAGAAGCTCTGGGTTATTTCAGAAAATCAGCGATAGCAAAATCACAGAATCAAAATCAGAAAGGAAAGTCTTATCTCGCGCTTGCCACCTATTACTATAAAAAACCTGATTATGTCAAAGCGGGATCTTTTTATGATAGTACAGTCTTTTTCCTCAATCAGAAATATCCGGATTACCAGGCAATAAAAACCAAATCACAAAGCCTGAATGCCCTTGTATCACAACTGAATATAATACAAAGGGAGGACAGCCTGCAAAGAGTTGCAAAAATGCCCGAACAGGAAAGAAACGCTTTGATTGCCACTATCATCGCAAAAACTGTCAAGGCGGAAACCGATAATAAGAATTCCGGCAATACCGACAGATATAATCTGGGTCAGTACTATGAAAATGAAAGGCGTTTTCAGGGAAATATCGATAAGGAAGGAAAATGGTATTTTTATAATCAGACCGCACTTACCTTTGGCCGGACAGAATTTCGTAAGCGATGGGGCGACAGAAAATTAGAAGATAATTGGAGGAGGTCAAACAAGACCCGGGTTGCAACAGCACAGAATTCAGGTGCTCCGGCAGAAAATGCACAGAATGGAACTGATACCAGTGCAACGCTTCTTGACTATAAAAAGCCGAAATTCTACCTAAAGGATCTCCCACTGACTGATTCACTGATTAAACTGTCAAATGAGAAAATAGCAACTGCAATGCTAAATGCAGGTAAAGCATTTGCTGAACAAATCGCTGATCCTGAGAAAGCAACAGAAACTTTTGAATCACTTATTAGCAGGTTCCCTTCGAGTGAACTTGTTCCTGAGACACTATACAATCTATATAAAATAAATAAGGACGTTAATAATCCCAAATCTGAAACATACAGGCAAAGACTGCTTCAAAAATATCCCGACAGTGAGTTTTCCAGAATACTTTCTGATCCGGGTTACTTTGAGAAGAAGATGGCTGACTTGAAAATGGCTGAAAAAATTTACTCTGACGCATATAACGCATACAGCGCTGAGAATTTCCCAGGCGCAATAGAAATAAGCAATGATGGACTGAAAAAGTATCCTGAGGATCAGCTGGCTCCGAAATTTCTGCTGCTAAGAGCTTATTCCGTTGGCAGAACAAGTGATGAAAGGACCTTCAGGGATGAGCTGAATAATCTAATAAAAGCCTGGCCAAAGACGGCAGAGAGCAAAAGGGCTGTCGAGATAATTGCTTTTCTGAATCAGAAAACACCGGAACTTAAAATTGAAGAGGATAAAAAGATAGCCACAGAAATTTACACGGCAGATTCAACCGCTGCAAAGATTTTTGCCCTTATAATTACTGATCCCGGATTTAATGTCAATCAGACTTCTTTCGATGTGATCAGCTATAACATTGATAATTATACAAATAAAAATTACAAAACAGAAGCAGCCCTTGTCGAGAATAAATTTATTCTGGTTACAGTATCGGGGTTCCCTGACTATGCCTCTGCTATCGACTACTATAAATCATTCAACACTGAAAAGGTTGTGAGGAATCAGAAAAATGCAAAAATGGTTACTTTTGTAATCAGCGATACCAACCTTAAAGTTCTCAAAACCGATAAGAATCCTGGCAGGTATGAGCTCTTTTTCAAAGAAAAGTATTTAAAATAAAGATTAGTCTCCACCTGCTTTAATTTCCTGAATAAAGCTTAGTGATAACCTTTGTGTACTTTTGAGGTAAAAAAATTATTTAACCATCAAGGATTACGAAGAATAACACAAATGAACACAAGGAGAAAAGAAAAAGTAAAATAAGATGCGGAAAATAAAGATACTCTGGACCGACGATGAAGTGGATTCTCTCAAGCCACACATATTTTTCCTTGAGGAAAAAGGATATGAGATTGACACTTGCTCGAATGGCACCGACACTATCGATCTGGTCAGGCAAAACCGGTATGACCTGATATTTTTAGATGAAAACATGCCCGGCTTAAGCGGGATTGAAACGCTGAAACTTATCAGGGAAGTCAGAACTGACATTCCCGTTGTTATGATTACAAAAAGTGATGAGGAAGATCTTATGGAAACTGCCATTGGGTCTGAGATTGCTGACTACCTGATCAAACCTGTAAAACCACAGCAGGTATTGCTCGCCATAAAAAAAATACTCGATCAGAGACGTCTGGTAACTGAAAAAACAACTACGGATTACAGGCTCGAATTCAATCGTATCAGCAGTATGATATCATCAGCGGCCACTTTTACAGACTGGACCGAGCTATATAAGAAGATAGTATTCTGGGAGGCTGAGCTTGAGAAATCAACTGACCCCGGGATGAATGAAATCCTTAAAATGCAACAAAATGAGGCAAATAACTCGTTCTCGAAATTCATCATCTGCAACTATCTCGACTGGCTGAAATCAGATAATACTAACAAGCCTATACTTTCTCCGGCACTCTTCTCACAAAAAATCTTCCCCCGGGCTGACAAGAACCGTCCTCTGTTTTTTATTCTGATTGATAACCTGAGATATGACCAGTGGAAAACCATTTCAGCCGAACTTGCAGGTATTTACCGCATTATTGAAGAGGATCTGTATTACAGCATTCTCCCTACTTCTACACAGTTCAGCAGGAATTCCATTTTTTCAGGATTGATGCCTTCTGCAATTGCTGAACGCCTGCCTGAACTTTGGATAAATGATGACGAGGAAGAAGGTAAAAACAATTTTGAAGAAGAACTGTTTAAAGATCAGCTGGCACGAAAGGGCCTGAAATACAAATGGTCATATCATAAGATAAGCAGTACGCTTGAAGGGAAAAAAGTCAATGAAAAAGTCAGGTCTATGTTGCAGAACGATATAAACATTCTGGTTTTTAATTTCGTTGATATGCTTTCGCATGCACGAACTGAGATAAGCATGATCCGCGATCTGGCCAATGATGAGCCTGCGTACAGAAGCCTGACGCGGAGCTGGTTTATCCACTCTTCATTATTTGAGCTTCTGAAAACCCTGGCAGCACATCCTGTCAGAGTAGTATTCAGTACTGATCATGGCACTATAAGGGTGCAGAACCCCATCAAAATAGTGGGAGACAGGAAAACATCGCCCAATCTCAGATACAAGATGGGAAGAAACCTTGATTATGATCCTAAGAAGGTGTTCGAACTTACAAATCCGGAAAAAGCCATGCTGCCGAAAACTAATTTGAGTTCGAGATATATTTTTGCGATGAACCAAGACTTCCTGGTTTATCAGAATAATTATAATTATTACGCCGGCTATTATAAGGACACCTTTCAACATGGAGGTATTTCAATGCAGGAAATTATGATACCTATAGCCTGTATTGAACCGGTCTAGTAAATTTATATGGAAATATTTATAAAAGATAAAAGACACTTGGCAGCAGGTACCAAAAAGCTTCTCGAAGAATCAGGGAATAATAAAATATTTGCCTTTTACGGTTCGATGGGGGCAGGAAAAACCACAATAATTAAAGCCATTTGTGAAACGCTTGGATCAATAGATATTGTAAGCAGCCCGACTTTCACACTGGTAAACGAATACAAGACCTCTTCAGGAGAAGCGCTTTATCATATCGATTTTTACAGAATAAAAAAGCAGGAAGAGGTATACGACTTTGGGATAGAGGAATACCTGACAGGCGATTCATACTGTTTTATGGAATGGCCTGAACTCATAGAAGAATTGCTCCCTGAAGAAACAGTAAAAGTGAGAATTTCTGTCGATGAGAATGAACAACGGATCCTTTCATTATCAAAATAATATATGATTTTGCTCTCTGTCCCAATTTTTTTACCTTTGAAAAAATAACTCCTTTTACAATGATGAATGGTAAAGGTAAGAGCGGAAAAGTCAGTTTTGAAAATACTGTTTTCATGCCAAAAGAGGAACACCTCGAAATTGAAGTCAAAAACCGCAGAATTTCCATTGGTAT
>Ga0302271_10001924_pt1 | contig 19286 bp, 3 predicted proteins | sample III_Bog_N1_1_FD_198767 | JGI IMG/M metagenome (GOLD analysis project Ga0302271, IMG submission 198767) | Peat permafrost microbial communities from Stordalen Mire near Abisko, Sweden - III_Bog_N1_1 | ecosystem: Environmental > Terrestrial > Soil > Wetlands > Peat | place: Sweden: Abisko...
CAACCCCAACCCCAACCCCAACCCCAACCCCAACCCCAACCCCAACCCCAAAAATAATAAAGAACAATAAATAATTAAATAATTAAGATTTGAAGTTAACAGCCAAAAATAACAAAATAATATATTTCTTTCTTTAATCCAATAAGTTAAAAAGAGCTAGAAAAAAAGAAAGGTACTTGTTATTTCCCTTTTGGTAATTTAATTTATTAATTTTTAACTATTATTTTACTTTTTTTAATAAGTCAATTCCAATGATAGGTTGTATTTAATTAAAAAATAGCAATAAAAGATCTTTTGTTTCTTTTTTTTTGGAAAAAAATAGATATGTGTATCCAGAATTAATATTATTAAAGAATAAATAGACTGTTCGCTCAATGATTTAATCAATATTATATTGAAAAATAATAATATTCAAATTAATTCGATGTTTATCTTAGAGTCCTTATCCTATGACTAGTTCTAAGTTGTGAGTTTCTATGTCGTGCTGATATTTAGTTTGGCAGCAAGACTGAATAAATATCTCCCGATGAACTATGGCAAACATTTCTCAACACTGTTCCCATTCTCCATTCCTGGAAGGATAGCTTGGTTTGCCTTTGAAATTCCAAATATTCTCATTACTGCATATTTCGTAAACCAATTTAAGCCTTCAACTTTTACCTGCTTTCTCATGGTTCCATTCCTGATTCACTACCTAAACAGAAGTATAATATATCCTCTAAGACTCTAGGGAACTCCAAAAAGTATACCTCTTGAAATATGCGTCTTTTCTTTCACTTTTACAACCTGCAACTCTTACCTTTAAGCAAGCAGCATCCTGAGCATCCATCAAGGAGATTGGGAAGATATTATTAATCCTAAATGTATTCTTGGATTGGCTATTTTTTTCTTGGGAATGTGGATTAATGTTGCCAGCGACGCCCGCCTTTAAGCTCTGAAGGAAAAAGTTGCAGCTGCGAACAGTTCAAAAACCGAAAAGAAAGAATATGTTATTCCAACAGGATGGCTGTTTGAATATGTCTGCTAGCCTAATTATCTTGGAGAAATAATCGAATGGATTGGTTTCGCATTATTTCAACCTTTTGCAACTGCTCCTTGGCTTTTCGCGTTCTCTACATTGGCAGTCCTTTCTTCACGAGCACTTGACAGCCATGAGTGGTACAAAAAGACATTTCCACAATTTCCAAAGAACAGAAAAGCTGTTATTCCTTTTATTCTTTGAGCTTTATCAAAATAAATGGCTATTAACTCATGTAAAGTATTAGTTTTAAATGTTTAATTGTCAGAGAAACATTATGTTTGTGTAAACATTATAAAAAGCTATTTTAATAAATAATTAGATATGGATAAGTGTAAATAATTTCATAAATGCTAAAAGATTGTTTGTTTTCAGGAGATATTAAATTGATAAAGGAATTACTTGATAAGAAAGAAGTTTCAAAGGCTTTGGGATTCGTTTTGAAACACAAAAAGAGAAAAGTTGATTGAATAAATTATAATAAGAATAACAAATAACATCAGTATTTAGGATATTTGAAATAGAAACATCGATATTTTAAGATAAATGGCAAGCGGAGGTTCAGTCTTTTATAACTCCAACAACCCTGGAAATAATAATAAGCCTCCTGATACTCAGCTGTAGGCAAATCTTTAAGGCCCAGCAGCTGTTGCCCCTGTTCTACCAAACGTAACTTAAATTAGAATATCAATTTAAATTAATATAAAAATGAGAACTGCAGTAATAAATCGGAGTTGTGGATATGAAAGGTGACATGTAAAACCTGATGTCTCATCTTGGAGCAGAAGCACAGGTTAGAATGCAGCAATAGCTCGCATAACTTGTCATCAATAAAGTGTATATGACAGATGAAGAAAAAAGAAAGAAAAAGCTAGAGGAAGATAACTAAAATGGTGGAAACGATGATGGTAACGAAAACTGTTCAACTCTTATTTTCAAGCGATGTTGCTTCTTCCTTGATATCGAGTAACTATTTGCTGTTATGCAATTCTTTTTCTAATATAAAATCATCATTGTTTTTAGAAATATAGAATAATAAGTTGTTTGTTTGTATTTACAAATTAATTAACAGCTTCTATGCTCCATACTTCAAGGGAGTGACAACCTCTGCCGTTTTAAAGAGAATCGGTTACTCTATCATGCCTTGTAAAGCTGACTTCTTCTCTGTTGCTGATACCTAACCTGATCTGTAAATTACAATTACTGTAAATAAATAGTAACTTTCTTATTTGAACAGGTATGGTCCACTTTGGATTTGCTTCTCGCTGGTCTTTGCCCTCACAGCTGCTGGAAATCTTGCTCTCTATATTGCTTCACCTGTACATTTCTCTTTCATTAGATTTCTAATTTATTTTGTCTTTGTAACAAGGATAAAACCCACTTTGCCTATAAATTTTCCTTTGTAGCAACTGCCTTCAACATGGTAAATAAATTATTATTAACCCATATTATGCAAATCTGACTCTTTCTCATAGGTATTTGGATATTGCACAATCGTTCCCCTGTTCATTGCCTTTATGATGAAACTATTTGGGAGCACTCACACTTTCTACCTCTAAGTAATTTGCTTTGAAGACTGTTTTAGATAACTTATTACTTTTATTTCAAGACAATATGCATTTATGGATACAGTCTATTCGTATTCATTCCTGTTTCTTTATTATGCGCGATTCCAAACACTTACGTTTAATATGGTGCGTTTATTTATGCTGCCCTCAATTCAATGCTCTTCCTTCTCAACAACTTCATAAGGTATCTAACTCTAACTCTAAAAAATAATCCTATTACTAATGTGATGGCATTAATTTGATTTTGGAATTTAAAGCAAACTTAACGAGCTAAAGACTTAGGAAGGTCAAACTAGCCGAAAAAGCATTGTGATGTTGCTAATTGCTGGAATCCAAGTTCTTATGATGCTCCTCTACAAATACTACTTCTTCAAGACTATTTCTTTAGGTTCTTCTTCCGGAGGTTGGTTTGATGATCTAGAGTCAACTGGGCCATTCAACCCTTCAATCGGGGATTTAAGCAACTCACCTATGCTTAATAATGGAACTATTTTCAAGCAGCTCCATCCACACAATAATCACGATTCCTCATTGTTTCCGAATGGTTTGGTTTGAGATGATATGTTCTTTGTATTTTTTATCCAAAATGAAAAGAATAAAATAAACACAAAGCATTTTCAAATTGAAGATTGCTAGAAAATAATACAATTTGATCTTCTTATCATGCTTGTGATGATGAATGAATGAGACAATAAAATATATGTTGATCTAGTTAATTGGGTATGAGACTGTCTAAATAAAAACAAAAGTGAAAAAGGAAGAGATATCTCTTTTGTGAGAGCCTCTCAGAGGGGGAAAGAATTAATTAATAAAATAAGAAAAAGTTATCTAAGCGAAAATGTCTCTTTCACTATTTGGAGTCAAGAACAGCTGGCACAAGAACGGTAACATATTAATATCCTAACGAGCTCTTCAATTTATTGTTCTTGTGATTTCAAGGCATCTGGTGGTTCACTAAGGTCTTAAATAAGGTTGTAGGTGAGCCAAAGTATGATGCTCTCAGAATTCAAAGAAGAATTTGGGGCATGCGTTTCTACTACGTAATCTACTTAAATAACCCTTATTTGTAAGATGTCTCACATATTTTTGTTTAGGCAAGACAACAGATGCTCTATGAGGTATTTGTCGATCATCCAGATCTTGCCAACTGGGTAAAATAACATTTCTTAACTTGAAGGCTTTTTCTAATGATTTTTTAATATTTTTTAATAGACTGGTAAGGCATATTGTTAGTTGCTTTAATGAAACACACATGTTATTCACTATTAGGTATGTATCCCAAGGTTGACTCGTCACACGGATTCCCATTCTACAGTAAATATTGCTGACCTTATATTTCAGATGATTTAACTCAAATTAACAGGCACTTACGAAATGTACAGAGATTTCTAAGAAAACACCCTCAACTCAGATGTAAATATTAATTATCAATGGGATCTATTAACTGACACACTCTTTTCTCTAGGGTGCTTTCGCACAATGGGTCACCTTGATCTGCGCTATCTACTGCAGTAAACAAACAAAAGTTAGCAATTAAATGATTGATTGTTTTTGATTTGCTTCTCAGTTCATGTCATGTACACCTACATGATCCCATACTACTGGTAAGTATTTTCATCATTACTTCAAAGTATTTATTGATCTGCTGACAACTTTAGGGTGAGCACTCCTCTGAAGAATGATGAATATACTAGACTTAGAATGAAGGATTACATTGGTACAGATATTTTTCATTTGTGTTTTTTCAAATTATTCACCAAATATTTATCTTAGCCTCTTCCGTCCTTGAAGAAATCTACGGAATCTCCTACGCAGAATGGGGGTAATCACAATTATCTTGAATTACAAAGAAACTAATTAATCAACCAAACTTTTACAAAAAACAGATGGTTACCTCACGATTTCGCTTACAACAGAGTTAGAGGAATCCAAGGTTTCCTTCATCCTGATGATCCCAGAGCTATGTGCACTTCAACCTTCAACAGTAATATTGCTTCTAAAAAAGTTCTTTATCTTATTGAATTATTTAGGAAAACACAAGTACATTGAGCACGAGATTGCTCTCGCAGGTGACTATCACCATATGACTTATCCTAAATGACCGTGTTTGGATAGTTTTAGAACCTTAGGTGTCGATTTTCATATCAACTTTTATGTTTGTACACCAACCATTACAAATAAACTCTTAGCTAATTACATTCGCTCTTAATAACCATAACAATCTGAAAGTTATAATGCATGTTAATTAATAGCCTAATTGCTTTCAATTAAGAAATTAGTAAAAGAAAGAGATTCGCAAAGTTAGAAAGTTTATTAGGCAAATAAGGATACAAGATTGAAGATAGAAAATGAGCAGTGAAATAGAAATACCTAACTCCATCCTTGACAATCTTTTTTCTAAGTAGATTGATTCTTTTTAAAGTAGTTGTTAGCATTCTCCTTACCGTCTAGTTTTATTATTTTTTGATCCTTTTTCATCAAAATAAATATCCTTCAACATTTTTGTTTAGGAATGCTGATAAGAGAAATCAGGCAGGAAAGAGCATAGAAGACCTAATTAGGTAGATCTTAGAAAAGCAAAACCCTTAAGAAAGTCAAGTCTCAAGGATGATAGCTTATTTCGCTAAGAATCTTTCAAGCACCAATATAAATGATCGCAAAGGTGGAATCAAGGCACTCACTTCTATTGGAATTGCACTCAAGGATCACGTAACAATAAATGCAAAATTAGACTTCTCCTAATGCTTGTTATTAGGAAAAATATGCAAGAAGCGTAGTAAAGCAGCTAACTAAGCCACTAATAGATCAAATGAGGGATAATGATGCTAAGTTTAGATTCGCGTGCTTGGAGGGATTGTACCACATAACGTTTGCTCTGCAAGATATCGTCTTGATAAACTTCAAGGATATTTTTGAGACTCTAGTTACAAAAGTTTCAGACATGGACTTGCGTAGAATTTGTTTATTCAGCTAAATCTGCATGATTAATAATATTTTGTGTTCTTAGAGGTGAGACAGGCTGCTTAGACACTGGATAATCAACTTAAAACAATTGTTTAGGCCACAGATTTCTAAAAGTAATGTTCGATATTATGATTGAAAGGTCTTCTTAAGAATCTTTTTTTTTTACAATAGAGGAGATCTTCGTATTGAGGAGTTGATGAGCTTGATTAACAAGAAGATTGTGGCTTAGAATTAGATTATTAAGTTGATGCTTTTGAGTTGGATAAAAACCCTTGACTCTATCCCTGGAGTTAACATGCTTAAATATCTGCCTTAATTTCTGGAACAGCTCTTTATCAATATGTCAGATTCGAACAGGTAAAATAACAAAGAGGATACTGTTTAAGTTTAGATGTACAATTTAATTTTAGAGAAATCCGTCAATCAGCTGAACTGTGTCTGAAAGGATTCTTGGAGGAGATCATGTAGAGATCGGTAATGGAATTGCAAGAAAATGTCAGTTTTGATAACAATGACGAAGACGAAATCGGAAGGGAAACTCACGAAAAAATCATTAATGTGCTAATTGAGATCATTAGAACTCCTCATAATGGAGAGAAAAGTAAGTATAGCAACATCTCGCAGATCAATTCAGTTTGGTGGATTCATGAGTACCTTCAGATGCTTGACTAGCTATCTCAATAAACTTTTGAAAGCCAGGATGAAAACTGGGAAAGTAAAAACCCAGCTATCTAAGCTCTCCTCAATAAAATCCCTGTTATTATTCAGTAAACTCTGTATCTTCTTTCTAATGAACAGGTACTTTTTATTAAGTTAATGCTACTGTAATAGGAATGATTTTGTTGAACTTTTGTTTAGGAAGAATTACGAAGATCAGCAGAGAAAATTAATTAGTTAATGCTGAGAATTTTAGAGAAAGTTAAAGACCGTTCTGGCAAATTCAGTGAGGCAATGCCAATGTTGCAGTAAATGCTGAATGAAAAGAGAGAATCAACAGCATAAAGTGCATTGGTTTGGATGAGGCAATTAATTAAGTTTTACAATAAGAACAAAGCAGTGCAAATAAACTAAGTGTTATCTTAGCTGATAGAGAAATTATATGACTCTGACTCTATGCTTGAAAATGTCATGGAAGTTCTGGGTAATATTCTCAAAGACAAAGAAAACTTCGATTTAGTTATTGGGCAAATTCTCAAAGCGTGCTTTCAAAACCAGAAAATACTCAAAAAATCAGATGTTATCATCAAATAACTATGCAATATTCTCAACCCAGAATTAGTATTCAAGACTATGGCTTCAGAGCTCAGAAAATATGACGACATCAACTTTGTGTCTCCCTTCGTCCGTTCCCTAGATCTTATTCTTCTAACTGACACAGTATTGAAAAAAAGATGTACTTAGCAGTTAAATTATTGTTGTTTTTTGTTAGGATTTGAAGTAGCTGAGAGATTTCTTTAGAAACTTGAAATTTTAGAAGGAATTAGGGGAAGAGAAAATGTAGTTATTTGTGGATATCTTTCGTACATGGTATGATAATGCGTATTTAGAATTAAAATAATGTATTTCACTTTTATATTTAAGGAGTTACAACCCGATATCTGCCATCACTCTTTGCTTTTTGACTCAGGAATATTAGCTTGCCTATAACATCATCACTAGCTTGTAAAATTCTTATCGATTTATTAATAATAATTGATTTGTTTTAACTTTCGTACAGCGCTGAAATAGAACTTAATCGAAGCAATCTCACTCAGATTTGCGAGCTAATATATTTGCTGGAAAAACCAATCTTCATTTGTAAGCAAATTTTCAATATTGTGATGTTTGTGTAATAATTTTTAAAAGATTTAAGATTATAGCTTCTAGAACACACGCGATATCCATACTTGCTAAAATCACTCTTGGGACTTCTGATGCTTCTTCCCTAAGGAGAGACTTATAATCTCCTTGCTTCGAGAATCAAACTTATTAGTCAAGAGGGAACTGAACAAGGATAATCCACTAACTTACCATGGGACAAAAAGTAATTAATTAGACAAATATCTTTTTTGATCATTTATTTGATTTAATCAAGAAACTAACTATTTTCAATTATCTGAATAGAGTGGAGAATGTAATTGATGTACAAAAAATGATAGATATTTATCAGAAAGTCCAAACAGATGCCAGGGCATATTCAATGGGATAAGAGCAATTAGCTAAAAATAAAAGGTGATTTCATATCAGTAGCTCAACTATTTAGATAAATTGAAGAATCTGTAATTAAATTAATTATTTCCAAAAAACTACATTCTAAAATGTACAAAAATTCTTTATTTTCTGTGTTTTTTATCTCCCAAAAAAGCAGTTTAGCTAATTTTAAACTATTTCTGCATTATTGATGATAATGTAAAGTTTAAGAAAAATTAGATGTTTATAATAAATGTTTTTATTTTTGATTATTTCGACAAATTAATTATGATTTGGATTCAAATCTCCTCTCATCTTTTCCTAATTTTGTTGAGTAAATACAAAATTTTATTTAACTGAAATACTCATTTTTTAAATCTTTTCTCAGTAATTCTCTTTGGTGATCTTGATCTACTCTTAGAAGAATCTCTTCTGGTGTTTCGAGAAGCATGCACTGGAGGAGATGAGGGTCTTTATTTCTTTTTATCTATTGACGAGTTTCTAGAAGAAGATGAAGAGGCTGAAGAATCTGATTCAGAAGAAGAAGATGAAGATCTTGAAGAGTTTTCTTAAGAGGAAGACTTAGCTCTTTTCTTTTATATTTTGCCTTCTTCTTCAGACGATTAAGGTTATCTTGTGGTTCTTTTTCTCGAATCTTTGAAGCTTTCCCTAGTTTATTTTTCTTTCTCTTTGCTTGGATCTCTTTCTCTCTTATTCCTATGAGAACTGGGTTAAGATCTAGCTGCAGGTTCTGGACTTGAGCTTAAACTTGAGGATTTTTATCTCTATTTGAGTTTATTTAATTTTTTCTCTTCTTTTGCAAGTCGTTTCTCTTCTTTTTTCTTCTCCTTTTCTAGTTTCCTTTATTGCTTTTTCTCTTCCATCTTTGTCTCAATATACTTTTAGATCTTTTCACTTTTTTTAACCTCTCTTTCATATTCTTTTTCCAATTTCTCTCTCTTTTGTCCATCGAAATCTAAAATAAACCAATAATATTCAGAATAACTTTCCAAATCATTTATGAATCCTTACCAAAAGCCTTTCCAAGAGAATGGTCTCCCTTAATATTAAAAGCTTATTTCATTTTCTCATAGTCTCTTTCTTTAGCTACAGTTGAAGAATGCGCATTCTTTGATCTTTTAAAAAATATTCATTATTAGCATACAAATGTTGATTATCTTACAAGTCAAGCTCTCCATTTTCAACTTTTTTCTTCAATTTTTATTCTGCCTTTTCAAGTTTCTCTTGAATCTGATCTTCGAACTGACTATTTAAATAAAAATAACTTGCATATCAGCACTACAGAAACTAATCATAATACCCCATTTCTTCTAATTTTTCTCTAAGTTCTGTGAGATGAAGTTGTATTTCTCTCTTTTGTTCGTGAGCTAGAATTTCTGGATTTGCTTTTCTGGACGCTTCAATTGGTTTTTCCTATGAAATTTACGAAACAGATTTAGCAAGAAATACAACTTATTCATTGAATAAGTACATGAATCTCTTTGAGTTTCTTTAAGAAGTCATCTTTGTTTCTAAGCTAATTCTTAAAATGACTTAAATTTCTTTGGATATATCCTGAGGTACCAGACCCTCTTGGTGTCTGTAGACCTATTCCATTATACATTGGCGTTTTGCTTTCTTTTAATGTGTTAAATTGTAATGAATTATTTTGCTCTGTCTATCAAGGACCAAATAAAATAAGTAATTTCGAAAAGACTAAGATTTCCCACTTTAAAGGTTAATCAATTTCAACTGAATTTAATTAAACTAATAGTAAACAAGACTATTAATCACAATAGGATAACATCTCTGAGGGAGTTTGAAAAAATTTGAAATTAAAAATAAACAAAAAGTTATCTGAATTCCTTGTTATCCTCACATTTAACTGATGTCATTCAACATTTTTAACCCGAAATGTATAAGTCGAATTACCCTTCTTGCATTTGAATCCATCTTTAGCAAAAGTGGTACACTCGCAACCTTTAACAATTACGCTCACCCCCCGAAACTATTTTATGGAAAGTATATTGAAGACATCGGAAATGATTGAAGTGATTTAACAAGAACCACATTAATGTGGGTGATCCCATTCGTCCTTTGACTGTCTTGATTCTGCATTAAGTTATTTTTTGATTCCCCTCGAAACAAATTGATATCGAGCATCAGCACTGCATTGCGCAGTGAAATTGTTTCCGACTAAATGCAAATCAATCTGGTAGAGATGCTCGAATGGTTTCATGTTAACTTAAACCCGTCTTCAAAAAATGTCAAAATTCATTTAGTTTTTCAAGATTATTGTATTTTTGAGAGATAAAAAAAACATCAAATAATAATAAAATCAAACAACATAAAAAACAAATGAGTGAATCTCATCCATTTTAAAAAATCATGTTTGGCCATTTACTCATTGGCGAGCGGCTTCCCACATGATGAATAATAAATATGGATGGATCACTAGCTGATTAATACAGATAATTAATCAATGCAAATTAAGTCCAAGGACTATCTCTGATTATTCAGAAATCTTGGCAAATTAATTAAAATTATCTTCTTGAGAATGATTTTAAGAAAAATAATCAAAATTACAAACACTTTAAAAATATTTAACTCAAATCTGAGAAAAAACTAAGAAATACTAAAAACAGCAAATTGAGAAGTAGAAATGTAATAAGATCTGAATAGTTTAAGGGGATATCACATTCTTGAGTACAAGGGAAAAGGGACTCTGTTCTAAAACTTTTTGGTAGAGAGGAGTGAAAAGAAATACATCTTGAAAGTATTTAATAAAAGTGATAATGAGGAGACAGAAAGCAAAGTTGAGTGGATCTTAGATAAATGCTAGAAGAATGATGGGATCTACAATGACCAATTACAGTAGATTATTGATGTTTTTCACAACATGCAGCATAAATATTTGGTAGTTGAGTATTTCGAAGAGGGCAACATCCTTGAATATTTTTTGAACAAGAATATCGCGCATTTAGACTTGGATTTATCAATTCAAGTGCTTTCAGACATATTAAGAGGAGTCAGTCGACTTCACGAAAAACGCTAGTGCCACATGAATTTGCGATTGGAGAATATTTATTTTACACAATAATGGAAGCATGCAGCTGTGTGCGATTATCGAATACAATACATTGATTAGGTGATTAATTATTTTTTTGCAAATGAATACCTTCCTCCTGAAATGATTGGCAAAGGAAAAATAGATCTTAAAAGTGAAATATGGACTCTTGGAGTTATATTTTTTCTTTTACTCTTCGGTAGATTTCCTTTCACAGATTTAGAATAAATCCAGTCTCATACTCTGACTAACAAATTCAATCTCCGAAAACTCCTCAAAGAAAAACTTATTTATGATTTGGATTAGCCTGAAAATGCTAATGCCAAAGATTACGAACATATTAAATAAATTATTAAATATTACGCTGTCCTCAACAACTTCTTTTCAAAAATATTTGAATATGTCTAGCTAAATAGAATGTCCTACCTGCAACTCTGTTCTGACTCAATATTTTAGAGTAACGAAAATAGAAAATAAATGAATTTATAATCATAATGTTATTTTATTTTAACTCAGTTGAGAGAGGCTAAAATTTACAACATGAAAAAGAGATCTATGAAAAACTAGACACAACTATTATGAAGGTGAATCACAGTAAAAATAGTTTCGATGTTGGAAAAGAAGAGGAAGAAGGAGAGAATTGTATTGATGAATCAGTAGAAGACAAAAAATTCATTTATGATATGGAATTGGAAGGTGCCAAGAAGGGAATTTAGTTTAAAAACTTAACTTCTAGCCATTAAAAAACACATCCTGATCCTTCTTCTTTTCTTCACAACTGCATGAACTAAATACCAAAGGACAAATCAACCATCATAAATAATGGGAATAATGGTAAATAAGCATAGCAGTAACACTAGTAGATTACCTAAGCTAGCATGGGTGATTCTATGATGGAGTCTACAATGCTAGTTTCATTTTATGATAGAACTTAATTCATTAAAGATAGATAATAGGCAATCAATCAGTTGCAGTATTGCTACTCGGTTCATTTTTCTAGACACGAGTTTCTTCTTCACTCACTGAATAAGATCCTTGAAAGTTCAGCATTTAAATACAAGCAGAAAATAATTCTCAAATATTTTATAATAAAGTGTGCCCTTCATTTCGGATAGGACAGCTTGAAAACAGAAGATACGAATCTATTTTATTCAGATATTTGGTCTATTTGGAAGTCTTCTGAGTTTAAAAAGGTATTCTTTTATTTGATTAAGCAAATAACCAGTTCTATAACATAATCATTTTGTTAATAGAATCAAAAATAGTACTTAAGCAATTTCGAAGCAAAGTTGAAAGTAGATTTACTCTAAAGCTATTTGCAGATCCAAGGATGGAAAGAGAGCTAATTATAAAAGAAGGATCAAGAAGAAATAGTCCTAACATTAACTGGAAAAGAAGATTTTAAAACAGATATTAAAGGAGCTTTTAGGAAAGTACTTTCATCCTTTGCAGCAACTATTGACAGAATTATTTAAGAAAAGAAGAATCTTCCCGAAGAAACAGTTTCAGAGCTCAAGAGAAATCAGCTAAGAGCTATTATATGCTGTAGCGCTAATCATTGCTTTTAGTATGATCGGCTAAATGACATATTTCCTAATTTCATGAAGGAACATAAAGCATATACACTCCCTTCTTTCTGTGAATGGATAGAAAATATGTCCATACCAGAGCTTAGTGAAGAAATTGTTCAAATACCTAAACATTTTTATAAAAATAAGTGAAATATTAATTAATCCTTCTCAGTACTCAATAAAATAGTCTTATTGTTTTACTTTTCCTTAAATGTCTTTTACACTTTGCAGTATTCTCCCAACTGTCTTGTTAATTTTATTAGTTTTTATGTAAAAAGCTATTAACACGAAGAGAAATACAAAGCTTCAAATAATTCGTCAAATTTTATTCAAAATTTTTGTTTTGTTCATAATTAGGTGTGTTTAATAATTTAGGCAATCTCATTTTCAGGAATAATTATTTTTGATATGAGTGTGAATTATATGATAAAAAGCTGGATATTTTGAACTTTTTCTCTAAAAAATGTTCTTGGATTATTCCTTTTAATTAAAGTTACTTAGATTTTTATTACAGAGTTGAGTGAAATCGAGCGAAATAAAAGATAAGGAATAAATTGAAACAAAAAGTAAAGAGTTTAGAAGTAAGCTATTCAATATGGATTAGAGAAGTGCACCATCGGAAAAAGAACCAGTCATTGAAGGTTACTAAATTATCGAAAGACTTGGAAAAGGTTCGTTTGGAAGTGTATACAAGGCAGAGAAGAATGGAAAAATATATGCTCTAAAAATGATCAGCAAATCGTATATGAAAGATCGTCCATTTTTGCGTAAATACATCTAAAATGAGACTGAATCGATGAAGAGCATAAATTGTGTAAACTGTGTGAGACTTTATGATTTTTTTGAAAATAATATTGCCCACTTCTTTGTCATGGAATATTGCGCTGAGGGAAATCTGTTCAATTTGCTTCATTCTAAAAATGGATAAGGATTGCCTGAAAATGAAGCATTAATATATTTCTCCCATATCCTCAATGGATTGAAGACTATCCATGAAAAGGGATACATGCATAGAGACCTTAAGCCAGAGAATATTCTCATCCATAATAGTGTTGCAAAAATTTGTGATTTTGGATTTGCCAGACCCCTTGGATTTAATGAGCTAACTACCACTGTTTGTGGCACAGTTGAATACATGTCTCCTGAACTTCACCAATAATAGCCCTACGATTATAAGGTAGTGTTTTTATTCATATTTGAATCACTATTTGACTTAAATTACATTAGGCCGACATCTGGGCGCTAGGAGTGTTATTGTTTGTGATGGTGTTCGGGCATCTTCCCTTCTATGGAGATTTCATTTTTTCAATGATAGAAAGGCAGTGCAAAGATAAGGTGTATGACGTTGAGAAATGGGTACAGAAGTTTCCAAAATCTCGTGAAAAAGTAGCTAAACTTTCTCCAGAAATCAAAGACTTTTTTTCAAAGATCTTTGTGTACAACTAGAAAGAGAGAATTGACTTCCTGAAAATTATGGAGCATCCACTGATTGAGAAAATGGAAGGCCCCTAGTTTGCTCATTTAAATAAGAAACAATCCAAAATCTTCTATTAAACTCAATTTGAAGAGAGCACAAAGAGCGCATTAGATACCTACAATAAAATAGATCTAGAAGAAATAAACTCCACTTCGGTACTATTCTACACATTTATTCCATTCTGATTGAACTAACAATACTTATCAGCTAAAAAAGGAAGATGGAGGAGCGAAGGAACTTAATAGTGGACAAATCTTGAAGACAATCATCGAAACTAATGAAAAAACATCTCTTTCAGCTCAAGATGATAATGCACTCACAATTGATTTCAAAGATGAAGAAAACCTATACTACATTGATTCTGATATCAGGACTTCTTCTGCTGTAAAACTTGTAAGGAAAAATATTAATTTGTTCAGTTAAATAAATAATATTTAATTGAAAATAATCCATTTCATTTTATTTACTCTTTCAGCGGCAAAGCATTTATAAAAAATCATTAGAGTTGTACACATATGAAATCGAAAAGTACTCCTTTCTTGTGCATACCCTAGAGTGTCTATCTCGAGATCTCTCCAGCTAATACACCCTGACATGCTATTAAATCAACAAAGCTTGGAATTTCTACACCAAAAAGCTCAAGAAATCACTTGAAACAAAGGAAAATATTTTTATGCTCCCACAAAAAGATTGGGAGAGCTTCGTTGCCAGCGAAGAATATGCATAACTCAAAGACAAAGTTATTAAAGACGATAAAACTGCATCAATAAGTCTCTCAAAAACATTTATGAAGCTTGGAAGTGAGACCTAAATCTAAGACGGAGTAACTCCTTAAGTTAACGAATCTTCATTTGAAGAGTTTAAGTTGCCTTACCGTAAGGTGCTCATGGAGACTTTCAATAACCTTGCTGATCTCCATAAGTAACTCTACTCCTTAAATAAAGAGCATGGGACTAAGGTATACAGGATCGCAATGAAAATTTTACTCTGCTACTTTATCAATCGCATCTTTAACACAGAAGAAGTCAAAACAAACCTATCACTCTACTTTGAAAATACACAGTATGAGCAGTTCGATTTTAATCAATTTTATAACTGGTGCAATTCAGTCGGCAGGGTTTTAGCTTCTCGCCTTGTAAAACACATTCTTGATGTGCTCATCCACTCAAATTAGTGAAATCCTTTTTAAAAGCAACGATAAAACACATCTCCTTAACTATTATTCAAGCTAACATATTTTCGATGACAATTTTAGAGATAACACAAATCTTAATTCAAAATCTTCAATAAACTTATTTTCTTTTGTATTGTTTCATTTTTAATTATGATTCTGGAATCAATGCTAGAAATTGAAGATCATATTAACTCCAATATTATTAACTGAAAAATTTAGGGCAAGCTCAAACAAACAACAAAAATATTTTTAAATAAAAACTCTTTTGAAATTCAATTTGAAATAGACTAGATGGGAAGATCAAAGTTATTGACCTTGTGATGTTTGTAGAATTTAAAGAGTATTTTTTAGCAATTTGCATAGTATTCGCTGCCCAATACTTTTAAGCGCATTATTTCTTTGTCAAGTGAGTTGATTTTATGGAAGTGATACTATGAAAGGAAGAGGCATTTCGAAATAGGAGTTTAGCAGACAATCTATCCAAAACGAGAAATGCTCAGCGTAGGAAAAAGAAGATTCTCTCCGACATAGTTAAAAGGGTTTAAGCTGTACTCCTACCAATTTCCAAGGGTAAGAAGTTTAAGACTCCCTCCTTAAACGAGATAAAACCCTTGTATATTTTAATGCATCAGTGGGAGATAAGTAATCTTATTAGAAATGCGATTTCGTAGATTTTTGATTGCTCTTGGATCTTCTTTAATCAATTCTATGTAATTATACTTGTTGACAGATTCACCGTCATTGAAAACGATATCCCCTTCTTTGAAGGTTTTTTCAACTAGTAATTCGAAAGCCAGCCGATACTGCAATAGCTAAGAAGTTCGTTCAAAAAGATCAATAGACTGGATAAAATTTAGGTTTGTTTTTAAGGCAAGTGAGTTTTGAATATTCCATAGATTCGTAAATTCACTTTCTGGCATTACTAGATACTCAACTCGAGATAAGCTTAAAAACCAAATATCAGGGTGGAAACTAATCTTATTATCTTTGTCTTCACAGCCGATAATATCTCCTTCAGTATAGTAAGCTACTATTTCAGGAGAGTTGAACTGCTTTTAGTGGTCAAATACTGTAAGATGACCAGCAATAATTATGAAAACTTCTCCTTTCTTAGCAAATAAAATCTCTGTTTTTGGGAGATACCTGAGTTGTAAATATGGCAGCACTTTCTCAATTGTTGATTTTTGAAATCTATTGAAAAAGGACAGATTCGAAATGGTGTCTACAATATCTTATCGCTTAGATTCAAAAGAGAAAAGTGTAATACTCTTTGTTTCTAGAGATGTTTCTAGCTTTCTTTTTGTTAAAGAACGCTACCGAATTGGCCTTTAAATAGAAGTAATAAATTACCCTGATATTATCGGCTCAAGTGTAGGAGTGTACGAATCAGCAGCTAGGATTTAGTTCACAAGAGATATGAATTCACAAAAGATATGAGGAGGAAACTTTATCTCCATTTTGCGGATCTTTTTGAATACAATAGCGAACATCAAAGTTTTGAGAAGATTGAAGTTTTTAGGGCAAGTGTATTTCACGAATGCTTTATAGTCACTGCTGGCTTTATTATAATACTCCTCTGAGGTAGGTGTGCTCATAGCTAGACTACATTCTGCTTGAAATTCCGATATTTCATTCTTTGATTCAGATACTGATTATTTGTTGCTTTTTTCAAGTGATTTGGAAGCAATTTCTTTTCGAATTAGCTGTTTTTGCATCCTTTTCGATGGGGTTTTATTGAAGCTACCTTTTGAAGCTCCTTCCTCATCCTTTATGGACTATCTATTTGCATCAGATATTTTCTACCCTAATTTCTTGGCACATAGTGATCTTAGATATAAGTAGCTCTAACGAATCTTTTCTCTGTCTTCAGGAGAGTTATTATTGGCTTCACACGCTTCAGATATTAGAAATTCGATTTTTCTTCAAGATAAAACAATCATTAAATAAGAAATAATAAGCAAAACAATAATAGTATTATTTTATTAAGATAAATGCATTGACTTTATTTACTTGAGAGCTTCTTCATATCGATGTTGCTTATAATATATTAGGGCAAAACCGTAATTAATTTAGGGCGTACTCTACCCAAATAGAGCTCCTATTTCAAGCCATTACTCGGCAATTTTAAGCATCTTGTTTCTTTCATAGATGCAAGCCAATCCATAAATAGATGGGAAATGTGCTTTTTCGAATGTTAAGGCTTATTTAAATGCAGCAACTGCATTTTTGTCTTTGTTTTTTTTCATTCTGCCTACTCCTTTAAGATAAGACGCAGTGACACTATCTTACTGAGCTTTCAAGCCTCCCCTAGCAATCTCAATATCAAGCTCATCCATATTCTATCGATAATTCTCTTCGAATGAGCAAGCTGCAGAATCAACCTTCTCTTGGTCATTTACACGAAATGTTTCTTCTTTTTCTTCTAATAACTTTTCAACTTTATCGATTATTTTTTTCATGAGTACTTTTTCTAAAATAGGACTAGATTAAAGCACCTTGCTATTTCTTGGAGAGCGACACAATGGTGATAGCTTTTATTTGCAATTATTGCTAGGGGTTTCACTTTCATCAATGGTCGTAGTGAAGAAGTTAGGTTTAGATGGAAGATTGATTGGAGTGTTTGGTAGAGCTTGATTCAGGTAGATACTTGCTTCATTATTACTCTATTAGATATCATTTATTCTAATAAGTGGAAGTTTGATCTGAATCGTATTAGCTTATTTGTTTAACTGATAGCTTTTAATGTTTTAGTGTGATTCCTCAGGACTTTAACTGCAAGTGTCTTGTCTTCTCTTTTTAGGTGATGGTGAAATCTAATATTAGATGCTTTTAGACCGCTGTTTCAGAGAATCAATGACTTCTTGAAGACTCATTGTGTTTTTTCCTGAAATATTGTAATTACGCTATCCTGAATGATCCTTTAAAGTCTGCTACAAAGGAAACATTTCTTTCAGAACTTTCGGGCCATTTCTGTCAGCTAATTAGAAGAAATAAGATATTATTAAAAACTTTAATTGAATAAATAATTTTAAGATAATTCTTACTTTCAATATCTCTTTTGTAATCAGGAAATTGGAGTTTTTCAGGACTCAAGTATTCTAGATTGTATTGTGGTTATCGCTTAGTTTTGTAAGGACTTGAGCTGTTTGATGTAACATTATTGATCTGATCTTATTAGGAAAACAACTTTGCCTCTCTAAGTCGAATTGATGTGCCTGCTAGTGACTTGGGACTGAGATTGTTGTGATCAAATGTAAGCTCAATTGGATTTCTAACTCTCTATTTCGGCGCTTAAAACAAGTCACTGCATTTAATGTTTGTTTTTTCTTCGTTATTCGAAAAATAGAGTTTTTTTTGTTCAGAGTAATCAATCTTTGTTTTGACTTTGTATCTTTTCCTGAGTTGGCTAACTAACGAAATAGGAGCCTTAAATTGACGATGTGGATCTAAATAACTCGTAATATTTCTATTGGAGCTCTGCGCAATCCAATCATCTAGACCTTCTTCTGTTATGTCATCAATGCAAATAGAGCTGTTATCTCCTTCATCTTTCTTTTGTAAGTCTGCTCTTAGATTGAAAGATTCAGGAAGTGGCTTCTACTAAGACAACGATCTATTATTATTAGTTGAAGTCTTTCGAGTTTCAAAGAAGAAACTGGGGACTTTATCAAGTTCATCCAGCTAGTTACCTTTGGAATATCTCTCCTAATGATTAGCAGCATCATGAGGAAGAGATTTTCCTCTAACCTTTCCATTTTCCTTTGTGTATTCACTCATTTTGGAGGATTCCTCTTCAAACTTAACTGATATGTCTGAAGAGTTTTTTGGAATAATCAGAAGATTAACCTCTGAATGAAAAGATTATTACAAAAGTAATATTTAATCAAATTATATTTTTTTATTAACTGCAGAATTTGATTGGTTTTGGCAGAAATATCAATGGTTCTTTGTTTGGGATGATTAAAATCGAGAAGATCAATTCTTGAATTCGAGGCATTTTGCTGATGAAATACTCGCTTTTATTTGAAATAGAGCAGTAGTTTTAATCATCTTCACTTGCATTTTTGAAAACCATTAGATTTAATGATATTTCCTTCTGTATTAAGATACTTATTTTTGGGAGGCAAAGAAAACTAGCAAATTGGTAATTTTGAAGCGGGAATTCTTTCGAAGATGGTAGAGCAAAAATCTTACTTTAGGAACATAAATTAAGAAAGAAAAAAAAAATTTAATAATATTTCCTAATTATTCAATTTAGTTTGGAATGATAAATAGGTA
>Ga0302271_10001925_pt1 | contig 19284 bp, 12 predicted proteins | sample III_Bog_N1_1_FD_198767 | JGI IMG/M metagenome (GOLD analysis project Ga0302271, IMG submission 198767) | Peat permafrost microbial communities from Stordalen Mire near Abisko, Sweden - III_Bog_N1_1 | ecosystem: Environmental > Terrestrial > Soil > Wetlands > Peat | place: Sweden: Abisko...
CAAGGAAATAGAAAAGTGTAGAAAAAGAAAATATGGGAAAATAATAACAGATTTCAAGACAAAGAAAATTCAAAAGCAAAGTAGTAATTCCAGGAGGGGGAATGGATGTATTCAAATGGAAGACAATAACTAATGAAAAGATAGAAATTATTTCCATGGGCTTGGAGAATAATCCAAGTGTTAAATTATTTGAGTAAAGATATTCAAGAAATAGTACCCTTATTTGAGGACTCGAATTAAAACAGATGGTTTTTGTTTGTAACAAGAAATGAAGAAATCTATGGAAAAGTGAAACCAATAGAAGCATAGGAATTCTCCGAGGAGTTTCAAGAAAAAAGATAAAAAACAGAAAAAAATTGTTATATACTTAAGAAAAGTTGAAAGCCATGCTTGGAATGAAGCAATAAAAAAATGAAAATATGCTGGTTATTTTGAGTATGCATTAAAAATATGATGTGTTGTTGGCATATGTTTTTTATAAAACATATTTCATTATTCCACACGTGTGAGGGAGAAGTCGGTGGATATTTTCCTTATTTTTTTTGAGTCTAACCAGCTTTATTCTTAAAAACGAGAGATTATTTGGGAGGGGGAGAATATTCATCAATTTTTTTGGAATAAAAAAAAGAAAATCAAGAAAATAATCAATCGTTGTGATGAAAATGAGAAGCACAAAGGGTGTCATAATTCTTGTTGCAGTGCTCTTAGCAGTTGTAATTGCTGCTGGGTAGGATTATTACAAGAACCTTGGAATTCCAAGAAATGCAGATCAATCATAGATTAAGAAAGCATTCAAAAAACTATCGTTGAAATATCATCCTGACAAGAATAAAGATGATCCAAAAAAAGCCGAAGAAATGTTCCAAAAGATTGTCGAAGCGTATGAAGTGCTGAAAGATCCTAAACAAAAGGAAATCTATGATAAATATGGAGAAGAAGGATTAAAGCAGAACAATTAGCAGCAAGGACATCCTGAAGGTAGGAATTTCCATCATGGTGGTGGATTTGATGATATTTTCAGTTAATTCTTCGGTGGTGGTGGCTAACGAGGTGGTGGTAATTTCTATTAATAGCAATAGCAGTAACAACAGCAATAAGCAGCTAAGAATATGTTCAGTCAAAGCGATGTGTATGAGTTAGATATGGGTGGTTTATCTCGGTTCTTCCGCAGACAAGAGGTCTGGGTGATTTTGTTCTACAAATCTTCACAATAGTAGTCGCTAAGTTTGAAAGATTCGTACAGAGAATTAGCAAGGAAATTCTACGGTATTCTAAGAGTTGCTGCTGTTGACTGCGATGAAGAAGATGCGCTGTGTGAAGATGAATATGAAGTAACTGATACTCCATCGATTTAAGTGTTCGAATCGAATATCAACACGAAAGGACACAGATATCATGGCACTCTCACAGATACTTAGAATATTGCAAATTTCTCAGTGAAATTCATGGAGAGCTACGTGCGCGCTCTTAGATCTTAGAATTACAATGAATTCTCGAATGAGAACCCATAGAAGAACAAAGTCATCCTCTTCACACAGAAGAAAACAACTCCACCTCTTTTCAAGGCTCTTTCGAAGGAATACAATGGAAAACTAGATTTTGGAGAAATCAGAGACACTGAATAAGAGCTGATTCATGCTTTTAAGATTCACTAGTATCCAACACTCCTAGTATTAACTGACCCACATTCCAAGCAAGGAATCGTATACGAGGGAGCTTTCAAAAAAGATCAAATCATGAAGTTCTTACGAGAATACTCTTACATCAAACCAGCTTTCTCACAGGCTTCTGCACCTTCCTAAGTTCGTTAGCTCACCCCGGAAATCATCAAAAATCCAAATAACTGTGGAAATCAAGATACTAAACTTTGTTTCCTTATCGTCACTGCAAATGACAGTATCAGCACTGAAGAAGCTGTTGTAATCCTAAAATCGCTGGCTACAAAATTCGCTGATTCTAAAATTAAATTCTTCCATATTCCACGCAGACTTATTGAATTAGAAAACATCTTCGATCGTGAAGATTTTGCGACTGTACCAGCAGCAGTCGTGATTAAAGGCAAGCGCAATAGATTTTCTCATTTCCCCGATTCGCAAGTGTTCTCGATTGAAACATTATAAATATATCTCGACGAAATCATTGGAGGAGGAGGTACATTTAAGACTTTGCATGATTAACTGGATGGCAATGTATTCGCAGATAAAACAGATCTTTGAGAGATATTTGATATTTTCAAAAATCTCCCCATTGTTTGCTTTTATTAATCGCTGTATATTCGCTATTTTTTGATATATTTTCTCTCTCTTTAAAAACACCCTTCTCTCTCTCTATTGTTCAAATAATAGTTAAAATGTTGAAGTTTTACAACAAACTTTTGATTTGAAATATTGCGTTATTCATATAGATTTGATATTTTATTTGAAAAAAAATGGTAAACATAACAAAAAACAATAACAATAAAGGAAAGATTGATAAAAACATGAGGAGTAAAATTAATTAATGTAAAAGAGAGATTAACTGTAAAAAGTGTTTGAAATGATCAATCATTTTCTGTGTTTTATGGACTAGCCTTAAGTAATTGTATCTTTTGAGATTATTAAATAATGAAACATCTCTTATTTGAAACTGAATAAAAATATATTTTCGAAATAAAAAGATAAGAAATCTTATTATTTTTTCTTTTTTTCTTTGATGAATGAACATGCATTCATGTTTTGTAGCATCTTGTTGAATAGACCCCTCATAGTAGGAGAGGTCTACAATGAAACAACGCTAGATTGTTTTAGCTTTGGCAGTTTAGAGATATGAGAAGATATTTTAGTACAAAATTCTCGAATCTCGTGCTAGACAAAGCCTTCATTTACTGATATACAGAGTTTTATTTAATAAAGATAAATTACATTAAGAGGCGCAAATTCATGGGTCTCTCAGATAAAAGAAGAAAAGCTGCACATTCTTTTAATTTTCTTGATGGGGATTTATTGGGAGATTTTGGATAATTACTTGATTATTGTTTTTGATTTGTTTGTCTTAAAAATTTCAAATCAAAAACTATTTATATTTTCTCTCTTTTGTGTCTGTAGCTAAATTTACTTTCACCGAATCTTCTCTTAGACACACTACACTGCCATTTTTTTTATTTTTGAAAGATCAGCCAAAAATATTTGTTATTTTTTATCGAATGAATCAATATCTTTCTGCTTTTTTAAGTAGCTTTCCATAAATTAATCCAATTCTTATTTCTTGTTTTTGCTTGTTATTACCAAAAGATACATATTCATTTATTTTAATTTTTTTCCAAAAATAGTTTTGAAATCTGATATGAAAAATATTGCTTTTTGGGATGAAATCGACACAACCAAAAGATAACAAAATGGTTCAATCAAAATATTTTTATATTCTTTAAAACTCTTGAAAATGATTAGTTTGTGTTTCTTCATCTTAGTTTTATCTTCCCCTCTTCTCTCTAAAGCAATTCCTTCCATTCCATTATTATTGTTCAGTCTATTTTAGCGTTGGCATAGATATATCTGACAAACTTCATCGATGCTAAGAAACTAACACTGCCAAGCATCTATCAATAACAAAATATCAAATTATTAATAATTATCTTTAATATCAAATAAGGATCAGATAAATCTTACCAAAAATGAAACCATACATGCCAGCACCATGTATCCGAAATACATCATGAACTTTATTTTGAAGAGAATAACACAAAAAATTAATTATTACCAATTTATCAAGTTTTGATTTTTGAACATTTTATAATGAAATAACAAAAAGTATACTGCATGTGTGTCTTGATATTTATTGTTTACCTGAAGAGTGCCATTCATTGGAGAGACAGAATAGTAATAGTAAACGACATAAATGGCAATGAAAAGAGAAGTCGACCTTTAAGAATTTAGAAATAGTATTCAACACATCAAAATATTTGAGAAGTTCAAATGTGCTCTCTGAAATAAAATAAAATATATTTTACCCTCCATATGAGAATGATCTCCACCACCAATTATAGTCCATAGAATTAAGCTGGAGATACGTTAGAACGATTGAAACACATGCTTAAACGGCTAAAAACAGTATGAAAGCTACGACTAAGAATCCGTAAAGATGATAATTTGTATGGCCCCAAACACTGTTGAAGATCTAGTGTAATTCAAGATAAATCGAACTGAACGGAATCAATCCACCAAGAATGAAATGGAAGATTGCAGTTTCATGCCTGATTTGCAAAAATAATAAACAAACTGTGAGGGGTTTTGAAGATTATTTATTAATAAGAGGACAGGAAATAAATATTCGGTATTAAAAATATTTTTCATTGAATGAAGTACACTCTGCGATCTGGTATAGGCTTGTAGAGTCTAGGGAGAGCAGAATCAGCACTTGGTAGGATATCAATAGTCTTGATCCTAGAAGTGATAGTACCTACGAGCGTTAAGGGAAGGAAAATGACAAAGAGAATTAAGAGCACAAGGAATATCGCTTGAGCTGGGATTGCAGATGTTGATCCTTTATACCAGGCGTATGAGTTCACGATTGTGAACACAGTCAACAAGCTTACCTTTTGTTAAAAAAAGGTACAAATGCAATTAATTAACTATATATTTTCAATTAAGTAATGATTTTACTGGGAAAAGTGTCGCTGAAGCAATGAAATTCAAAGCCCAGTGCTTTCCTCCAAAGAATTTGTAGTATTTCCCTGAGTAGTATCCGTTAAACAGCCCAGTAAACGAATACAAGAAGACACCAATTTACTTTAGGTTTCCCTTCTAGGTTTTGTAGTATAATCCAAGTGTGCCCAAACATACGATGTTAATTGTTAAAAAGATGAATTGCAGTCCATTGCCTAGATAACTGCTGAGAAGGCTTTTATGTCTAGGTGGCATCAATGCTTCAGTGCGAATCAACTTCCAACCGATCTCCACAGCTATGAAATATTAAATAATACACCATATGGTTTAAGAGATTGAGTACATTTGGCAGATTGCATTTTCATAAATCTACTAAAAAAATTGATTTGTTTACATGAATCGTTTTCAATATCAGCTGATGTGATGAAATCTCTTTTGAGTATGCGAGAAAGCACGAGGTAGACGAACACCAAAAGTAGTCCAACTAGCCCAAAGGACAGAACAATTGCGATCATATGCACTTGAGGTTGTTCTTCTGTTTATGTAGCTCCATAATCGAATTTGCTGTGGGACAAAAAAAGAATTATTTTCAAAAGAAAGAGTTAAGAAATTGAATATCTCCCCTTAAGCTCAATTATAATAGCCTTTTGTTACTCGAAGACAGAATCTACGTCAAAGTTAATATGCTCTGGTTTCGTGTAGAAGTAAGTCACAGTGTAAGTGAATTCAATCTCAAGGGGTTAAGTTTTTTTTTCTATGTCGATGAGTGTGTACACTGATAATTTCTCTTTACTATCTTCTCCGTAGTTGGTGATGTTTGCAAACAGCACTTCCTGAAGACAATTTAAGTTAGTTTTAGCTTTCGCAGGTGAGAGAGGATGCGTGAAATGAATTTATTAAATGCAGATTTCTTCCTTTCTTTTCTGTGTTTGTCTCTTACTTCTTTGTCATTTTCGTTGAGATAGACGTTAAAATCGATGTGAGTTTTGAGATAATGTAGCTCTTTTCCCTGATTATCTACATTCTTCTCGCCAATCATATCGTGCACAATAAACTCCTCTTTTTTAACAAAAAAAGCAAAAGAATAAAGTTAAAACGATCAAAACATCAGCATAATAACTGATCATGACAGCTGCAAACAAATTGATATTGCTTTTCATGTAATAGGTAAGAACTTATCACTAACTGTTGCTTCCAAATGAATGCTCATCATTTTTTAATCTCAACAAATTCAAAAGTGTTTACCAATGTAGAATTCCGCATAGAATTAGTTGTCAATTGCCAATTTGAATTCTTGTAATTCTCCATGGGTGAAATTCTTCGATCCTATTGATAGTCTGGTGTCATCCTCACTAGAATTACCTAAAGGGGAAAGAGAACAAGAAAAAAAATAGCAAAATAATTCACTATTTTTAAATGGATTTTTCATAGCTTTCTAAAAAATCTCAATAATAGCTTGCTCATCACTCTCAAAACTAAATTCTAAATCTTTACGCCCGAATATTGAGGCATATGGTGAATTGTAAAGTCGATCACCCGATAGACTCTGTGAGAAAGACTAATCTGATTTTATCTCATCTTTTGGTTAGATAAACGGAAGGATGTAATATCTGTATGTTTCACTGGGATTGCTCATGGGAGCGATGTTATTCACGTAGATATGCAACTATTTGACTGATCCAATAGCAGAAATGCCAGCTATTATCAAGGAGAGTGTTTGAAATAGTAATCTCATCATTAATATGGAAGATAAAGCCTGCAAAAAAATTTATTACAAATAAATACACTTTGATATTTTAATAATATTTTGTTTTTATTTCAACGAATATTCACTTGAAATATTGAAAATACACATACATACATAAAGAATCTATGTGTAGCTCTGTATCTACACGTTTCTGTCAAATAAACAATGAATAATGCAGATTTACAAAAATAACACTTTTTTTATAATTTACATGCCAAAAACAATCATTTCGCCATCAAACCCTCCTACAAACACAAATTAATCTCCTCTCTTCACAGAGATAGATCAAGCAAAGCAATAGAAAAATGTTTATGTAAATGAGAGCATAAATACTTGGAAACGCATTTTTATTAAATTATGAGGACAAGATAGAATGGTACAGTGAGAGAGTAGACAGGATTAGTAAAGGAATTGACAATAACAAAAGAAAAGAGCTTAAGCGTTAAGAAATATTGTAGAAGTTATGATTGTGATTGTATTAATTATATAAATAGTCAATTGTCCCCCTCAATTATTACCATTGTGAGACTAAATATTTTCGATTGTCAGATATCGTTTCTTAGGTTTGTAATTCGCTACAGACAAATTGTTGATTTCGTTGATGTTCTGAATCGAGTTATCAGATGATTCAAGAAGATTGAAACTCTCATATTGCTAGATTAGACTCTCGTCTTACTGCTTGATAAACTTCTAATTGCTAAAAGGCTACAGCTCCTTGAGAGTAGAGTTATTAATAAGATCTTATTGGCATTTAGATTACGGAAAAGAATTAGGATTTTATGTTTAATAGTAGTTATCAATCTCTCGATCTAATGAATGCAATTGAGCTGTATCGATCTAATTCAAGTCTGGTTAAGCTTAGCGTAGCAGAGCAGAATTTCTTTTATTATTATTAGCGTTTTTATCTTCTTCTGATTCTTTCTCGATTGGATTCTTTTTCAACGCCATTTCAGATGTGGACAGCTTGAAAATCTCAGAATGCAACTCAATCGACATAGCGGGATGCTTAAACAGCTAGTCATTACTCGGGAATATTATACTCTGTGGAATGTTTCCAGATTCCGTTTAGCTGTCAAGTAATGCAGCAGTTTACTGCTTTGAGTTCTAGTTTTTTGGTTCATCAGTTAAGCTCGTTTGAGCTTTGAGTTTATTTGATAACTTATTGGAAGGTTTCAATCCCGCACTCAGGGAAGTACTGTTCTTATGTAGATTAATGAGATTCAATGTTTTGAATGTAGAAGATCCATCGATTGACGACTCTCCACCAGCAGCACCAGGGATTTTCGTCGTTGTATGAAACTTACTTTTCTTAAATTCCGATGCATTCTAATTCTCCTATTCTTCCATTTCACGCTGATACTTTATCACAACCTTTTGAATACTACTCTTACTGTTGTTAGCATTGTTGTTATTTCCAAATCGTGTCGTTGTTGTGAGAGGGGAATCCATATGACATTTCAACGTCTACTGATTCATAAATCGATTTCTCAGCATTTTACTACGCTTTTCGTCAATATTTATCCCCATGAGTTTCAACTAATAGACAAGATTGTTAAACGGAAAATACACGTCGAAATTCTTCATCACATCGAAATTCTGCATGCTCTCACAAAATTCATCAAAACCAAGAATAGGATTGTAATTATTGTTTTGGTATTCCTCATCGAGTTAGAATTACTACTCATAAGTCGAAGGTATTTTCGGTGTCAGCGAGAAAAACTTTGATCCTTTTCTTCCTGGCATCCTAGGAATACTTGGCATGCTATTGATGCTATTAGTAGTTGTTGTTGTGTTGCTGGATTATGTAACTCGAGGGATTCGAGTATTTCTTAGGAAATTACTTGGTAGCACTCCTTGTAGTACTGAGATTAACTCGGCAACTTAACGCTACAGAGAAGCAGTTCGATTCCGAATTTGCTAAGGTTATTGGGAGAAAATCGCTTAACCAGCAGGGATAACGTTATTATTTTTTTAGTTTATCGAGTTTTCTAGTCTTGGCGCGGTGTGCTAAGAGTGACTGATTCGACGGAGATTATTAGAAGGAGTACCTTAGGAAGTTACCGTAGCTTCTTCTTGGAAGTTTTTACCAAAAAATGAGTTGTTCACTGAGGACTGTAACTGCTAAAGCTAGTGTCCTTCATCGATAACGCTTCGTCTTCGTGGGAATCTAATCGTCAGAGGATAACAAAAATTCAAAAAAATACTTGAAATTGTGATATACTCCCCCTCATTACATTGAGATGCTGTTGTTATTCTGATGTGATCTCTCTTCACTTTCCTCTTCTTCTTTAACTTCAGCCATCTAGAGTATATTTGTAATCCTCTACGATTTCCTTCTTTGTATCTGTTAGCTCAATGGATCTTTGTTGAATTAGTTTTATTGAGTTGCCATCATTTCCTCAGAGAAACTCATATTAATCGGAGGAGTCTGTTGAAAATGCATTAGTCTCTGCATCTCCGAATTCCCTTCATTATCTGGAACACTGCTAGCGAATCTTGATTTCCTTCTCACAAATTATTATTATTGTTATTATTGCTGATTTTTGATAGACACAGATGTTTTGTTATCTTCGTCTGACTATGAAGATGTCAATTCATCTTTATCGAACAATTCATTCGAAGGGAGTGGCATGGAGAGTTTAGCTTTAGAATTCGAGTGCTGCTGTTGTTTCTGATTTTATGCTGCTTATTCAATGTAGATCAGCACGTTTGGATGGTCAAGATTGAGTGATATAAATTCTTTTGCGCACTCCTAATGATATTCTATCCCTTCGGTAATGGAGTTTTGTGCTCGTTTTTTTATTCTTATGAAAGAGTTTCTCTCTTGATTTGGGCTTTTATTGAATAAAAATATGATCTTTTCTACATTTGATTTCATGTGAATAAACGGACAATGGTAGACGAGATGCTATGAGCTACCACAGGAATAGCAGTGCATATCTAATATCTAGTAGTCTTCATATAAGCAGAGACTATCTTTAATAGCCATGAATTACTCGAAATCTTCAGGAAATTCCTTCAAAAGTTCCACGAAATTATCACGCTTGATCATCAGAAGTGTTGTGAATTCCTTGGAGCGCACTGAGGAACATCTTGGTAGCCCCGTAAAGAAACTCAATTCTCCGAAACTGTCACCTTAACGTAATGTTATCAGAGGTGTCTATTCTTTAAAACAAAAATATATCAGAAATTTTAGTTATTCCACGATATTTTTAACAATATTTTCAATTTTTTTTCCCAGTGTTTTCTTGTGGTTTTTTACTGGCCTGCGATGTTCCATTAGATGTATCAATGAAGAACTAAACTGAGCCTTTTTCAATAAAGAATATGGAGCTATCATCGACATCTCCTTCGCTGCAGATTATTTCTTCTGGAGTGCATCGATACTCCCTTATTAGAGGAATGATTCTTTGCTTAATCCTAGAGCTAAAATTCTTCCTAAAAATGGAGGATTGCTTCAAAACAATTTTGTTCGCTTCAATTAAGAGATTCTCTCGAAGCTAATCGGAAAGTTATTCAATAATTTTCTCTTCAGCATCTTAATCTCGTTCACTTGCTTCTCGCCAGTAGTAATCGAGATATTCCCTGATTGAATACTGCATCCTCTTACTCACATTTTTATTGCTCATGTAAGTGTTAATTGTGTGCATTTTCTTTGAGATCAATAGCTCTTCTTGATTGAAATTCTCCAAGATATGACCGATTGTATTCATGGAATAAGCGAAAATACCACAGGAAACAAGCATCAGAATTACACATAAGGTTTTTTCTATTGGTGTGATAGGCAACACATCTCCATAGCCAACTGTGACCATGGTTACCATTGAAAAATAGAATGCTTCGATGTATTTATATGACCACTCGTTTCCAGGGATAATTCTGACACTTATCCATGTTTTCTCTTCTCCAATTTAGTCTTCAAGTTGTGCAATTAGCAACCATAGACATGATATGAAATGACCGATTATCATGATAACGGAGATTAGTTTTGTAAGATCCATGATTTAATGTGATCTCTTGGAGATAAACAGTTCCTCAAATTTACGGAATATCGTTGCACAGTGCTAGATTTTCAATATGAAAACTAGCAGAAGAAATCTTGTCCAAGAACTTTCATCATGATTGTAAACTGAAATCAGATGTACCTAATTGCAATAAGAAAATTACTCATAATGGCAAAAATTCTCAAAATTAGCTCATAATAAGGTATTTTTTATGATTAAAGCAAGAAGAATGCTTCTCGTTACTATACTGACTGTAATGATGAAGAATTCGGTTGCGGAATATTTTTTCCAATAATTTGCAATAATAAACGATCTTCGCTTGATTAATAGTCCTTTTTCGTAGTAGCTTGAGTTGATGTTGATGAGTGTGTCGAGCACTACATAAGATGGTGCAAGGATAACGAGAAACTAACAATCACAAAAAAGGAAGTAATTATGGCTATTCGCTTTAGGAAGGAGAAAAATTTGATTTAAAAAATAATATAGAAAGAAGTAAGTTTACATGATTGAGCTTTACATTAGTCTGATCGAAGAAAGTCACATAAATTGGTATCATTATGAGAAAGAATACAATGAATTGCATGCTCGCAAAATCCCAAAATATCTTGAATATCGAACTTGGATGGAAAAGCGGGATCGATAAACTTAGCTGATGCAAAAACTTTTGAGTTTCTAAACTGCAAAATGCTCGCTGCAAGAGACGAACCAATATGAAACCATTTTCTTCGTTGTCTTCTTACTAAAAATCAGCGATGTGTGCTTGATCACTTTGTAATCCTTTTAGTGTCATAATACGCTTTACACCGTCAGCATTAGCATTCCCAAAACTATTTCTTAATTTAGCTTACGAAGTTGATCGATTACGATGACCTATCAATGAAGACAACGCAGTCTACGGTACATAACTTTTATCGTCGATGAGTTTATGCTAAAATGGAGTTAAATTCAAGAACATACGAGATTTCAACTGATGTACAAGTCGTTATGCCAGCATCTTCAATTTCATATTGAAAATTATCTGCATTAAACTCATTCGATTTACATCTTTTTTCTGAGATTACTCTAGTTCTCCTTCTTCAAGCTCGTTGTGTGATTACATCTACTCTACTTTCCCTTTAGAAAAAAGTATACTTTATCGATCTGCTGAACCTATAGCACTATGAAATTTTGAAGAACTCTCTCCTTTGTGAATATAAGGAGATTCATATCCTCTCAAGAAATCCTCTTACTCCTTTCCGCTAGAGTGCATTAGCAAAGAAGGTCTTTCTCGTTTATTCGAGGAATGTCTTTCTTATCGCTGGCTCGTGATATTTATGATGCCTTCTTCAGTAGTTTCGTTTGGAGCGGGAGACATTGTTGGCAGCATCTTTGTAAAAAAGGATCACAGGGACACAGCCAGAGTGTCTCTACTGTTTTGTTATCAATAATGTGCTCTTTTTCTATAAGTAACTTCTTATTAGCCTAAAAATATGTAAATCAACTTGCAGATATTTTGGAATTATCAAAGAGAAAAAACAAAATAACAGATTGCCTCTTTTTTTTAATTTAGAAAAATATTGTTTTCTACTTAGGTTGATTGATACTCCAGAACTAATACAAAAAAGTCCTTGAAAGAAAGTTATTTGTTCGTTTAATTGTTGCCTTTACTCTCGTGTATTCATTTAATTGATATTTGAAAAAAAGTCGTGCAGTACGATTCTATTTTTAATCTTTCAGAGGGATATTTGTTTGTTTTTTCTTAATAGTGGATGGTTCACTACAATGTTAAATTACACTCGTAAACAAAATGCCATCCTTGTTCTCACAAAAATAAGGAGTTTATTATATTAGAACACTTAGAAAGAAACAAGTGATTTTGAAGATAAAGTTGAATAAGTGAAATCAAAATCAAAGACAAATTCAAATAATATTTTGATATTACAGTATTTTCACAAGGTTTGTGGGGAAATTAATTGCATACTGAGTAACTTTTATTTCTTGAATCATTTAAAATAAGTTTATCCAAAAGTTTCTTCTGAATACCTGGAATATTTTACGTGATTTAATATCTCTGCTTACAAGTAGAAATGAAAAGTCGAATAATTAATCGATCCTTTTGTTTCCCTTTCATTCCTTATTCCATGATTTTGAGCAGATTTTAAGCGGATTTTAAATTCGCGAGGATGGATACTTGATCATTTAATTTTTGTTGAAATAATGTCTGTTGACTATTCTTTTATTCTCTGTTGCTATTTCTTTTTTCTAAGTTTAAATTCAAAGAAATACAAGCAATATCAACAATCATTTCTCACTTGCATTTTGATTTGCCTGTCATTTTTTCAACAAAAATAAATACTAAATATTTGGCAATCTTGCACAAAAATATATTTAATTTATTATGAACAAACTTGCAAAATAATCAATTACACATATTATCTATCAAACAACCCATTCGTTTTTATGTTATTCCAATTAGAGATAAAAGACATTAAAAATACTTATTTTCACTTTCTTTCTATCTACATTTCTCTCAAAGAAACACTCATTTAGCTCATATCGAATTCATTGTCATAAAGCTCTCCTTGCCTTGAGTCATCAGCAGGGAGAATATTAGCATAATTATCATCTTGAAGTCGATAGGCAATTCTCTTTGAGCGAAGGTTAAATTCATTTGAATCTTCTAAAGGCCCTCTAGGAATCGATAACTTTGAGCTTATCAAAGAATCTAAGAACGAGGAATCGTGATGAATAATAGATTAACTAGGATACATGTCTTCTTGATGCTTTTCTCCATGATTTTGAGTAGCTTCATTGAAAGACATGAAATTACTATTTTCAGCAGAGGAGACTTAATGAGCATTAATCACTGGAAAAAGAGTCTCTTTTAACTTAATCTTGCTAATTGAATTTAGTGAAAATGGCTAAGGTGAGGGCTGCTATTATTGTAAATGAATACTATTTTTATTCGAAGATTTAATACTTTCTGAATCAGTCTTCAAAGTGTTCCTTTTGGAGAACTAGTAAGTTAGTCTCTTACTGGAGTCAATAATAGTCAACGACATAGGATGGTTGATTGATTGCAATGTTGTCTACTGCTAGCAAGTATCAATCCCATCTTCTTTTTCTAATTTCGAGTTTTGCATAAAAGTATATGATGACTACGAGGCAAGTTTTTTAGCTTATTTCGGACTTCCACTAAATCTGCTTTTTCGTCTTTCTTCGATGGTCTATTAACCCATATTATTGTTGTTTTAGTTAAAAATTGTGAGTTTTTTCTTATGGTATTCTCTAGCCTTTTGCTAAGCTGTTCTAATAGCACTAGATGTGTTGTATGAATTCCATATCATTTTCCTTCTTTTTTCTTGTTTCGTCATCCCAAGTAGCTCAATCTGATAATCTACATTGTTTAGAGGAAAGTAATTCACGAAATTCTACATCACATCAAAATTCCTTTCTACATACTCAGCCGCTGCTTACTACTCTAATTTCAGCAACTTTTCATAATCTTCTTCGAACCCTAATCCTTCAATGTTTGGAGTCATATTATTATTTTGATTTTGTTAGTTCCTAAAATCTGAGAGTTTAGTCTCACTTTATCTCAGCTCCTTGTTGTTATTCGTACCATTATTACCACAACTATTACTGTTACTACTTCCTACTCCAACTATCCCTCCAATTCCTTTAGTTTTGTTGAAAAATGTCATTTTCTTATTACTTCTAACAAAAGTGGAATTTTTTCCATATGATCTAGTCAGCACAGGTAGTTTTGGGGAGTGTACCATACCTACCCCAGACTCATGAATATGGAACTATTAATTTTAACTATTCCCCAAAGCTGCTCGTAATGCTTCGATTCTCTTTCCAGATATCTACAGCATCAATTTATTTGACTACCTTTTTTCCTGTTTTCTCATTGGTGTCATTTCTTCTTTTTTCCAAGTTGAATGCTAATCTCTCCTTGGTGTTCTCTCAAGTACATTACTCGAAGGGATCAACAATGAATTCTACCTCTAATTGATCCTTTACCCGAATGTTTTATCCTCTGATTAGGATTTAGTCATTTCCTTCGGGGAATTTACATTCATGAAATTAAAAAAATTATTGCTAATATTAGAATTATTCATAGGAGTTCGCTAGTCAAAACAAAAACGATCTTAGCATCCATCTTCATTTCCATCTCCTTCATCTTCTTCGGGGATTGTGAAGTCTTTTTAGCTTTAATTCGACTCCATTTTCTTCATTTTTAAAATTTCCTTGAGTTCATTGTGCATCTCATCTTCGCTGATATTCCTATTCATTCCGTCCTCGAACAGATTCTTTTCTTATTTTTCATCTTGAGTACTGTTTTGAGGAGAATAGTAATTCACATTCACGTTGAATAATTCATTACTAATGCCATTATTATTGTTATGTTTAATATTCTTTATTTCAAAATTTTAAATTTCTTCATCTTCTTCAGAATTTTTGTTTTCAGAGTTACTAAAATTGGCATTTTCCTTCTCTAACGCTTACCAATTCAGATAATCTATCGATTCATCATGTTCTCCTTGATAACTTTCAGCAAAATCTTTAACCGTATTCCTATTGAATCTGGAGTTACTTCTGCTAAATTATTTTCTCTCACACTAACCTCTTTCTTAGTTTGGACAAAAGAAAAATAATTATCTGAGTCGACTGAGATTGGCTACATAATGGGAATATGGACATTTGTAGATCTAATGACTCACAGATTAGCATGAGAGACAAGAGAGATTGATAAGGGACAAGTTCTGATAAAAATCTAGACTGTCTCGCAGCATGCAAAATTTCTCATAATCATCCTTGTAATTCACTAAAACTTGAAGAAACTCTTGTCGGTTTAAAATAAGTAATGTTGTAAATTCTCGAGATCTAATATTTGCGCTTCTAGCTTTTCCAGTAAAGAAGCTTAACTCCCCAAAGCTTGAACCTATTCCTAAGGAGGCTATCGTCTTCAGTCCTTGTGATCATAAAAGTAAGATAATTTCAATTTTAAATCATCGAATTGTTAAAATTTAAATTCTTAATTATCTGCAATACCAAATATCTCATTACAAATCACTCCTTTTATTACCTTGCTTGAGACTATTAGATTCAATGAATATCTCTACTGATCCTTTCTCAATAAAGTAAATCGAGCAATCATCTTGCTCCCCCTCTAAACAGATGATTTCTTCCGGCGAACATCTGTATTCTCTGATCAGCGGTGCAATTTTTTCTTTCACAACATCTGAGAAATTATTCCTAAAAATAGCAGATTTCTTGAGAACCACATTCTTCGATTCCACAAGCAAATTCTTTTTTAAATTATCCGATAATAAATTTATGATTTTTTCCTCAGCTTCTTGATCCCTTTCACTTTCTTCCTGCCAGTAGAAATCTAGATATTCTCTAATGGAATTCTTCATCTACGTGCTCACGTTCTTTCTTGTCATGTAGGCATTGATAATCGACATATTTCGTGTCTTTTTGATATTATCTTCGTTGAAACTTTGGAGAATTGACCCAATTGTATTCATAGAATAAGCGAACACACCTGATGAAAATACTATGATAAACACTGACACAGTGCGCTCAACCTCATTCACTGGCACGTAGTCTCCATACCCAACAGTTGTCATTGTCACCATCGTAAAGTAAAAGGAGTTTATATACAGGATATACCATTCGAAAATTTTACTAGGATCTTATTTCAGCCATGTCATTTTATTCTAATTCACTTCTAACTAAGCTACATTGATCCAGAGGCATGCGATTAAATGCCCGATGTACACTATTGTGAGGATTAGTTTCAGTAAACTTATGATATTTCGGTATTTCTTTGTGAGGATCGAATGTTCTTGAAGTTTAACGACTATTGTCCCGAAATCTTAGAGTTTCATGATCACAGTAGCAAGAAGGATATTCAGCCATTACCTGTTGCCTTCTTATGAATCGTTTCTTGAGGAGAACTTAATGCTGATGAACAACTTTTTTAGGAAATACAAAAAAGTAAACATCAAAATGAATGAAAGTTTGATGTGAAAAAAACAAAAAATTGAAGTATTTTTATGCTCTTTTTTTATTGCTTTTTATGCTATTTACAGTATAAGCTGATATGATAGCAATATTAGGAAGGATAACTTTATAGAAATTGATTCGAAGAAGCTGATTTCGTTTTTTTATTAAACATCCTTTGTGGTAGCAGCCAGTGTTCAGACAGAATATTAGATCAAATAGAAAAAACACAGGCACTGACATAATTATGACCCAATGAGTGATACTTTGATAATTTTCACTAAAAGTGATAAAAAGTGGCAGCTAGATAGCATAAATCAACATTCCTAAAACACTTATGAAATCCCAGATTATTTTTCTCAGAGAAGTAGGCTCGATCACAGGAAGTTACTTGTCAAGATACATCGCTAATCTGATCACCCATGATCCTTCGAATAAGCTTATGAATCTACCAATAACGCTTCTTTTTGCAGAGAGTAAGCTACTTTCGTGATTAGTACTGCCACTGCTTGCTCGATGAAAGCTATCTTTGAAGCCCAAATGCTTCTTCGAGAGCTTATTTTCTTTTACCTCTCTTTTTGTTTGCTCAAGTGACCACGCCTTGTCATCAATCTGCTTGAACTAGCGAGTGGTTAAGTTCTTGTACATATACGATCGTGTGGAGCTCAGCAATCTGTGTGCCATGAACTTAAACTTTATCGCTTGGATCATTTCCAAAAATAGCGGAATCTTCTTTTTGATGTATTTTTCATCAGAATCTTCTTCTGATAGTTGTTTTTCCAAAGGTGTCTCACTTAATTGCTTCTTTTCTTTGGTTTAAGTCGTTTCGATGGTGTTCTGTTTGATCGGATAGTGCTATTATTTAACTAAAGTTTCTACCATTTTGGGTATCTTCAATGGAGAAAAGTTGCGATGTTTAAAGTTACTTGAAACTGCTTCTGCAGATTGCAAATAGCCTTCTAGAATCGTCTCCCGAGCGTTTGAAGGATGTCGACCATCTCTATATAGCATCCCCTTCCCCTTGGTAGTTCTGTGCGCTCTCTAACTCGCTTAAGAATCTGCAAAGCACCTGTTTATAAAATTGGATCTAAGTAAGTATTTTAAGCTTTTAATACACTATCTCTCACTCTCAAAATCTCTCTTTAAAGCTTCCTTATTTGTTTTCTCTTCGAAGAAATACTGGAAAAGCGAGATATTTAGGTTGACGTCTGTTAATTTGTCAAAAAAAATACTCCCAACTCGAAAATATTTAAATGATTTTTTGATTAGAGCCTCCCGTGGTGCAAGAAAATTTCTACTTGAGGACCATTTGAATAATAATCAGTCTAGTTACAAAATACAACAGCACGCTTATTGTTGTTGATATTAATTTTCTCTTTTTATTTAAAAACTTGAGAAATTTGAAGGATTATCTTCATTTGAATTCAGTATTATTTATGCAAATTAATTTGATAAAAAATAAATTAGTTTTGCCATCAAAATCTTCATCACTAGGATACAAAAGTGAGATATTAATAACCTTTGGTATGTATTGGGGGAGAAATTGGGTTAGGTTTACACTCGAAACGCATTTATTATTTTTCATATCATTTTAATCTGGCTTTGAGTCTGGTTAATAACGTTTCTCCCAATATTTTTGTAATCCTCATTTGATTTAGCAAATTCTACCTCTAATCTTTTAATTTCGCTAGTTAATCACATCTCTTGTTAAACTAGCTTCGAGGAATGCGTCATAGTTTGAACCATTTGATTCCGAGAAGATTAACTAATTTTGAGTTTCATTAAATCCTAAATTCTTTCCGATTGTTAAAAAAACCTTGTTTTCTTTCATTTCAAGTTCCTTCTCTCAAGGAAAGAGAGGATCAAGCCCTTCAGATAAAACTGCCCAGATAATACCATCTCAACTTCAAACATCTTCATCAAACTTTTTTTCCCAGAGGACAGCTGCAACTATGTCAAATTAACTTAAGACTTTAGAATAAATTTAAATGGGTAGAAAGTAAAGTAACCCATAATGCGAGGAAGAGAAGGATCGATAGGAGTTCTAAACTGAAAATCAAGATAATTGTATTTAATAAAATGAAAATAATTATTAAGCTAAAGGATAAGACTAAGGATTATTTGTAGATGAAAAAGAACATAATGAATCAGAATCGATTTAAGATAACAAGAATGAAAACAATAGTAATAAAATTGTTTCAGATTAATAAACTGATGAAGAAGGTGCACATGCTTGAAGGCACTTCATTATTGTGTTTAAAGATAAATTTATTTTTAGTTGTTTTGTCTTTTTAGACAAACAAAATATTGGTATTAATAAAAGTAGATAGTAAAAAAATAACAATTCTATCTACAGCTACATTTTCAGGATTATCTCCAAAAAAATGAGAAAAAATCATCACCATCATTTAACGATAATAATGAGATTAGTTTTATTTCATTAATGTTTAACAATTAAATAAAGCTAGCTTGGGAAAAAATATTTTGTTGATTTTTTTTTAGTGGTTGGTTATTAGGAAAAAATTTAAATGCAGTCAAACAACTGGTCAGTATTAATTCAAAAGAGTTATTTTGTAGCTGCGTATGGTGGCTTTGATTTTGTTTAAGATTCAGGTGAAGGTGTTTGTTAATGGTTAAGATCATTCGATGCTTTTAATCTATTTTACTGGTTCATCAACCATACTTTGTAACTTTTGTTTTGTCAAATGGAAATCATCCCATGACTAATCGGATAGGCCTGAGACTTTTGGTTCTTATTTTCTATTAAGCAGGCCTTCGAAGTAAGAATGAGAAAGGCACTCTTCCATGGTGTAGATGGTGTAGGAATCATCTGAATTGAATCTTAGCATCTAAGTTAGCAAAGCTAATCTAACTGGATTTGTGTCTGAATTTAGATTCT
>Ga0302271_10001926_pt1 | contig 19284 bp, 12 predicted proteins | sample III_Bog_N1_1_FD_198767 | JGI IMG/M metagenome (GOLD analysis project Ga0302271, IMG submission 198767) | Peat permafrost microbial communities from Stordalen Mire near Abisko, Sweden - III_Bog_N1_1 | ecosystem: Environmental > Terrestrial > Soil > Wetlands > Peat | place: Sweden: Abisko...
TGACTCTGCAATGACTCAATCTTTCATAAGCTAGCAGCTCTAAGTGAATGCCTACGGAGGGATATTTTTAAATCTCAAACAGAACAACATAGCAATTTCAATATAATTCGCCTAGTTCACTCAGCTGCTCGCATAGTTTTCAAGTGTCTTCAGCTCGTTGATGATTTTAGGGATATTTAGCAAACTTTTAGCTGAAACTGAAATCGCACAGTCTATGATCGCTCTTTAGTTGAAAGTGTATTATAAACTATCAGCAATTTAACTTATTTCCTTGAAGAAGGGTCTGATAAAAAATGAAGACAGTGTGGTAAATTAAGATAATCTTCAGCTGCAAAAAGAGATTGAATCTCTAGATTTCGAGAAATCTTTGTCGCAATCTTTATATATTTCTCTTTCAAAGAGGTAATTATCATACTATTTCAATAAAGTTGTTTATTTAAGTTTCTCATGCAAAATAATTTTTCTAGGATTTTTTCATTTCTCTCCTCTTCAAAAACTTCAAAAGATACTGCTGAAATTCAAGTCTACAAGTAGCTGCTGGCTTAAGCTTCAAAGTGCTTCAACATATTTTATATCTAGAAAGAAATCCTACAGATGAAATTGATGCTGAGGTTGATATTATCTCCGGAATAGTTTGCTGCAGCACTTTTATGTGGAAGTAAGCTACCAATTGATTTAAGCAAGAAAAGAACCAATGAAGAAATGATCCCTGTACAAAACCAGGGCTCTCCTACTTTGATTTCAAATAAGGCAGAAAGATATTTGGTTGATACAAATGCTGATAGAGACATAGAAGAAATTGAACTTACTTAAGGTTAGGTTAACAAATATTTTATTCAATTTTTTATTTGACTCCATTATTTGCTTATTTCTACCACCACTAGAATATCAAAGATTCAATCACCTCGAAACATTGGATCAAATAGAGTCAGATTCAGTAGCTTAAGGATAATACATTCAAAAGTTTATGGATATGAGCTTTATCTCTGAAATCGACAAGCGAATCAAAAATTGCATGATAAAACCTGATAAACCTGAACAATTACCAATCCCTAAAGCTGTTCAAGAGAACAGGAAGAATCACTCCCTTTTTTGAGTTCTAATTTAAGTTCCAATGAGACCAATAGTTGAATGAAAAATTTTTGTGGTTGTATTTTTAGGTACATTCATTTTTTTAAAAACGGAATTAATTACAACAACAAAAATATGTCAATAGACTGCATTCTGATTTTTTATCTTATTCAATCTTGGTTTTTCGCCTATTTGGAAATTAAACCATTTTCGTCAATTCAAACAATCTATGTGCCTAAATGCCTAAAAACTCTGAAAATAAACTATAAAAAAAGTCCTTAAAACCCTTCACAAAATAGAAGAGAATCTAAAAATGTGATAGAAACTTCTCAATCTTAAAAACAAAGATATCAGGAAAATGATTCTCTTTACCCCTATCGTTCTTTATTGATGAAAATACAAAAAAAATATACCAGCCCTAATGATTATCATTGAAATACAAAGTGGATTCTTTAAATATTAAAATACCCTAAATTCAGGGTGCAAAAGCGTAAACAAGGATTAAATATGTGGAGATTTTGTGAAAAAGTAATTTTTGCTAACCTAAAAAATTACTTAGTTTTTAATCTGAGAAGACCTTTTACACAGGTTTCTTCTTTTTTATATCAATTAAAACATAAATAAAGTAGAGATAGCTACCCCAAATTCGAATAAAACAAACTACAAATACAAAGTCCATGGGATTACAGAGACATATCAGAGGTTTGGATTTATTTGCCTTGCCATTTCGCTTTTCACTGGGCGATGAAGAGAAAGAAAAAAAGACGTTTATTGGAGGAATTCTATCGATATTTATATGTGTTGTATCCTTAGCTTACTTTATCTACCTTTGTTATCTGTTTACCGCTAATTTAATGCAACCTTCTATTGCTTAAACCGAGCAATTATCAACAGAACCTTTCACTATGAATCTCTCATCTGACTTCTTAATGGCCAAAGTTACTCTCAGTAACTAATAATCTTTATGGGAATACTAGCAATAAACCAAAAAAGTCCTCTTAGCTACAGTACTCAGATATCAATATCAAGATGCAAGTGGCAAGCAGGTTGAGGAAGTAGCTCAAGGGATTCCTTGTGCTTCATAAGAACTTTCAGAGTACCAATGCTTCACACTTCCATCGTTTGTTGATGGCATACCGTTGCATTTTGATCAGTCTAAAAAATCAGTAAGTTCATTGAATCTTATCTTGACAAAATGTGTTTCATTGCTTTTACTCGATGGATACACTTGTGAAACAAATTAATCGATAATCGATAAATATCTTTTGAATCTAAACTCGAATATTCAAGTTTTCTTCGGATTAAAATAATATGAAACATCATCCAAATCCTTCATCCCAAACCAGCGAATCGAAACATACCTAATCGATCCTACTCTTGCTTTTAGTAGCAGAATTGACCTCTAAAAAAGTGATACCACCATTAATGATGGATTTCTAATCTAAACCGCTACAGATTTCCGCTTTATTTCAGGCTACTCAAGAAATGACTCAACGATGACTCAAGCTTTTATTAGCTAGTAGCTCTAAGTGAATGCCTACGGGGGGATATTTCTAAATCTCAAATAGAACAACATAGCAATTTCAATATAATTCGCACAGTTCACTCAGTTGCTAGCTTAGTTCTCAAGTGTCTTCAGCTCGTTGATGATTTTAGGGATATTTAGCAAACTCTTAGCTGAATCAGAAATCGCACAATCTATGATCGCTCTTTAGCTGAAAGTGTATTATAAGTTGACAGCAGTTTAACTTATTTCTCTGAAAAGGAAGGATCAGATAAGAAATGGAGATAGTGTAGCAAATTAAGATAATCTTTAGCTGCAAAAAGAGATTGAATCTCTAGATTTTGAGAAATCCTTGGCACAGTCTTTACATCTTTCCCTTCCAAAGAGGTAATTTTCAGGCAATATTGACTTATTGAAGTTACTCATGCAAAATATTTTTTTCAGGATTTTTTCTTTTATCTCCTCTTCAAAAACTTCAAAAGATTCTCCTGAAATACGAGTCTACAAGTAGTTGCTGGCTGAAGCTTCGAAGTGCTTCAACATATTTTACATCTAGAAAGAAATTCTTCAAATGAAAATGATGCTTAAGCTGATATTATCTCCAGAATAGTTTGCAGCAGCACTTTTATGTGGCAGTAAGCTTCCAATCGATTTAAGAAATAGAATGAGCAACGAAGAAATGATCCATATACAAAAGCAAGACATTGAAGAAATTCGAATAAATTAAGGTTTAAAAGACTTATCAAAATAAATTCAAGTTATTTCAATGTTTATTTAATTTTTCATTAACTCTATTATTTCTAATATCTGAAAGTAGCTTAAACCCCTGCTCAAGATCCACCACCACTAAACGATCAAAGATATAATCACCTCGAAACAGTGGATCAAATCGAGTCAGATTCAGTGGTTTAAGGATAATACATTCAAAAGTTTATGGACATGAGCTTTGTTTCTGAAATAGATAAGCGAATCAAAAATTGCATGATAAAACCTGATAAACCTGAGCAATGGTTGATCCCTAAATCAGATCTTAACAGCCAAAGCCCCTCCCCTTTTTAGAGTCCAAATTAAAGTTTCGAAAAAATCAACAATTGAATATGTCTTTTTACTATGACTTAATAATTTTTTAATAATTTAAAGAAATTTATCTGTTTCTAAGGTAAAAAATCAATTTCTAAAAATAAAATATCTCTTTTAATCTCATCATTTTCCATATTGAACTCTGATTAATAAATAAGTGAAATCGTTTTTCAATTTTAACTTATCAGGGTTATTTATTGATAATAGTTCTCAGTTTTTAGAAGAGAACATTAAGTTAATTAAGAAGAAACTTGTTTTATTTACTGAAAATATTCCTTTCCTTTAATAGTGTACAAAAAAAATAAACCATTATTACTTAGATAATTGTTAATGATTTAGAAAAATAGGAGAATAAATTGCAAATAAAAGATAAGAAAAAAGCAGCAAGACAAAAGAGTGTGTGAGAGAATATTTCAACAAAACTGAATTATGCAAGCCTAAGAGGAATCATTGAAGATAAAGCCTTCTAATTCTGTAGGAAACAATAGAGCCTTCAAAATGATGAGCAAGGAAGAAGGTGATGATGCTGTAGGTAGCTCTAATAATTTACGTAGCTCCCACAGATAGAACACATACCAGCAGTCTTAATAGCCTAAAGATAATCTCCAGATGGAAGCGGATTCGATTTAGATAGAAGGGAATAAAATTACATTTGTCTCTGAAAAAGATTTCAAATATGAGAAAATATGCTGGGTATGTAAAATCTAATTCGGGAAAATTAACGAGAGACAGCATCATTGTAGGCTATGTTCGCACTCCGTCTGTGGAGTCTGCTCAAACAAAAGAGTCAATCAGAATAGAGCATGCGATTTATGCTTCTTGAAACTGAAAAATGTCAAGGGCGAGATACGAAAGAAGAAACTCCTGGCAGCTATGAAAAATTTCATGAAGGATCTGAAACTCGCAATCGGGAAAGCGATGGAGGAAGTTAAGAAACTTGGAATAAAGCGAGAGAGTGAGGAGAAAGCGATGAAAAGAAAAGAGCTTGAAAGAGAAAAAGAATTGGAGAGTCTAAAAGCTAGATTAGCTCTTGCTGAGAGCACACAAAAGAAAACGAAAGATAAGATAGAAAAGCAGGAAGATTGTCTTGCAAAGAAATAAAGTGAAAAACGACGAGAAGGTGAAGTATTAAGTGATCTCGAGTCTTAACTAAAACGATAATAAAATGAAATGGTATTGAAACAGCAAGCATTGGATTCCAAGCAGGCTTAACTGAAGGAAATGTTTAGGCAGAAACTCTAGCTACAGGAATCAGAATCTTTCATTAGACTTCCAAATTATGAGAGAGCTAAGCGTAACGATTCTGAAAATATCTGTGAGGCCATTATATTCTTGGATAACAATGATCTCAAGAATAAGATTGATCACTATAATACACTTTCTAATCATAATCTCTTTCATGGATCGACTTCAGATACAAGTGTTATTATGCCTTAAAACGCACCCTAAATCAGAGAATCACAGCTGTCGAGTAGCAGAACTGAAAGTAATAAGAAAAACACCAATACTTCTTATGACCGCTAGATAAATTATGAAGAACAGCAGAAAACAGAGTATGCATCCAGTTATAACCAAGGAATCATATAAGATGACTCTGGTGGAGATGTCATCTCTCATACTGTACGCTCCTCCAAAAAACCAAAAAGAGCTGGAAAAGATGCCGGCTGTTTATGTGATTGATGAAACAAACTCTATTGATATTTTTTATATTGTTTAAGGATAGAAAAAATCAAAATACTTGACACACAAAGGAGTGGAGGGGTTTAATAAATTGGAACAGATTTTTAGTTAATTTGAAAATAGAATAATTTCCTTTCAACAAAAAAAAATGGGCTTTTTTGATAAAATAGGAAGACTGCAAAATGGACAAGTACTAGTCTGTTTATCAGAGCAACCCGAACACGCCATGTGACCGCATGAAAAAATGCTTGAAAGTTGGTTTTATTTGCATTCTGTGCAGAGAATACTTACAGGGCGTTAAATTTCTGATGTTCCATTGTCTGTGGAGAGACCTCTTACTGGATTATTATTATTATTATTTAGATCAGGTTTTACTATTTTATTAAGAAGTTGTTGATATCTAGCTCTAGTTTCAACAAGCTAAAGCTAGTTGAAAGTTTCTTTAGATCTATCAGCACCTTCTTTGTCTTCTAGGAATTGTTGCTAATTGTTAGGAGGGACTGAGGCATTATTATTGCTATTAATTTCATTAGATTTAAAAACTGGAAGCTAATTCACTGGATCATTAAGAACTTCCTTGTTCTCATTGTTTTCAGGTTAAATTGGAGTAGGAGTTGACTCATTTACTTAAATATTTTAATTAGGAATAATGATTTTCTTTGTATCACTTTGAATGATATTAATTTCTAGCTGCTTATCATCTTGGCTAGCAACCTTTTATCCTTCAACGATACTATTATGTCTACTATCTTTCTTAATCTCTTGCTTATTTCCTGCTTATTTATCGATGAGCATCTAAATAATTAGCTTCTACATTAATAGATTCTTGCCAAATTCATCTTTTAAAAGTTGATTATGATTGTTCTTGTTATTCAGCTAATCACTAGAAAGAGATTCTTAGGCAGGAGCACTTGCAGGACCATGCGGATTCAGTAATTAAGGAGAAATTGATCTTACAAAAATTACAAAAAAAATTAGATAAATACAGTGAAAACTTATTAGAATTATTTAGTTTAAGAAAAAATGAAATAATTTCATTACGGAAAACTATTTCGCTTCTGAAGATCGAGAGAAAGGAAATTCTCAGCAGGCATTTAACTTTGTTGTGGCTGAGCTCCACAAGAAAGAGGGGCTTATTGATTAGGTGGATAGCAATATTCATGAGATTGATTTTATTCTCTAAAGGATTCTGAGATGGAATTTGAAGATGCAGATTTCAGTTAAAGAAGTTGATTTTGTGTATTTTACAGCAAAATCATCTTGCTGAGACAGTACTTTCTAAACCAAAGAATGAAGATAAATATTCCAAAGACTAATCCAACTACAGGAAGAACAATAAGGAGAACAATTTCAACTGTATTATCTTATTAATTATTTCCTTCTTCTCTCTTCAAAGAGGCTGCATTCTCTCTTGTATAAGATCTAGTAGATTCTCTATTATGATTATTATTAGCGTTAGCAGTGTCATAGCCTTTCGAATTCATAAGTAGACGTGCATTTATTCGCTCTAATAAGATGAAGAGTATTGTTGTCTGTAGTAGAATAGTTGCCCTCATTTCACAGAATATTATTATTATTTCAATGCTGATTTTCAAGAAATTTAATCTGTGTCACAATGTTTTTTTTCATAATACACTCACTGAAATAATAAGCTAATTCCTTCAAGGGTTCAAAAACTTTTTGATATTTTTTACCCAAAAAAGGCTATTTGTTTATTCTTGATTTTGTTAATAATGTTCAATTTCTATCCAGACTTACTCCTCTCCCAAAAAGATTAAATGTAAACATTGGTTTGTTTGGGAGGGGATAAATACAAATTGAAAGAGAATATTTGAAAGTAAGCAAATAAATATGGAGTGATTACAAGATCAAATATTAGAAAAAGAAGAATAATGATGTGTCATTTTTTGATATTATTTCTGCAAAGACTTATGATTTTTCTTAGAATAATAAAAAAAATCTCAATGGAGTCCTTTCTCTCCCTAAATTAATCATATTAAGAATCTCATTCTGGGGTAGTTATCAAAAGTAGCGCTTACGTAACAACATCATTTAATAGATTGAGATATCAAAAATAGCGCTTACATAATACGATCATTTAATTGATTGAGATGAAGAAAAAAAACAAATTTGATCTTCTATTTATTAGGAATCTGTATGCTAGACAAAGATAATTTGAATATCTTGATGTCTGTGGGTAAAAAAATAAATCTCTTTCGACTTGATCTAAGATATTGTCTAGTAATTTTGGTTTGTTTTTGCTTTTTTATAGAGAGTTTTTCATTGTTTTTAATGAGAAATAAGTATAAATATCCTAGGCTTCTGATGAAGTAACTTCCTTATTGTCTTTTCCATCATCTTTTCATGAAACTTTTCATGTAAGGAACCATGAATCATTCTCTAATTATTGAGTTCTAAAAATATTCTATGGGACCTCTTTGCACCTACAAACAACCATATTAACTTAATAACTTACAGTGAGTTTATTTCTTTTTCAACAGTAAAAAAGTTATTTTGGGCAAAGAAACGATAAAAATACTTCAATTAAGGGGAAAAAATATTTCTCAACTTTGATTACAAAAGGAATAAATAAGAAATTGGCATTGTTGGATGTAAAACTTCATTTTTAAAGAACATATTTTTGTAATTGGAATGCAATCAAGTAAACTCTTTCAGCTTTTATAAAGTTGGTTCCTCAAACACTAATTTAATAGATTGGTTTCAAATTAATTTGAAATAGGAAACAGGATTCCATAGAATTTTTATTCTAACTATTAGTAAGATTCCTATGATTTTAAATGGTAATCTGTTAAAAAAAGAAAAAAAGAATTAATACCAAATGAAGGAAGAGTTTTCATATTTTATACATTTTAACTAAAATGATTGTCAAAAACTGATAATTGTATTATAAAAAAATAGAAATTAATGCAGAGAAATATTAATAATCTACTATGATAAGCAGAACAATTTAGAAAACAAAAATTGATAAGACAAGAAGTGACCTGATTTTTCTTTCTCTTTACTAATAATTTTCAAGAATAGTTATTAACAGCAAAAGATTCCAAATTATTTTTAATTATTGAAAACGATTTTCATTTTATTATTTTATTTCTTCCTCAAGAATAAGCTATTCTTGGAAGAATTATGATTAATTAAAAGATATAAACTTAAAAATAGTGAAGATAGTTTAGAAAGAGAATCTGTAAAAGAATGAATATTTTTGTGAATTAATTTTGCTTCCTTTGAAAACATAAAGAAGCATTTATTTAAATAATTAAATCAAATAAAACAAGGGATTATTAGTTAGTTCTAATATAGACTCAAAATATTTGAAAAATTGAAAAAGAATTGAGCTTAATGAAACAATTCTAATAATGTTGATTTATTTATTAAAAAGACAACCGAAGATGTCTATTACCATAACAAAAAAGGAAATATACATTTATTTACCAGTTTTTGTATTGAAATTATTCTTTAAAAATGCTAAATAGTTTAAATTAACCATATGTACGATGCATAATTTATCAATTTTCAATTTTCGCACATTTTAATTTCCCTTATCTGATCTCTCAAGAATAGTGATTATTATCATCAGTATTTCTTTATCTTCTAAGATTGTGTCATTGATTACATATTGCTTTAAGGATAAAGCAATGAAAAGTAGTTCTTATTAGTAATGAAGAACTGAAAAATTTATTTTTCTAAGAGAGAAAAAAGTAAACATAATGAAGACATAAAAGTCTTTTTCCTATAAACAAAAACAAGTTTTTCAGAAAAACAAACAAGTTCTAGAGAAATCGAATTAACACATAAAATCAAAAACAGACAGGCACTGTTCTATTCATCAGAGGGAAATTAATCCGTCAGAGTCGCGCAGCTAAACTATCAGGAAATTAAAATACGAAACATATCTCAAAAAAAAAATGAATGAAATCGCTAATTTCCAAAGAGGAATCAAAGTCCCTAGCTTTGTATCAGCAGCAGCCATCGGGAAACAATAGACTCACAAAACTTAACCAGGTGACTAACAAAATGAAGAGAAAAAGGGAACGAAAACAGCTAAGGCCACAAAACTCAAAAAAGTCGGTGAGTATATTTTCATTAAACAAATCGGGAGTGGATCCTACTCGACAGTCCATCAGGGAAGACATCAAGTTAGCTTAAAAAAAGTAGCCATCAAGATGATCCCTAGCACTCGCTTGGATGATAAGACATACAACCGTGTGGTTTCTGAGATAAAGATCCTTAGAAGTTTAGTCCACAAGAACATTGTGAAGATTCTAGATTTTAAAAAAACCTCGCAGAATTATTATTTAATTTTCGAATTCTGCTCAAACGGTGATCTAGAAACTTACATCAAGCGGCATTATGACGGGAAAATGAGTGAGACTCTTTGCTAATAGGTTGTTTTCTAAGTTGCTGATGCGTTCAGATTACTCTCGAGTCATAAAATCGTTCATAGAGATTTGAAACTAGCAAACATCCTCGTAAGTGAAGATTTTACAATAAAAATTGCTGATTTTGGATTCGCTAAACACAACTAAGATGACGATCTTCTCCATTCCACTCTAGGCACTCCTATTACTATGTAAATAAAGGAAAAATAGTTTTTATGAGCTTTAGCATTTAAACATAAATATCAAGCTAAGTTATCATTTTTGAGCTTAATAGCTGGGACCTTATTAATGCTTTTTGTAAGCGAAAAGAAAAAAACAAAAAAAATCATATTGATTATTTTCCCCTTTAAAAGAAGATTTTGTTTTGATCCAGTGATTTTCTAACTTTTTTGTTGGAATGATTATCTAAACCATTCTTTGGGAAACAATTTGAAATTTGTTTGTTGCTATTTTTTTATTAAGGGCTCCTGAGATTCTATTCGGGTCATAATACAATGAGAAATGCGACATTTGGAGTCTTGGAGTAATCATTTTCCAAATGGTGTATGGAAAACCACCATTCATGCCAGTGAGAGGAAGTGGAATTCCTGGGTTGATTAAAGAAATAAAAAAAGAAGCACTTGAGTTTCCTACTTCAATTTAAATCTCCGACGTTCTCAAGAATCTCCTTCGATAAATGTTGCAAGTCAATCCTTTGAAAAGAATAGATTTTACTGAGTTGTTTTAGATGCCCTGGATTAGTGGTGCGTTTAAACCAGGAGCTAAGGAAATTATTGGAAAAAATGAAAATGAAGAATTAGATTTAACATAATCCCTCAAAATGAGAAAGGAAATATCTGTGAATAAACGAGGTCTATCGAATGATAAGCTAAGAGTTGAAGAGGAGGAGGAAGAATTAGATGAAGATGAAGAGGAAGAGGAAGAATAAGAAAAAAGAAATAATGCTATAATAGAAGGAAATAAATATGAAGATACACTAACTCCTCCAACTTCTGTTACTGCTAGTCCTTTAATTGAACCTAAAGACACAGCTTAATTATCAAGTCAAGCAATTTAAGTGATCTAAGTATTTTTTCATTCAAATATTTTCTAAGAAATTTTAATAATTTTTCAAATAATTATTATGCTCATTTCACACAAACACTCGAGATCTAACATAAAATTGTCATTTTAGGATGGAAAGATAGCACTTGCGTACACAAAGCTAGCTCAGTTTATTAGAAAACACTATGAGAAGCGTGTTATTGTCTTCTTAGCAAATTACAACAAGCACAATGCCTTTTTTAAGGAAATCGAAAATGTAATCGATTTCAACGATTGTAACAATGAATTCTTTAACCTAGCAGCTTTCTTAAGTGTTCTTGTCGTCGCATAAAGGATAAAGATCTTTTTAGAAGGAAAGCTATTGGTTTAAGTAGAAGAAATATCATTAGATTTTGGGACATATTCTCAATTTTTATCAACTTTTTTGAAGAATGGAGAAGATGATTTTGAGAATTACACGATAATTCTAGGTAAAAAGCTAAAGAATCTTAAAGAAATCATTGGAAATATGCATTAAAAATTACCTTAAGCATAGATTTCTGATTGCCACTCTCCTGATTACCTATTGATCTCAAGCATAGCCAAAGCAATATCTCAAAGAAATTCATAACAATAATTATCCGGTAAAAAAATAAAAAATAAATTAGTTTTAATTTGATTTTTGGAAGCAAATGGATATTAAATCAATTAATTAAATGGTAGATTGTATTTGAAAGCTGAATTGCTTGATTATTCACAACTAAAACACAGCTATTTTAAGAGATTAATTTATAGAAGTAGAATTAGATACTTTTGAATGCAGAATATAAACTAATAAACATTTTTTGAAAAAAAGGTGAAAAAGATAGTATTTTCTTAAGGAGATTATGCGAAATGTGTGAAATCAGCGAAAACATTCGTCTTCCATCTCTAGAACTTCATATGCAATTCAGAAAGAATACCTTAGATTCATAATCCGGTCTTGGTTAGGGTGGACTAAACAAGAACAAATACACTAGACATTCTAAACCTCAGGGCGAGATGCAACTAGGATTGACGGAGTAGACTCCTAAAGAGCGGGATTTCTCTAATTTACAGAAATAATTGACTCAACTACTGTCTTATCACAGCCAGAGGACTCAAATCTAAGAGTGAGTAATAAATATCCTTCTCTCAACTGAGCAAAATAAAAAACAATATCAAGATACAATTCTATTACTTTATATAAATCAATACAAATCACTTAGATACCCACCAAACAATAGAGTTAGTTTTATGTACTTTTCCCTAACTTTAATCAACTTTACTCTCCCAATTTCTTTCCTTTTAATCTTGTGAATCTCTTGAAATCTCAAAAAGTAAAAACGAAAATACCTCTTTTGTTCCTTCCCTTAATAATCTACTAAATAAAATAAAATCTATTATTTACAAGAGGTTGCAGTGACACTTGTCATCATCATCGTCGTACATGCTGTTATTGTACTTTTTCCAATTATCGACTTCATAAACTGTTATGTCTTCGTTGAAGGAGATTTTCTGTCTTTTTACTGCATGATCGATTTAATTACCGAATTTATCTTACCTCACTTCGTTTCCATTAACCGGCTCAGTAGTGAAGGCAGCATTTTCTTTCAGCAAAATACTCGCTAGACGTCTCGATTCTTGGTTGAATCTGACATTCAATTAAACATCTTCTTCTACACCTTATGCATTTATTCTTGAACTTACTTTTTTGAGTTTTTTTTCATTTCTACCTTTTTTCTAAAAGAATTTGCGCGTTTCTACTACCACTGGCACAGTTGTGCTAGTTGTATTCCCGTTTGGTGAGAGTGATATCTGCTTTTAGATGGTACTTTCTTACTCAGATTATGCTGAATTACCGTTAGAAGCTGCTGTTTTGGCATTCTTATTCTAGATTTAAAGTAAAGTTTGATTGTATTGGTTATATTTTTATTTTAAAGCTTCTTCTGCACTCTTCACGTTATTGGTACTTTAGTTTGTCGGTGAAATTTTGCTCTTTTTCATTTCGTCGCAAGCAGCAGTTGTTTTGGCTTGATGTTACTGCTAACAGCTATTATGAATTGCTTGAGTTAGATTTTTATCTGTATTTTGGTATTTTTCAGTCTATCAGTCTTATTTTAAGAGTCTAAGTAATAGATTTTAATTGTTTTTTGTTCTGAAGTCTTTTCTTCCCACAGATACTAGTTATTAATTGTTTTTCTCCAAAAGAAGCATTTCAAACAAAAATAATTAAAACTCTCTGTATTTTCTTCCCTATCCTCAATAAGGCTGGAGGATTCTTTTCTATTTTACTTTACTGTATTTATCTTTCTTTTTGTCAATCTTGCTATTTCTTTGAACTTTAAGAAACTGTTCAGTTACTTCTTTTTCCTTGTAATATTATTCATTATTTTCTTGGCTAAATTTGAATTTTTTGTTATACAAATGTCTTGTACTAAAAAGATACCAAATAAGGAATGATGCTGAAATATTAATTTATTACAAATTCTCTTCAACATTCTTTGAAAATGTAGTTTATCTGTGAATTCTTAAAATAAAACTGATTGTTTTAATTTTTTTAATAGAAAAACATTAGCGCGTGAAGACATGCATGAATTAGATTGTTTGTCTATTATCAGACTTACATAGAATATAAATTTAATATCAAGCCACTTTTTTGCTTATCAAAGATTTCTCAAATTGGAAGGTCATCATTACTAGTACATCAAATAATCTACTAAAAGCGTGAGGAAGTTCTAGGGGAAAATGACAGTGTAACAGAAGCAGCAAAGAACATTAACGCATTATTTTACATTTTTAAAAAGGAAATTAATAATAAAATCAGATATTATAGAACGATAAAAAGAACAGCGGGTAAAGCAAAAATTGATCTTATACCATGTTGAATCTACAAGAATGAGGAAATTAGAGGAACTTGAAGAGAAAAAAATATGAAACGCTAATAAATGAAATAATCTTTTAACAATTTGTAGCAGATTATTTTCCTTCTTATAAATATTCCACACTAATAATTATTCATAAGTTTAAATCAATCAAATACGCAAACTTTTTCATGTGAATTTCAACATTCGAAATCTATTTTAGGTGCCTCAAAATCTATTTACCAAACATCCTTTGTTCATTTTAGCAATTCCTTGGAATGCTCTCTCAAAGTATACAGATCTCAGATTGCCAATGTAATTTTCAGGCTCATTTTGTGAGTTGCTGAGAGTTGTCTTTGTGGCTGCAGCAGACTCTTCTGATTCTACTATCTCCCTTGGAAGATTTATTTTCACAATCTTGAAAGCGACGCTCTTGATTAAATTTGCAAATGATAGCTAAATTGGATCAGGATTAAGCAAATCAAGACCGAAGATATACTTATGTGCTTCAAGATCCTTGGGGCTAGCAGTTAACATTCTGATTGTTTCCTCGTTTAAGATTAAAAAGAGCACATTATAATGGCTGTGAGTGTAGAAGTTAGTTTTAATTGCACTTTTGCAGGTATCTTTAGAGTGTTGTTTGAGTTTTCCAGCAATTTATTTCAAGGATGCAGCAAGGGTTGAGCTTAAATCATAGAATTCGGTCATTTTCTAATCATCCCTAAGAATCTTTACAATTTTGTACATAAGTAGTCTGGTTAAATTATGAAATTTAGTGCTCAATTATGAGTTTGACTTAAGGGATTCTTTGATTTTTTGCTCACGCTTTTTGTTCCTTCTTGCATTGACAAAAATTCACTGGACATTTGAGCTTTAGCCCTCCTACTTTAGTTATTATTATCCCCGTTGCTAGGATTACTGGCACCTAAGTGATTTATCAACTAAAATTTCTTATTCTGTTCTTCCACTATTGGTATCCTCAACATGTAACTTCTTGATTCCTTGTTTTCCATCACTCTCTAGAGTATTTTCATGGATAAACTCTCTTACAAGTAATTTAGAATGGAAAAACATTGAATAATTGTTAGTTTCATTGAAATCAATCTTGAGATCGAGAGAATGAAGATAAGAGTCTATCCCAGTCATAGAAAACTATTTCTTGTCTGAATTTGAAGAATCACCTGAACTTCCTAATTTAAAAATAGATCTCAATTAGATTTCTAATAATAAATTGTCTTAAGTTTGATAAATCCTCGACGAAAGCAAAAATTAAATTTATCTAAACAGCTTATTTGGGGAATTAAATGAGAAGGAGGGAGTATGATAAAAATTGAAAGTGAATTATTTATTTATTAATAGGATTCCAACTGGGGGGAAGGGGGAGAGATAAATTCCTTTTTTTGCTATTTTTAGCAGTGAAATTTAAAAATTTTTACTGAAATCTAATTCAAAATAGTTGCCAATTCTGAGATTTTTGTGAAGTTCAAATTGGTTTTTTAAAATCGAATGGGATTTTTAGCAAAAAATTTGTTATTTGTTTTACTGTTATTTTATTATTCAAAAATCAATTAATATTATTATGAATTACCTGGAATATCAAGAAGATCTTGTGATTCAGAACCGAAAACCTTAATTGCTAACTCTTTTAACTTTGAAATATCAGTTATTTCCTTGATTTATTCCAAATTTAAAACAGAAGACTGTAGGACATTCATTGCTTGAGCATCAGAGGGCTGAATTGGAGTCTGCAACGTGTATGAATCATGGGAAGCAAATGCAGAAGCTTCCAAATCGTTGTGAATCTTGCTTGTAGCAGAATCTTGCCAAGAACAATCTACAGGGGAGTCTATTTTAGCTTATCTTTCAATTGATGATGATCCAAGACCTTAGGCTTCGATAGTTGCATGTTGTAGCCTTTAAACTAAGCGAAATCCTTGTGAGTTTTATCTTGGTAGAGAAAATAATTGAGTTTAACTGGCAAGCAATTCAAGCTCTCCTTTAGCAGGCGGTGGCAAAGGAGGTGGTTTGTGGGAAGGCGTCTTCAAGTGTTCTCCTATATAGACTCCTTTATTGATATTTTCTAATTTTAATGAATCTTGATAGGAAAGAGGCTGCCCTAGAGGATTGTAGCCCTGCGAGGGAAGCTTTTAGAAAAGCTACGAATTGAAATTCGAGCCAAAAATACTTGAACCAGAGAGGACTTATGAGTTTTAGACTACGAATGATTCACAAGGAAGTGTTCTCTAAGCTAAGACATTAGAGAATTGATGTATTTCAAATTATTGATAGCCTTAAGGAATAAACGAGGGTGACTGATGAGGCTGTTGCTATGCTTGCAAAAGGAGAGTAGCGAGAGATGGAAATTCCTAAGGGAATTGACTGGCATGTTGAGCTAAGATGATCTCATGAAGATAATTGTGGATTTGTTATGATAATTAGAATTGTTGTTGTTGTTGCTGACCTACCTGTGGTTGTAGCATGCTGTCGCCGATTGTGTGACAGTAGAAAAATGTTAAAGCCAAAGGGAAATATTATTTTTTTCTCACACTTTATTTGTTATAAACCTACTTTGATTAACTTTCCCTCCCCCCAGGATCAATTTCGTCTTCTTTACTTCTTTACACTTCCCCGCTCGCCCTTTCACTTATTTTCCTCACTTTCTGATCCTCAATCCCCCAAATCTCTCTTGATTCATACTATAATTATCCTCTTTTCTTTTTCTCCTCCTATTTACTTACTCAATTTTCTTTAGAGCATTTATGTCATTTCCATAATTCCTTTTTAGATATCCATAGTGCGTCAAGGAACGTTGCATCATTCTTTTCAACAAAATATAAATTGAATTCTGTTTATTATCAATTTATTCAGTAATTGCTTGAATACCCATTATTTAAATGTAAATCTGCTTTTTTTTATCTTTTCTAAAAGAAGTTATTTAAGCATGACAATTACCTCTATTTTAACTGGCTATATTTACATTTAACCTGCATGTTTTGTTCTAAGAACCTACCCTGCTTCTTTCAAAATATCTCACATATCTTATGATTTCTAGTGTTAAATACGTGACGATCTAGGAATAATCCAGAAGTTCTATGCTCGCAACCTAGTTGAATTTTCATAAAATAAATGGATTTCACTAAAAGTTATTGACGTTAAGCAAACAAATAAGATTAGTGGGGGTTTTCTAAATTAATTTGTTTATAAAAGCATGCAAGAATTCTTACTGCCGTCTTCTCTAAAGACGCATTAAGATTCTTAGTGCCTGTAGTGCTTACACAAATATATCTCAATTACGATAAAGCAATGATTTGAAATAAAGAATCAATCATACCAAATAACAGTAGATGCTTTAATTTAGTCCAAAAATAATTCTTAATTTCTAATTAATTAGATATTAAAGTTCTCAATAATAAGAGAATATTTCTCATAGCAATTGATTCAAAATTGAAAAGGCATACTTGTTGAGTCAGTTTTAATCAATAAATATCTTTCCAAAAATGCAAACAAAAATTATATCTTATGGCAATTTTCCATGAAACTAACATAACAACAAAAAGCAATAATCAACACTATTTTTGTCTTTCTTCTAATCTTTTCGAATCAATATTTGTTGACACTTGAATTATTGATAACATCTTGTGTGCGCTAAAGAGCTTCGTTGATTCTTCTGTTGATGTCACTCATGTCATAAGCTTACGATGAGTTCGCTGCTCCTGAAGTAGACTCATACCTTGGATTTGCATAAACTTGTGCAGAAGGCTATCTCTAATGGAAAGCTTATGGCTGATATGATTACCCGTCAGATTTGTAAGCCGCACTGACAAGACTAATAGGGCTCTCTGGTTCTTAAACTTACTGTTAATATGAGGAACTTGTTTAGGCAAAATTATATGATTACTAAGGCAATTGCTATTCATATTGTTCCAATATACCCTGAGGTTGAGATTGCTAGATTTATGCAAATTACTACTAAGCAACAACTCTGGATTGCTGCTAGGGAATGAAAGAAGTTGGTGGTAATTAGCTGCTCTGGATGTACTGTGGCTAAGAACCTACAGGCTATTGAATACTTTGAGGAGCTAAAATCACTTATGATGTGTGAATTGGTGCAGAGTTATCATAGTATTAAGGCTGCTAGACGAAATTCTAAGCTGAAATTGGAGGTTATTATTGTTGAAGTGATCTCTAAACTGGGTAATCGGAGTATTAAGAGGCATATTATACATAGACTGGCTGCTATGATGGCTGTTGTATTTATTGTGGTTTTTGAATAGCCGCCAATTATCGTTAAGGCTATGATTATTATTAATAATAGACAGCTGGTTCAGGTTATTACGCGATGTACTAAGGTTGCTATTATTATCCTTATTCTTCATAGAAGTATTGCTACTCAATTTAAGGAATTGGTTAGCCATCAGGTTATCTCAACAAATATTCATATTATCCATTATGAGGAACTTACTACTGCTGTGAAACATAAACTTCGTCTTGTTGGTATACCTGCTACGATGGATATGCTGCTTTCAAGGCACTGTTGGTTTGTACTGGGCTATCATGAAGGAATTACGATTGTTATTGTTGTTAAGTATTATTTTCTTCATGGAAATGCCCCGCTTAAGCTAATGATTGCTTGACTGTTTCGTAATCTGGATTGAAAGGACGTAAAGACAGTATCTCAACCTCGAATGGGTGCAAAATAGAATGAATTGTGCTGGGAGTTGGTCTGTCATCTGGGTTTTCGCTGAGCATAATTGCAATTATGTTATTGAAGAACTTCGAGTATTGAACTTTAGAAAATGAGAAAAGTTATTCGATTGCTTCGTTGCTGATGGTATTTTCTTAGTAATTGTGACACACTGGAGAGACCTACAATGTCGAGCTCAACAGCATAGTCATACCTAATTAATTAAATAATGCAGAAACAATTTAAAAAAGAGGAAAATGAGAGAGAATAAGTGAATTGCTGCAAAAGGGAAAATGTAAATTTAATAATAATAACTAAGTCAATTTAATATATTCTGCCTCCTGTTTATAGATATTTTTGTAAATTCAATCTAATTAAAAAAGAAATATCTTCCTTTTTATGTCGATTCTTTTTTCGATAATTGTATTAGCTTTGCTATTTGTTTAAAAGATAAATTTAATTTAAATTTATTTTGTTAATAGTACCAATCGCATAGATATCACTTTTGAATTGATCGCCATCAGGGCGAGGCTGATTTAGAAGGATTCTTTTAAATTGCTCAGGAGAAAGAAGCACTTCTTCGTTTCTATTATGATATTTGGAATAAGCTGTCTCATCTTCTAAGTGGATTCTGTGATAGTAAAGAAAAAATCCAAGAATTAGAGGGAGAATTTATTAAATAAGAATAAAAAATATTGTCAGTTGGATTGGAAGGGATAATATACGAGAGAAATAAAGGATATTAATCTTTTGAGTGAGAGATGGAAAGATCAAATACCAAGAGATAGTTTATTTTAAAGTTAAAATGTTGGTTTGGATTGAAATAAATGTGTTTTTCTTTATGTTTGAGTATTTACCCGAAAGGCATGAGTTTGACTTCTCCTCGGGGTGTGAAATAAACATTGCAAGGTCTCACATCTGAGAGAGGGAGATGTTTATTGGTCTCGAGATAAGCAGAAGCTG
>Ga0302271_10001928_pt1 | contig 19271 bp, 13 predicted proteins | sample III_Bog_N1_1_FD_198767 | JGI IMG/M metagenome (GOLD analysis project Ga0302271, IMG submission 198767) | Peat permafrost microbial communities from Stordalen Mire near Abisko, Sweden - III_Bog_N1_1 | ecosystem: Environmental > Terrestrial > Soil > Wetlands > Peat | place: Sweden: Abisko...
CTAAGTGCATTCTTCTTTTCGATCTCTTCTTAATGTTAAAATATATGTTCATTTGTTCACAAAACGTAGTCTCCTTTGTTTCTCCATTGTTTTTCCAGAAATAATTCCAAGAGTATTTTGGGGAAAAAATAAGTGAAATCGAGATATTTCGAAAATTTGATAAAAAGCTAAGCTAAAATGAATTTGTAAAATCATGAGATTGTATTCTATTAGACGTTGTAAAAACATAATAGTTTTGTTATTTGAGAAATATTCATATTTTTTTAGAGAAAAATTTACATTTTCTTTTGAAATATTAGGATTTTTCTAATAAATGACAGTTCAAACTCACAATCAACTTTAGATAAAAATATACAAGAACTGTTTTACGCGAAAAGCTACGAATATGTCTGAAACTCATAGATGAACTCATGATGCGCGAAAGCATTTGAAGTTTGGTAGGATCCGCTCGCATTTGCATATGCCTAAGGGGTATGAAAGACATTCTTCCTATGAAGCACAGCAAGCAAAGTAGAGTCTCCCCCCGCAGTTCACACCTCCTTATTTAATACAATTTTCAATACATTCTGTCTCACCTTTGCTGTATCTCCCTTCAGCCTCCCACTTTGAAGATACTCCCTTTTTAAAGAAGCTAAATTCGTTGCTTTCAGCTTAATTGATGATCAATAGTAAGAGTCCAGCACAGGTAACGGCCCCTAAAATGAGAAATACAATGAATCTTCTGGGTTTATTTTAACTGGACATTTTAATCTGTAAATTTTGGATTCTTAATTTAAGGTTTATTGAAATTCATTGAGAGGGGAAAAGATGCAACGCACCGCAAATTTAAGAAGGAGAATAATACGCAAAAAGACTAATCAAGGAATAGAAAATAGCTACATAAGATTATTTTTAGTTATTGTGGAAGAACTAGAACACAAGATACCAAATAGCAATGCATTGATACAATTCTAGCTGATTATGCTAACCTCTTCATTGAAACTGAGGTCTAACAAATTCTTTTGTGAAATTAAACATACATTGTCCATATTACTAAATGATTATTTGAAAATCAAAGGGATAATTACCTCTCAAAATATCCAAAGAAAAGCAAGATATCCTCAATTCGTCAATCATTAAAATAAATAGTGATTTTCTTTGAAAACAATGCAACAAATATTTGTTCTACTACAAAACATGAGATTTATTTCTCTTTTACAAAGGCAGTTTAGTACGATAAGAGATTTTTAATAGCCGTTTTTCTGCAAGAGAATCTTAGTTCTCTTATTGCAGTTTATTAAAAGGTCATATGATTTATTAGGTAGTAAAAACGTCCTTAACACATTTAGTTTTTAGTGGAGTTTTATTTGATTTCAGAAGAAATTAAGACAGTATTGCAATAAGCAGTGTGAATAACAAATTAAACAAAAGAATTGCACTTTGATTCTAGATATCATGGAGGCAACAGATTGCATTCAACTCAGTATGGCTGAGTTTGTTCCAAAGGACTAGATAGAGTAGGCGAATCGTTGTAATTTCCTTTATCGACATCACTTTCTTTCATTTTTAGTCATATGTTTGAGACATACATGAGTAGAAATGTCGCAGATTTCTAAGATCTCAAAAATATCGCCAATCTTATGAAAGCACTCAAAGTCGAAAAAGAAGTAAAATAAAATGTCTTTCTTAATTGATTGTTGAGGATTTTTGTTTTTCTTCAGACTGGACTGGATAGTCATAACCATTCAGATCTTCAAAAGCGTAGAAACATGTAACTTTTACTTCAAGTATTGAGAGAGAGATTTGATATTGATTATTTGCGTGGAAAACCTTACAAAACAGGTACTCTTAGATTGAAGATCTTCCTGAAAAAACAATATCGATTCTTAGCTATGTAAGAGAACTCAAGAGAGGAATTACTTGCTTGTTGATGAATTAAACTTGGTTATTTTGAAGATTATGAATGCACTTGAAGACGTCATGCTGAGAATTCTAATAATAGTAGCTGTCTGCTCTATGGCGCTTGGGATCTTTGAGAATGGCTGGCTAAAGGTAAAAATCAAACTTTTATAAAACTCAATGAAACTATTCTCTTGAGGATGCTTATTTATTCTCTCTTTTAACTCGCAGGGCTCGATAGAAGGGTTATCAATTCTTATTTCAGTAGTGATAGTGGTTTCAATATAATCGTACACCGATTACTAGAAGGAGAAGTAATTTGCAGTCTTACATAAAATCCAGTAAGTTTGCGAACATGAAACCAAACGAAATGGACACATAAGTCTCTTGAATGTGAAAGAGTGGGTTGTAGGCGATATTATCGCAATCACTCCTGGGTGTGTACCAAAAGCTGATGGAATATTAATTTCCTGTGATATCCCTATTCTAGCAGATGAATCAACCTTAACGGGGGAGGCTGAACCTAATTTAAAGGAAGTCTCTTCTTGTATCCTCGAAGGATGTCCTATCCTAGATGGATATGGCGAAATGATCATCCTTCGACTTGGGAAAGATTCTTGTCATGGAAAAATCAGAGGCTTATTAGAAAGCGAAGAAGAAGAAACACCTTTGTAACAGAAACTCGAAATCATGGCAAATCAAATCGGTGTGATGGCTTTTTATGCAGCAGTGCTCACATTTATGACTCTGTTCGGGTTCTAAATCTACTCGAATTACCAAGAAGATGTAATTATTTTTTTAATTTCACCAGTTAAAAAGTTAAAAAATAATCCATTTAATTTATTATTATTTAGTCATGCTTCTACTGCCTCCATTTCCTTCAAGATGTGATTAGACACATGATGGTTGGGTTTGGTATTATTATTATGGCCATTCCTGAAGGGTTGCCACTTTCGGTGACAATTGCACTGGCGTATTCAGTGCATAAAATGTATCTGGAGAATAATTTAGTTAAGAAGCTAAAGTGTAACTGAAATTGCATTGATTTTACAGGCTAAAATAAAATGACTTATGAATATTATTTTTGAACAAACAGCTTGCGAGACAATGGGTGGAGTCAGCGATATTTGTACTGATAAAACAGGCACTCTAACTTATGGCTCAATTTTACTGAAAAAAATACTCCTAAACTTTAATGCTATGAACGTCGAAACACTCACGAACAATGAATCAATCAACAAGAATCTTCTGATTAAGATGTATGAATGATGGGTGCATTTTTGTTTAATTTGGTGATAAAATAACTCTTTTCTTTTTTTTCATCATATGTAGCATTTAGAACACTTCGAAAGCGATTGTAGATTTCGATGAAGCAGGCAAAGAAATTAAAAGGGGAAATCAGACAGAAATCGGACTCATTAAATGGGTTATGGAGCAATCACATCCTCGTGCTTTCTATGATTTGCCTGTAAGCATGAGGGCTGAATTGTTCATTTTTTTCTAGAAATATTCGACCTACAAAACAATTAAAATAAAATTATTTTCCAAAAGAAACTGAAGGAATACCCATTCACATCTAAAAACAAATGCAGTGGAACAATTGTTAACGAAAACGGAACTCATTGGCTCTATGTGAAAGGAGAACCAGACTAGATTCTAGCAAGTTGCTCCTCTTTGTATTTCAACGATGAAGTCTAAGAGTAAACAAACCCCTCTTTTACTTTGGTTAAAATTTTCATTTTACATCGACTACTTTCTAGGCTTGACGAAGAAAAGAAACAAAAGATTGCCAAGTAAATCGAAGACTACAGTTGCATGGCATTCAGAGGATTAGTATTTGCAGTGAAATAAATCCCTGAAGATTTCTTATTAAGCAAAGAAAATGAAGAATGTGAACATTTGGCGAGCTTACTGAAATCAAAAGATCTAACTTTTGTAGCAGCTTGCTTCCTTCAAGATGGAATCAGAAGTGAAGTACCTAAAGCAGTGTAAACCTTAAGAAAAGCAGGTGTTACCACTAGAATGATCACAGGTGATGCTTATTCTACAGCAAAAGCAATTGCAATTCAAACTGGAATTATGAATCCAGATGAAGAATATGCTATTACAACGGGATATTAAATCGCTAAAATGCCCGAAAATGAACTTAACTTGAAAGCAGACAGTTTTAAGGTCTTAGCAAGATGCAGTCCAGAGCAGAAACTCAAATTTGTCAAGGCTCTCAAGAGTCAAGGCAAAGTTGTTGCAGTCACAGGTGATGGCACAAATGATGCTCCTTGTTTCTATGTCTCTGATGTGTCTTTCACAATGGGTAAGAATGGAACTGAGATAGTCAAGGAAGCGGGTGATATCATCCTTCTCGATGATAACTATGCATCGATAATCACTGCTTGGTAAAGACAATAGAAAATTAAAGATTTAAATTGTTTTAGAAATGATATTCTTACTGAAATGGTTATTTTTCTCTTTTCAGTTCTTGGGGTAGAAATATCTAGGAAGGTATCCGCAAGTTCCTTGTGTTTTAGTTAACTGTGAACATAGTAGGAGTGCTTATCAGTCTTGTGGGTTCAGTTTCTATGAGAGAATCTCCACTAACATCTGCTTAGATGCTCTGGGTTAATTTGATTATGGATACTTTCGCAAGTCTTGCTCTTGCTACCGATCATCCAACTCCAAATTTGCTGACTCGCTAACCCTATGGACGCAATGAAGATCTTATCAATGGTTTCATGAAGAGAAACATAGTGTTTTAATGTCTCTATCAAATGGTTGTGCTTTCCTTTGTGCTACTTTTCGCTGATGATATTTTTGGAGTTCCCGAATTCAAACACTTGGACACCAGCGAATACGATGTTATTGCTACAACTCACAGGACTATTTTCTTCCATATTTTCATCTTGCTTCAGCTGTTCAACGAGTTTAACTGCAGAGATCTAAGAAGAGATATCCTTAATCCATTCACGAATCTTTTCCGCAACAAATACTTCACAATCATTATAGTGTTTACAATCGTTGTCCAATATTCCTTAGTTGAATTCGGTGGAGCTTCCTTCAAATGTGCTCCTATTTCGCTTAATGAACATCTATTTTGCTTAGCCTTAGGCTTTGGTAGCATTATTGTAGGAGTTCTCATCAGACTTGTCCCCGAATCATTTTATGATAAATTTGAGATTTTCAGAGATCCATCTTAGAGTCCAGTAAAAGAACAAGCAATTGTCAGGATTCCAACCGATTGCACTGAGATATCCTTTAGAGATGAGCACACTGATTACTAGAGTATTCTCAAAGAAAATAAAGAGAATTGAAGGTATTAGCCTATTTCATAGTGCCAAAAATAATAGTACTTATGAATATATTTGTTCTGCAGAATCAAATTGCAAAAAGAAAACAAAATTTATTAATTATTTAAAGGTTCTTTTTATTCCTTCACAGGGTTCAAATAGCTCCAGTTACTGAATCAAGAACAGAACAACAAAACTAAAGATTTTTCAAAGATAAATAATTTTTAAAAAAAGAAATAAAAAAGACTTTTGACTGAAATTATAAATATAACTGCATGTTTCGAACCTCGTTTATCATTAAATGATTTCAATATCACGCAAAGACTAATTTGAAGGGAGACCTTCTCAAGGATCGGAGATTACTGAGGGGAGAATAGCTTCGCTGTTAATTAATATAAAAGACTCGGAGGAAAAGCTTTAATTAAAAGGATTATTGTTTTTTGTAAGAAAGATTATTTGACTCAACAAGAGCAAACATTAAAGACAATAAAAAACGACATTTAAATAAATATTTATTCTTGAAGACTTTATTTACTAATGTCTGCTGCTACTGCGTAATCCAATCAAAACACTGAACCTACTGATATACCTGCTGAAATTGGACAGCCAGAATAAGAGAACAACGAAGCTACTGCACCTGCTGAACAACTTCCTGAAGCTGCAGGCAAATCTGAAAAACATGAAAATGGTATTACAAGATAATTTTCCATAACTCTAGGATAGGAGAAGCAGCCAGTGACATTTTACTTCAAAGAAGCTTAGAGGTTCATCAGATAAGTAATTTTGACTTATTTCAATGAATTCCAATTATAATAACACACTTACCTTCATTTGTTAAGCACAAATTTCTTATTTTCTAACATACTAAAATGAAACCAATATCTAAATTTCTCTTTTTTTGGGCTCTTTTTAGGGTGCTTACAGGAAAGCCTTCTTATTCTTAGACAAATTCTATGAGCGCAACAAGAAAGAAGAGTTTCCAGAAGAGGTCATGATGAAGCTAGCTCGTAGGTATATGGCAGCTGGCATGAAAGTTCTCGAGTAGTACGACGCTAGAGATGAAATTCACACTAAAAATTAGTCTCTAATAATCGTGAAAAAGTTGTCTGTGATGTCCTTGCTATGGTACAAATCACTAGTGAAGATCTTAGATAAAACCAGACTTGCCGAAATCCAAAAGCAGTAGTAGCAATAATAAATTAAAGACGATTCAGAAGGCAACGAAAATATAATTTCGGAGGAGCCTCCTAAAATTTCGAAGTTCCCATTCGGCACCAAGCCGCAAGTAAAGCCATCCCCTTTTGCAGCTGATAAAAAATAACCTCTGCAAGAAAACAAATCATAGCAGTTAGTAGGGAAATCTTCTTCAGTAATAGCTTCATTTATAGCGTAATAGCATTTAATTCTACCAGATATCAGCGAGGAGTTGCTGAGCACGAATTTAATCTTGCCGAATTAACTCTCTGAAGTCTCATAGGATGTTAATGGTAAGAAATAGATACAAAAGATGAAAATTAGGAATTTAATTTATTTTAAATTAGTGAATAAGACAATTAATTAAATGATTTGGGCTTTCCAAATGATTAACCAACCAATTTTTTCATGAAGAGACTTTATAATATAAACTTAAAGGAAAATATTCTCTTATGATATCTCTTAAATCTCTTGTGTTTATTCTCTTTTAGTTCAATAGAATATCATCTCATTCTGGACAAACATCATTGGTCTTTTGAACATGTGGGCAGCTTATTATCATAAGTAAATCGCTATTTCGAAATGATTAATTTTAAAAATATTATTCGCCCATTTGTTCTTTACCAAAATACTTAATTTTCACCACAGGATGAAAGAAGCAAGCACATCTTTGAAATTTCTTTACAAAGCTGAGCAATTCTTATCTTCTAACGTCTTCCAAGAGACAACAGTAAGATATTTTGGAATCAAATGGAATCGTTCCGTTATTTGAGTTTGCCAAATTAACAACAATAAATAAATCAATTGTATTATCTTTTTTCAGAACGTGCAACTGCTTGAAGTCTCCTGGAAAACAAGAATGTCTTAGGCTTCAATTCTCATGGAACTCTTTCTGTAAATATAATTGGAAAGAAGCATATAATATAAACTCTTAATAATTATTTTTTCCAAAAATTTATTCTTTCAAACTAAGCTGATTCTGATTTAATCTTATGCGTTTTTGTATTAGATTCGATTAAGCGATTGATGTCTACGAATAAGCATTTAGTTTAAAATAAAAGCAGTTAGAATTATTCATTTCTGTCAAAAACGAGCTAGCTGGCAATGCAACGAAGCCTTAAATCGAAAAAATGTAGTAATCCATTGAAAGAGCTGTCTGCAAAATATGTGTCTGCTTACTCAACACGCACATCGCTTATGAGCAACTTGAACAAGCCGAGAAATCAATGGAATGTCTTCGATTAGTATACTGGCTAAGTGTCAACTTCATCAAGCAAGCACAATACAGTGATCTACTCAATGAGTCATTCAAGCAATACCAATTGTTCTCTTCGAACTTCGATGAATTACTCACGATGAATGGTGAAATCAACAAGATTATGATACTTGCACTCGCTAGAGGTGACAGATTCCTACCCGATCGACACAAGGAGGGAGATGATTCAATGAAAGAAAGTGATGATTATCTCTAGTTCTTGGATAATTATCTCTATAAAAAAGAAGATGCTGGTGAGCTCAATAAGGCTCTAAAGATCTTGAAGAGGAATAAGGAACAAAGGGAGTAATAATATCGCATCCCAAGTGCTGCTGTTGCTCCCCTACACACAAACGAGAGTCTTGACGTGTCATAGAATATGCAGACGAGCTAAAGAGCTGTAAAGTCCGTTGCGTATTTCCAACGTGCTAGTCGATTGAACGACAGCAAGGAGACGAATTATACCGATGCAGGTGTCAGCAAAGGCATAGCTGATATGAGAAGTGATGAGAGTCTAAGTACTCAATTCTTTGCTTCATCAGCTAATGGAATAGGTAAACGAGATTACTTGAATAAAACGGTGAACACCACGACATTCTCAACGCGATCTCATCCTAATCTAGCGGAAGTTTAGTTTACACTCAATGACGAATCGACGGATAAGACATTAACTTAAGCATCGCGACTGCAGACAATAACTAGTTCCTTTAGTCGACCGTAGACAGCTCAATTGCTTCAGAAGAGTTATGGATAATCACTAAAATCGCATCCAGCGGATGATTCATCACATACTTAGATGCAATAGAAGGAGAAAATAAGTTTAATGAAGACTATGGATGCATTTGGTGCTACATTTGCCAAAAAAGATCCACAAACGGCCAAACTCTGGGATAAAATGCATCTGAGCAAGAAGTAAATGAAAGAACTGCAGAAACAGGATCAGATTGAGTAGCTCAATAAATATTAAGTAACATTATTGTTTAAAGAGATTTAGTTAAAATAATCTTTTCTTGATGATTTTTTTTGTTTTTATTGTGATTTCAGCCTAAATTAGTGAGTTCGAATAAATACTTCTTTAATAGACTGGAGGAACACTAAACCGATGCTGTGAATTTGAACACAACGAAAGAACTCGAAATCGATAAGGTGTTTGGAGTCACTAAGAGATAGAAATACAGTATTCTCGATCATGATGTGGATACATTCGCAGACAATATTATTGCACGGCAGATTCTAACTAAAAGCAATTGTCTTTCATATCAAACGCTAACAGGCATGACAGATTAGAATATTAGTGAAGCATCCTAAGAAAAGAATGAGTTCTCGTTTTGTAGGAAGGTTCTGCAACTCAAGGTAAGCTAATATATTTTCGATTAGATTCGGAGAAAAATGTTTCTTATTATTATTTTTTATCTTGTTCAACGAAACAAAGAAATCAGGGAAATACACTTTGAATGAGAAATAGCAGATTGTTAATGAAAGCATCTTGCGGACAGCGACGAAGAAGGAAGCCAATGATATTTTGGTTACTTTGACTTCAAAGCTCGAAGTTGCGCAGAAGAAGACTCAAATCGAGGAATCAAAGCGCATTTAAAGCTTAAATCTTGATATCCAGCCACTGATATAAATCGAAAAAGAAGAGATTTCAAATGCTAAATTCAAGATGATTATGGCTACAAATTCGAAGGCTCTCGGCTTGCATGAAGTCAAGAAAAACTTGAAGACTTTAACCTCCTTTTCTAAGGTCTAAAAGGAAAAAACACCCAGAGCTGAATTAGAACCTAAAAAGTAAGATAATTCATTGTGTTAAACATGATTGTCTGAGAGAGAGTTATTGTAAATTAATTAGATCGATAAAGAATGTATTCTTCGAGGAGGAAGAAGAGCAACTCGATGAATAAGGGAAGCTCAAGCGAGCTTAGGCGATGAACAGAGAAACGATTAAGCTGCAACTTACTGAGTTAGACAGCTAAATGGCGAGATCGCATAAGGAAATGGCTAGGATTCAGCGTGGAGGACATCTCCGATCTGAGGACGATAATTTTGGGGACAGTGATGGCTAGCAAGAGAAATTAAACAGGAACAATAACAACAACAGATCGTTTGAGTAATTCAAATAATTTTTTACCTGAAAATAATCCTTAATTTTTACCTTTTTTTGTGTGCAAAACAGGGGTTCGATTGGAGAGAAAATCGCTAAAGATTTTTGTTCTTTGAGTGCTTCTACTAAAAACTACAATGCTAAGCATTAAGGCTAGAAGATCAATAGTTTCCTTGATTTAGTTCAGAGCAAGATGCGGTTGAGTATTCTTTAGAATAAACAAGATGATTCAAAGAAACCAGTGAGAGATCCGTTTAGGAGACTCAGCTAGTTCAGAACTTCAATTATTCATCACTGAGTTTTTAGTTCGAAACTATTATTTTTACTTTATTTCTGATCAAATGAGATTTAGATTATTCAAGAATCTATTATTTTTATGGCTTTATGTGAGGTATTTTTGTGATTTTTATAATAATTTTAACAATTAATTCCTTAATAACAAATAAACAAATGGTATTGTGACAGTCAACAATAAGATATTTTTTGTTTCTGGATGATTAGATTACATTTCATCTCCCCCGTTATCCTTAAACGAGTGGATAAGCATTAAATTATTCTTTAGGAAAGTTACCGAATAAATTTATTAGTAAAAAGCATCAAAGAATAAATTCAAAGAACACATGGAGATTCGAGAAACAAAAACAATTAAGCCTAGCTAGAAGATCCTTTCGTTCTTGCGCAATGAACGAGAAAGAGGAAAAGAGATGTATATCACGCACAGGTCGGATGCTGGGATGAAGGAAATACCCGTAAAACCATTAACAGAGTTTGAAAAATAAATGGAAAAAACCAGATTAAACGATGGAGTATTAGACGAAGAAGAATTCGAAGATCTCGGGAAAGTCTACAATCAAGTCAAGGAATACATCGAAACGAAGCATGGAGCACATTTCAAGCCAGCTCAAGATGAAGTTAAAAAATACATGGATTAGTATTTGCAAGATAAAAATAAGCGCTAAGCTAAAAATGCTTTCAATTCATACCTCAACTGCAAAAAGATTAGGGAAGAATACATGAAAAGCAAAATGAAAATCTAGCAGGAGAAAAAGAGGCAACGAGAATTATAAATGAAAGGCATAACAATACAAGAAAACAAACCTGATATTGAGCTGCTTCCTAGAGACAAACAGTTGCTAGCTCATTTCTAGAACCCGTACAGCCAGCATCCAAATGTTGTGAATTTAAAAATGAATGAGTATATTTTGAATAAGACTATGCGAAATAGAGAATGCTAATTGCTCATGAAAGAATGTTCAACTATGATGAAGGAGTAATTAGTTGAGCCTAAAGATGTATAAAATGTATTGAAATAGGAAAGACAGGAGTCAAAAGTGCCTAATAGAAAAAAAGGATAAACAAAATTATCGTTGCTAACAAACGAATTTGAGAAAACTTAAGATTCAATATTTTTTCAGACAGGAGTTCAATATAATACAAGGAACTGTCGATCGCAGACTGCTGATAGATAGAATCATTTACCGCATGCTTAAAGGTAAGCTGGAACATCCATGAATAATTACAGCAGCACTGTAGGTTATGGCAGGTTAGAGAGCAGAAAAAACAAAAGAATCGATGAGTTAGATCTTAGTTTTTATAATCTCGCTGAGAAGTTCAAAATTGGAGGTGATGAGACTTTAGATGCGACATTCACGGATTATAGAAGTAATAATATGACTTATAATTTCACGGATACATAGGTTTCACCTGAGAAAACTACGAATTATCACTCTTTTTAAGATAAAAACAAAGAAAAAAAAGATATTACAACTTCGTCTGCTTTGAATCAATAAAACAATTAATTTGTCAGAAAGACAATTATTTCAATGGTAACTGGGAAGCCAGTCAAGCCTTACCTTTAGTTAATTAGTCTTTCTGAGAAGATCACCAGCAAAGGAACGGAAAAGAAACAACGAGAAAAAATCAAAATTTTCGATGAAAATAAACTCCGAGGCATGTAAGAATTTAAGAATTTTCTGTTCCCTTCTGATCTATCTACAAATGGACCTAATATGCATTCAAATCTGCTTCCAAATTCTATTCCAATTTCTATTGAAAATTAATTAATCGATGGAGGAGGAATAGGAGGAAGTGGGTAAAGAAGAAGTATCATGCTGTCATCAACTAAAGCACCAAGAAGGGGCTCGATATTGAAGTAATCGATGTTCGCAGGAGAGAATGAAGGGTCGAATATGAGCAATTTAATCAATGGTGATGATCTTAAGAATAAACCTCGAAGTATTAGTGTTAGAAGTAATCAATCTTCGATACTTGAAAATAAATTAAGATCAACTTCAAATGGTAAAGGTGATTAAATCATGGAGGATAAGAAAGATGGCACACCTTCTATGAAAAAGAGCAGAAGGGAGATCGTCTCAAGCTATAATAATAATAATAGTAGTTCTGTTAAAAAAGGAACTCCTACGAACAAGGTAGAGATTTAAAGAGCCAGAAATGAAGTGGATTTATTAAATCATAAGAATAATTATTCCCTTGAGAATCACATCGATACTGCTTTTAGCAAGGAGCTCTCAAAGAATGAGTAGAATTACGAATCTCCAAAGCATAATAAATAACTCAGTGGGCAATAATTATAAAATAGTACGTTCTCAGTGAACTTTCGCTTAGGGAAATTCACAAAGCTTGTCTCGAAGTTGAAGAAGTAAGGAGATTGATTTAACTACCTGAAAATTATTGTGATTATTTTTCTGAATAAAATATAATTGTAATATTTACCTTTTCATCAATTATTTTTACTTAAAGAATAAGAAACAAAGTGAATTTCGATCCAATCCCTTGGTAGGAGATGCGCAATATTGATGAAGAAATGAATGAAACTCAAAGTCTAGTTGTTAAATAGCAACTTAGAAAAAAACAACAAATGTTAGGTAAGTAATAACTCGAAATCTAGCAGACTCGGTAAAAAGAATATGAAGAAGAGAGAGCAATAAACTTTGAGAAACTTGTTGGAAAAACAGAAAAACTAGAGGAAAAACTAATCTGTTAATTTGAAGACATTACGAAGTCAAAGTAGCGGAAGAATCAAGAATTCAAATCATTGATAGATACGTTTCAGCGAGATCGTCCGTAGACTCGTTAGATCCGTAAAAAAGAGTACTTTAACGATACACCGTAGGGAATTCCTTAACTATCAATGACAACTGCTGTAGACTCCAGTACTTTCCCGAAGCAGAAATCAAAAGATCACCCTGATTCTCGGCTTAAAAATATGAATCTTACTCTCCGTGAAATGCGATACAATGCAGAAGAAGATCGTAAAAAATTGCTAGAATCAAATGAAAAATAAGTAGAATGGTACATATCGACCATCTCGAAGCTAGCTTTGCTCGCTTAAAACGATGAAGACATGACAGTATGTTATTTTTTCATGAACTAAGCAAAATAAGTCCTCGAGGATGGAGTGCAATTGAAGTTTTCTGATTTTGAAAATCTCTTTGCTTTCTTTGAATCTTCTTCTTCTCCGGAACTGAAATATAACTCAAATTCTCTTTGTTGTGTTGATCTCCTGCTCAGCTTCTTTGAAGTTCATCTCCTAACTCTGAGCAAATACCCTAAACTTCTTGCTGCGCATTAATAATAACAAAATATTCTGGAATAAAAAAAGAATCAGAAAGTATGAGTAAAGAGGACTAACATAGTTTTACAAGTAAAAAGAAAAATGAATAAAATAAGATAAAAAAGGCAATGCTGCTGTTTAAATTATTCATTTTATTCTCATTAATTGCAAAAGTTGGGAAAAGGGTCAAAAAAATCATTATTTGTTATGTTTTGGCTGGAATCTTACTTTCTCAATATTTTGTTTGCAAAAATAAAATAGAAAAAAAATATAGCTTTTAAAACATCAAATAATATGTACTTTTATAATTTTACATTAAGGGAATAATGATCTATTTTTAATTAAAATTCATCTTTAATGTATTAGATAAGCAAGTCTAATTTGTTTTTTCTATATTAAATGATAATAGTATATAGAAAAATATCATAGTTTGGTGTATGGAAGTAGCTAAGGAATTAATATTTTTTAAAATTTATTATGATCTATTTCTTGCAGATCATTTTTAAAATCTATTATTGTAGATATTACTTTCATCTTTTTCTGTGAAAATCTTAAAGTAATCCAAAAAAGATCAATAACCATAGAGGTAATCAAGTAAACAGAAGAATAGCTGGAGAAATTATTTAAAATAGAACTTAAATAGAAGGAATAAATAGACTCTAGTTTACGTCATAATTATGATAAAATTGAAAAAAATACACATTTCCAAATTTTACATTTCTTTCTATATCTACAAATTATTTGCTATTCTTGTTGTTTTCCATGTCAACTCTCAGTGAGAATTTCTTATTAAAATCTAAACAAAAAATAATGAAATACCTTTAGGATAAATTAGTGGCTGTGACAAATCTAAGCAGGGTTTTTTTTCTTCAGATATGTTCATATCTAAAAAAGAGACACCTTCAGCTATTTTTTCGTGATAGAGGAGTTTTCAGAATAGAATCTCCAAGGGAAAGAAGAAAAATATAAAAAATAAGAATATTTAATGCGTGGATTTAATTTAAAATCTAGATAAAAAACACTTTGATTAACGTATTTAAAGATTTCTGGAAAAATTAATATAATAGACGTAAACCTATTTAAATAGCAGGCGTTGTAAGAGTCGAAATTGAATAATCAAAATATAAAAAAACAATTACAAGCAGAAAAATTATTAAATAAAACAAGAAAGAGATATAAGATGTCTATCATTCACGTCAAAACCGAAGCAGAGTTCAAGAAAGAAGTCCTCGAATCGCAAGTTCCCGTTATTGTTGACTTCTACGCTGACTGGTGCCCTCCTTGCCGCTCTCTTGGTAAGGTCTTCGAAGCAGTTATCGAAGACAGCAATGGCTGGAACATTGTCAAGCTCAACTGTGATGACGCTGGAGTTAAAGCCCTTGCTTAATCACATGGAGTTTCAGGTATCCCAGCTGTATTCTTCTACAATAAAGGAAAACAAGTCACTGAAAATAATTTCACTGGTAACAATCAAGATAAACTTTAGCATGTCATCCAAGCTGCAGGTGCTCTCGTCGGCAAATGAGAAAGATAATTCCATAATTTCATTGCATTTCATGTTATTTTTGTTTTGTGCTGCTAATATGGCTTTGTTTAACAAAAAGTTGTTGAAATATTTTTACTTCTTTTTCTTATTCTACTGTAAAAATCTTGAACAAGCTTGAAGTAAAGTAGATCCAATTAGCTAGTGTGCTAGAAACATCATAAAATAATTGAAATTTTACATTTCTTTTCATTTTTTTATTTTATAATCATCTTAATAATAAATTTATCAGTTATTTTTATGTACCCTCTCATCTTTTGCATCTATTCTTAAGCTGTAATTGTAATAGATACAGATAATTAGCATTTATGATTATGGTTGAAGTTAATTTGTAATATTTTGCAAGTTTATGCAACTAGTCCCTATCTTTTTCAATAGATCGAATGCCGTTATTTTGAGTTGAAAAATTAAGAAAAAACTGGAAAATTTATACAAAACAATTTATTATTTATCACTCATTTAGCAAGTGTAAGAGTTCCAAACTTTTAGAGAACTTCTTCATACTGCTTGATTCTTTAGTTCTTTTATTCAAGTTTGTTACTCATTTAGCGGTATATTTCTTCTGTTTTTCGAGTGAATATACTCACCCATTGTTATTTTTCATGATGCGCAGATTCAATATCTCCTTTTAATCCTTCCAGCTCTGAAGAAAACGCTTTCAACCCAAATTGAAGTACCTCTCGCATACCAGTTATTTCTCCCTCGTAGAAATCTACAGTTTTCTATAAAATTTCTGAATTTTCAGATAATTTGTCTTCGAAAATCACTGATAGTCTGACAATTAAATTGAGATTTTCTTGATTCTACTTTTCAATTTCAGAACTATGAATCTAAAGAAGTTTATTATTTTCAGTTTAATCTACAATAATCGATTTTATCTTATCGATTTCTTATTCCTTGATAAGTAGCTTTTACTTGAATCCTTCATTTTCAATAAGTGCAAGATTTGCTAAGCTTAAGTTTCTGGGACTGAAGTATGATGACATAGACCGTTTGGAATCAAAATTCTAGAGAATATCATCTAGTTATTGGAGATATTTCTGTGGAGTTTCTCCGTTTTCATCGAAAGATTCATCTTCATTTTTCCTATTCCCCTTTGTTGTTTTACTCTCATCTTTAATTGCTTTAAGTTCCTCTGTTTAAACTAACTTATCCGCTGTTTCAAAGAAACCCTACCCCTTCTTTTTAGAGAGCAATATCATCGATTTATTTTTGCTATCCCCTAGCAGACTCTTATCAAAATTATCAAGCACACCAAAGCTTCTCTTGAGTTCTTCAATTCGTTGCTCTTATTATGTAATCTTCTGCTTCATATCTGCTAATTAGTTGTTTTATTCAAAAATCAGCGATTTTTATTTCTGATTACTTTTTTCAAGATGATCATTTTTAGTCTAAAAAGCAGCATTAGATTCTCTAAGCTAAAGAATCTCTGCCTCCCTAGCACTTAAATCAGATACTAATGCTTTGATTTATTCCCTAAATGCATAGTTGTTTGTAGAAAGCAACTGAAGTTCATCTTTAAGAGATAACGAACTGTTAGGAAGAGATGCTAGTAATGTCTGCTGTTGAAGACAAAATGACAAGAACATACTGTCTAGATAATGCTTACTTTTGAATAAGATCTAAGAAAATTTAAGCAAACTGTAATTTGAAGAAAGATAAGATAAATTTATCTTGAAGTTAGCTATCACAGCCATTTCATCACCAAGTCTAAATTTTTATAAAAGTGTTGATAAAAACACATCGCTTTAATGTATCGCTCCTCCTTAGAAGCTCAAAAGGCTTGCAAGATCTCGACAATAAGAGTTGAATCTCCCCAACGTAGAAGCAGTAGGTTATCCTTTTTCTAAGAACTACGGAATGTCCATGAAAATCAATTCACTGATTAATTTCCCTTCTTCTTTGAGTTGAAATGTAGACACGAAGCACTGTGCTCCAGTTCGTTTTGGTAAGGAATTTAGTTTTGAAGCTAATTAAGAGATTAATTATCCACAGTTATTGGTATTGATTTTAGTGGATTCAAGCAGGATTTGTGGATGCTAAGATGATTGAGAGAGTTCCAATGAAGAAAGGAAAAAAGAAGCTTTTTGATGAATATTAGCTAACAAAGAAGGCAATGCTCTTGCAATCTATGGCATCAGAGAATGCTGAGATGAAAATGCATTGCTATTGTTAAGATTTACAATAATTAGATTCCTAGATGTTTTAAGACAATTAGAATACAGATTACTTAATGATTCCCATATTTCTTGATCATTTACATTCTCAGGGAATACATGATCAAATTTGAAAGTATTAGCTTTCTTTTCTCTTTTCTCAGAGCTATTTGCAGTTCTTTCTTCTTCTCGTTCCATTTCGTAGTTAATTTTGCTTATTGGAGATTAAAACAGATGATTGTGTTCTTCTTTCTAAGAAGGACTATTCCCACCAGGAGGAGAATGCCTGATTCTTTCTCTTTTCTGGAACCCATCCATTTCTTCCAGCATACGTCGTTCATCAGGAGCGATGATCTACAATTCAGTTTTGTTCAGTTTGAATAAACATGATTCAACTTTAGTGCTAGGATTTTCTTCAGCTTAAAGTCTCGCTATAACTTGTAATTTCTAATTGAACAGCAATGTAGAAGCAGTCATACTTCTTTGCTGTTTTTCATGGTCTATTCCAGGTTAGACTGCGAATACCTTATGGATACTTCTCCTTTTTTCGCTCTTTTTCAGCATCAAATTGCAATTTGTTTTTGATTTCGATTTAAAAATCTTAACTAAAATTCGATTTTGAATCTCCCTCCACTACTCCTAATTGTTCGGTCACTAAATTCATTTTCTTGTTTTGATTCAATGTAGATGAGATTGCAATCTAAAGAAACATACTGACTTCGAAAGAGTCGTTGCAATCATTTTTCAAAAGAAAATATCGATTATTTGAATCAGGGAAAGAAAAGAATAATTAGAAATACCTTAAGCACATTACCTACCATAAGAAGTTGTTTTTAAATGAAATAAAACAAGAAAAGAATAATTTAGGTAAAATTCAATTAATGCATACTATTTTCTTTCTTAATGGTCAGCTTAACTAAGATGGAAAGGATACTTGAAATATATGGGAATGTCTTCATTTCACTGAATGTTTAAAAAAATACTAAATTTAAAAATTGATATTATGATAATTATTTTACTAAGAAATTTAACAGATTGAAGAAACTTTGACTGCTTTGTGTCTTCAAAATATGCCTGAAAAATGTGAAAACAATAATGAGAAAGATAATACACTGATTTCCCTCCTGAAAACATTAAGAAAATATTTATCTTTATTGATCTCAAATCAGAGTCCTTATCATCCTCACGCTCACTCACTCACCCACCCACTAACTTCACTTGTCGAGTTTATTTATTCCTGCTGATTCTCTAGAATAGGCGCATAATTTAATTAAGAATCAGAAGAAAATAATATATCGATCATCAAATGCTTGATAATCAAAGTTCTCGCTCAAAAGCAGCAATGCAAATCAAGAAGAGAAGCACTGCCAGAGAGCGCTTAATGGAGACAGAGCAAAGCAAGCATGAAAAAGTAACTTAAAAAAGAATAAGAAAAGCTTCAATCATTTATCAATAAATAAAGGAATATTCCTACATTAATTTATGTAAAGTAACAGCAGAATTATGAGGAAATAGAAGTAGAAGAAAAAGTTACCAAAGTTAATGGAGTTCTTGGTTAATTTTTCAAGTTAAACGAGTCTTTAAAACAATGGGAATGGCTGAGAGATGAATTGGTGGCACTTTGCGACTTTGATAGGAATTATACTGTAGTTAAAGTCATGCGCTCAAAGATGAATAATTCGCTCTTTGCTAAGTTAGTCTAGTTCGTTTAGATTACTTCAAGGCTCGTAAAAATACAGCATTTCAAAGTGAAAATAATCAACATAAAAAGGATTTCATTTTACATTTTCTTGTTATTATCGATGCAGTTTGGTGAGGCACTCTTAACCAAGGAAGATAAGCCAGATAATGACTTAGAGAGAATATGGAGAGATGAATCTGTAACTTTATTATTAAAATCACTGAAGATTGTCTTGCTTTTGCATCCTCGTTTGATCAATTGCTTGAGTTAATCAGGAGGAAAACTCGTGAATTAGGTCTTTGAATTTTTAAGACAAGAGCGATGTTCAGCTCGCAGAGAGAAAATATGTGTGGATTTAATGGAATACATCATCGAAGGATCTGGATTCTGCTTTTCTCTTAATAGCATCGACGGGATATCTGCATTTATCGATAACTCAAGCTATGCGAGGATCGCTCATTTTACGAAAGTTCTAGCGCTCTTAGTCTTAGACATCAAAAAAGCTAAGAATCCTTTTAAAAAAAGCCCGTAGCTTTACGAGGAGAGTTTAGTAGTTGCCAATCATCTCGCGTTGCTCTCCATGCCAACATTTCTTGAAAAAACATTAG
>Ga0302271_10001930_pt1 | contig 19266 bp, 10 predicted proteins | sample III_Bog_N1_1_FD_198767 | JGI IMG/M metagenome (GOLD analysis project Ga0302271, IMG submission 198767) | Peat permafrost microbial communities from Stordalen Mire near Abisko, Sweden - III_Bog_N1_1 | ecosystem: Environmental > Terrestrial > Soil > Wetlands > Peat | place: Sweden: Abisko...
AGACAATGATGTTTGCTGACGGAACTTCTGTTAATATTAGTCCGCCCTATGTAAATAGCGACCCGACAGCCACATTAACTTCAGCAATCTTAGATGAAGACAATTCTGTTATTTTGGATGTTTTAGCAAATGCTTCTGATGTAGACGGGGATATTTTAACAATTAATTCTTTCACTCAAGGGACTCATGGAGCGATAATTAAAAACGCTGAAAACAAATTGGTTTACACGCCAGCTGCGAATTACAACGGAGTAGATTCATTCGATTATACAATCAGTGATGGAAACGGTGGAACAATCACTAAAACTGTTAATTTGACAGTTAACTCAGTTAACGACATTCCAACTGCTACTCTTGATGTCGGGACTCTTGAAGAAGGCAGCTCGCTAATTCTAGATGTACTTGCTGGAGCTAGCGATGTTGATGGCGATATATTATCAATAAGTGAATTCACGCAAGGAACAAATGGAACGATTACTCAAAACGAAGACAATAAATTGGTATACACACCAAATTCAAACTACAATGGAGTTGATTCATTCGATTACACAATAAGTGATGGCAACGGTGGCACGGTTACTAAAACTGTTAATTTAACAATCAATGATCTGTCTATAAACATTACTGGTGGAACAGGAAATGATATTTTAACAGGGAATAATAGAGCCAATATAATTGATGGTGGTGCAGGTTCCGATACTATGATTGGTGGAACAGGTGATGATACTTACTATGTAGATAACACAGGGGATATTGTTGTTGAAGGTGCTAATGAAGGAACAGACTCAGTTTATTCTACCGTAAGCTATACTTTAAGTAACAATGTAGAAAATCTTACATTAACCGGGTCAAGTGCTATCAATGCTACTGGTAATGATTCGAACAATATTATTACCGGGAATTCTGGAAATAATGTTTTAACGTCCGGTCTTGGCAATGACTACTTGGTCGGTGGGGCTGGTGCTGATACAATTATTTCATCTTCTGGTAATGATACATTAACTGGTGGAACTGGCAATGACTATCTCAATGGTGGTAAAGGCAGCAACAGCTATTTATTCAATTTGGGAGATGGTAACGATACTATTTTAGATTCCGGGACGAGTACAATTACATTAGGTGCTGGAATAACTACCAGTAATATTATATTTAATGCAAGTGGTGCAGATGTGATTATATCAGTTAGTGGATTTACTGATTCTATCACATTGAAAAACCAAATAAACAACGCTAATATTTCAAATATAGCCTTTAATAACGGCACAACTTACACCGCAAGTCAAATCGAAACATTGCTTACGGTTAGTGGCACTAAGGGAACCAGTGGAAACGATACTATAATCGGTAATAGCGGTGCTAATGTAATTTATGGATTAACCGGAAATGATTCTATAACCACTTATTCTGGCAGTGATATTATTTATGCAGGAATAGGCAATGATACTATAGCTGGTGGAGCTGGCAGTGATACATTGGTGGGTGGTGCCGGGAACGACTCCTTTGCTAGTACTTATGGTGCTTCTAATCTTTATATATTTAATCTTGGTGATGGTAACGACACTATCGTTAATACTGGAGTTAGCAGTAGCTCTATTAGTTTTGGTGCTGACATCTCTAAGAGTACTATTAAATTTACTCCTAGTGGTAGCAGTGACTTGGTGATTAGCTTTACAAACTCCACTGATTCAATTCTAATAAAAAACCAAATTACTTCTTCTTATATAAGTAACGTGTATTTTGCTGATGGAACAAGTTACACTGTAAGCCAAATAAATACCTTGTTTTCTCCTGTATATGGAACAAGCGGGAATGATTCTATCGTTGGAACTAGCTATAACGACATTATTGATGGAGGAGCCGGTGCGGATACAATGGTTGGAAGCGTTGGTGACGATGTTTACTATGTAGATAATACAGGTGATGTGGTAACGGAGGCTCCTTATTCTGGTACCGACACTGTAAATTCTTCAGTTACGTATACATTAGGAACCAATGTGGAGAATTTAACCTTAACAGGTACCGCAGCAATCAATGGAACGGGTAATTCTGTAAATAACATAATTACGAGTAATGCTGGAAATAATGTTTTAACGGGCGGAGCCGGCAACGATACATATATCTTTAATTCTTCTGGCGGAAATGATACTATCAGTGATTCAGCGGGTACTGACACAATTAGCTTGGGTTCTACTGTTAGTAAAAACAACATCGGGATATTTATGTCAGGGACTAATTTAGTTGTTGATTACGGTTCAACAATTGGAACAGATAAAATCGTTGTACTCGGTCAAACAAATAGTGCCACTGCTGTTGAAAAACTTCAATTAAGCGATGGCACTTACATATCGAATACTGACGTTAATCAGTTGATACAAACGATGACGGCATATGCGACAAATAATAACATACAGCTTACAAGTGTAAGTGACGTAAAAAATAATCAAGACTTGATGACAATGGTCGCAAATTCTTGGCACAGTTAGTAAATGTAAAATGGGGGAGAATTTCTTAAAATTCTCCCTTTTATTAATTTTACATAAGATGGGGAGTATGAATCGGGTAATAAAATACATTTGTTTGGGATTAATCTTTCTTTTATTTTCAACGACAAATTCAATAGCTGAAACGTTGACATATAGGGACACTTTAAAGGCGGCTATCGACAATTCCTATGACATAAAAATGTCTTCTTTGGACATTGACATTAGTAAGGCAGAATTGAAAGCCGCAAGAGCTGATTTATTTCCTACCCTGTATACACAGGTGAATTCAGAATACAATAACGGTCTTGGAAACCAGAGCAATATCAATTACGTCGGAAACACCGTGGTTTCTTCATATACCCAATACCGAAATCTCGCGTCTGTGGGGCTTTCATATAATTTGTTTGATTTTGGTGCAATAGGAAAAAAAGTACTCATTGCCAAAAAAGATGTAGAGCAAAAGAAAATATCGGTTGATTTGCAGCTAAAAGACTTGAAGTTAAAAATACTCGATTTATATACAAAGACCCTACAGTGTAATGATGAAATAAAAACAAAATCAGAAGTTTTAAAAGTCTATGAGGAAATGTTTAAAGCCAAAGAAAGGCTTTTTCAAGCTGGAACGGCCGACAAAATCTCAGTGATGGATGAGGCTGTTAAAATTGCAAGAACTCAAGACGATATTCAAAATTCAACGCTTGAATTGAAAAAATCTCTAAATGATTTGTCTTCTTACACTTTGAAAAAATATAATTCTGACAATATTGAGATTTTGGATTTAGAAGAGCTTAATATTACGAATAACATTGTGCCCATAAATAATTTTGAACCCCTAAAAGCAAAAGTAATCGAGGGAAAAGTTGATTTGTCTTTCAATCCCGAAGAATCGCTTGAATCAAAATACTATGATTTTGAACTTGAAAAGAAGAAAGCCGAACTTGAAATGTATAAAAAACAAAGGCTCCCTTCTTTTAAATTTTATACAAATTATTTAATGTATGGCCAAGATCCCAATCAATATATGGAGTCATTTAGCAATTTTAAACAGGCAAGTTTAGCATTCGGAATTTCAGGTTCTTTCGCGTTTTTTGACGGGTTTAAAAATAAAGCAAGCAAGGAAAAAGCTGCTCTTGAAATTAAAAAAATACAGCTGGAAAAAGAGAAAAAACTCACTGAAATCAAAACCGCATATGAAAAGAGTTATGCGTCTTATCAGGTATATAACGATGAATTAGTTATTAAAAAAGATTTGTTAAACAAGGTCAAAGAAAAGCTTGATGCACTTGACAGAATGTCTAAAAACGGGCTCATAGACAAGAATAATTTATTAACCGCAAAGGCTGATCTTTTGAGTCAGGAATTTGAACTACAACAAAATATAATAAATATTTCATCGAAGATAAAAGAAATTGATATAATGACAGGAAGGGATAATGTTTAACCCCTCACCCTAACCCTCTCCCGCAAGGGGCGAGGGTAAAAAGCTAAAAATTAAATTACAGAGAAGGAAATAAAAAATGCAAACAGGTTTGATAACATTTGAAGTGATAGCCAAAATAAACGGTATTGACGTTGACTTAAGGTCAATATCCAGAGAATACGGGCTTTCTGAGGCTGAAGTTTCAAAAGAAGAATTGTTGAGAATTGTCAAAAACTGCGAATTTAAAGCAAAATTGAAAATGATGACTCTAGAAGAGACTAAAAAATACCCGATTCCTGCCATATTTATACTGAAAGATCAAACCTTTGGGGTTGTTTTAAAAATAAATCATGAAGACAAAAAGGCTTTGATTTTTATTCCTGAGGATAAAAACGCTAAAGAAGTTACTTTTGAGGAATTTAACAATATTTCAACAGGCGAAATAATATTTCTGAGCCACAAAATGATGAATACTCAAATAAAATTCGGGTTCAAATGGTTCTATTTGGAAATACTGAAATATAAAAGAATTATGGGCGAAGTAATGCTGGGTTCGTTTGTAGTTCAACTTTTTGGACTTATCACTCCGCTCTTTACTCAGGTTATTCTTGATAAAGTAATTGTTCATAGAAGTATGTCAACACTTCAAGTTTTGGGGATTGCATTTATTGCGGTTGCGATATTTGAATTTTTGCTGAATCTTTCTAGAAATTACATTTTTATGCACACTGCAAACAAAATTGACGCAAAATTGGGAGCGAAACTTTTTAAACACCTTTTTGCACTGCCTTTTGCTTATTTTGAGACAAGAAAAGTCGGGAATATCATTGCAAGGATTCGTGAGCTTGACCAAATAAGAGATTTTATTACTAATAAATCAGTATCGGTCATAATCGATTTATTCTTTTCGACGGTGTTTCTTGTTGTAATGTTTGTTTATAGCCGAATTTTGACATTTGTCGTTCTCGGTATAGTTGCACTTATTGCTATTTTATACGTAACCGTAACTCCTGAATTGCGAGCCCGTCTAAATGATAAATTTCAAATGGGTGCTCAATCCAATTCATATTTAGTTGAATCTGTGACAGGCGTTCAGACAGTCAAATCGCTTTCTATTGAAGGGACTATGCAAAAAAAATGGGAAGAATACTTAGGCCAATATGTGAGGTCAGGTTTCAACCTCTCTGTAATGAGCAGTGCGGCAGGTTCTTTGTCAAACTTTTTCCAAAAATTAATGACAATCGCTATTCTTTGGATAGGTGTAACGCTTGTAATCAAAAACCAATTAACAATAGGCCAATTGATAGCGTTTCAAATGTTTGCAAACCAATTTACTTCTCCTGTTATGAGACTTGTAAATTTGTGGAATGAGTTTCAGCAAGTGCTTTTGGGTGTTGACAGACTTGGCGATATTTTAAACCATCCTGTTGAAATCACCTCTGAAAAAGCAATAACTTTGCCGAGAATCAACGGTTCTGTAAGAGCTGAAAACCTTTGTTTTAAGTACACTCCTAACGGGCCCTTGATTATTGATAAATTAAATTTTAATATCAAGCCCGGACAAAGCATCGGTGTTGTAGGACAAAGCGGCTCAGGAAAAAGTACGATAGCAAAGCTTATCCAAAGATTATACCTGCCAAATGAAGGCACAATCTATGTCGACGATATTGACGTTAGACAAATGAATCCTATATGGCTTAGAAATAATATAGGCGTTGTTTTGCAAGAGAATTACCTTTTCTCGGGCACAATAAGAGAAAATATTGCAATGCCTAAAACTGACGCTCCGATTGAACTTATTATTCAATCAGCTCAAATCGCAGGAGCTCATGGGTTTATTTCAGAAATGCCTGAAGGCTACGATACAATGGTGGGAGAAAGAGGTTCAACCTTATCGGGTGGCCAAAGACAAAGGATAGCCATAGCCAGGGCACTTATTACAAACCCTCGGATAATTATTTTCGACGAGGCGACATCCGCTCTCGATTATGAATCTGAAAATATCATTATGCAGAATATGGGCATAATCAAAAAAGGCAGAACGATGTTTGTCATTGCACATAGGCTTTCTACGGTCAGAGGCTGTGACTTGATAATGGCACTTAACAAAGGGAAAATAATTGAAATGGGAACACACGACGAGCTTATTGCTCAAAATGGTTACTATCACAACCTATACAGCATGCAAGGAGCGTTAAGATGAAGAATAACTCATATTTATCGTTTCAATATGATACGATAAATGCGTAAAAATGATACGATACTAACAAATTATTGATATTATACAAAAATTCAGGTTTTTGGTATACTTAGTAAGTTAGTGCAAACATTAGCGAGGTGAAAAAAATGGGCGATATAAGTGTCGAATATTTGGAAAAATGTATAAAAACTCTTGAGCAATCATATAAATTATTACTTACAGTTCAAGAAGGCTCTATTGATTATGAAATGTATAGAAATTCTTTGGTAAAAGGGTTTGAATTGACATTAGAACAAAGCGGAAAGCTTTTGCGGAAAAGATTAACGCCTTATTTCGCGACTAAAAAAGCTGTAGATCAGTTGACTTTTAAAGATTTATTTCGTTATGCATTAAAACATAGTCTTTTAACTGAAGATGAAACGCAAAGGTGGTTTAAATACCGAGACAACAGAAACAATACTGCTCATGATTATGGGAAAAGTTTTGCCGAAGAAACATTGTCTTTAATTGATGATTTTATAAAAGATGCATACAAAATAAGAGATGTTATAAATAATGGTTAATATTTTACTAGAAAAAAGATTTTTAGATGAAATCAAGTCAATAATTAAGCAAACTTATCCAAAAGCCGTTGTTTGGGCCTACGGGAGTAGAGTAGATGGAACCGCACATGAAGGAAGCGACTTGGATTTAGTAGTTAAAGATTTCGGGCAAAATGATGCTTATTTGTCTAATCTTAAGGAAGAACTAAAAGAAAGCAATGTTCCTTTTTTAATTGATATTTTTGAGCTTGACAAGTTACCACTAAGCTTTCAAAAGGAAATTGAAAAGAATTATATTGTTTTTTATGACGGAAAATCTTTCCCTTAAAATAAATAAAGGAACAAAAATGAAAACATTAGACCTTGATAAAGTAAAAGCTAAATTAAACGATATATTTAAAGCAAGTGACGATAGTCACGAGTTTTTACCGATAGTTTCCGAGATTCAGGAAGAGCCTCTCAATCCGCTTGGCAGAACAATGTTTTGGACATTGATGACTCTTATTCTATTTGCCGTTTTGTGGCTGACGTTAGGAAAGGCCGACGTGGTTGTCTCAGCAAGAGGAAAAGTTATTCCTGATGGTGAAATCAAAATAATTCAACCGTTAGATACCGGTGTTATCAAAAAAATTCTTGTAAAAGAAGGTGATTTTGTAAAAAAAGGCCAGACTTTAATGGAAATTGACCCTTCCACGACAGAACCCCAGCTTGAATCACTGAAAGCTAATTTGGAGTACATAAATTTGGAAAGAAAAAGGTTGAATGCCACAACAAACGGCCACTCGTTCGTGGGTGTTAACTCAGATTCTGAACAAACTCAAAAAGGACTGTACCAATCTTCTCTGGCGGATTTGAATAATCAATTACAGGCAAAAAAGATGGAAATGCGTGAGATTGATGAAGAAATAAGTAATAACCAGCATCAACTTGCTTTGAATTTACAAAAAGAAAAACGAATGACAAATGTTGCGGATATTATTGCAAAAAATGATTTGGAAAAAGTCAGATCTGAGAATATGGAATATAGAAGTAAAATTCAGGAATTGAAACACCAAAAAGCTAAGGCAAAAGAAGAAGCTGATTACATTAGGTCAAATTTTAAAACCAAGAACTATGATGAATTGGCAGATAGAGATAAAAAAGCTACCGAGATGGGTGCGAATATCAAGGAAATTGAATTTAAAAATAAGAAACAGACGATTGTTTCGCCGGTTGACGGCTATGTTAATACACTGATGATTCACACAGTTGGAGGGATTGTTACACCGGCTCAAAAATTAGTTTCAATTGTTCCTGTGTCTTCGCCTCTTGTTGTAAAGGCGACTGTTATGAGTAAAGATATCGGGTTTATAAAAGAAGGAATGCCTGTGCTTGTGAAGATTGATACGTTTGATTTTCAAAAATACGGTATGATAAACGGTACGGTTAAAAAAATTGCAAAGGATAGCGTTGACGACCAGAAATTGGGGCCGATTTATGATGTTTATATCACGCCACTGAATAAGACACTTATGGTAGAAGGCAAAGAGACTCCTATATCGACAGGAATGAGCCTGACCGCGGAGATTAAGGTAAACAAAAGAAGAATAATCGAATTCTTTATTTATCCGATGATTAAATACTGGAACCAGGCGATTACTATTAGATAGCTTTCTTTTTCATCTTTATGCTAAAATTATCAATGTAATTTCAATTACCAAGGAGAGTTATGAATAATGAAGATTTAATAATCGGTGTACATGGCGATGACAACTTAGTCGGTGGACGTTATAATGTACTTTCAAGCTTTACCTTAGGGTTGTTAAAAGCCTTTCAAAGAGCTGGAGTAACGGCTTATAAAACAAAAAGATGTTTTGAGAAAAATCTTCTGCCAAATTTAACAATAGGCTTTAATGTTTCAGGACACGAAACATGGTCCGAATATTTAAAAGCTATCCCCAATATTATGTGGAGTGTGGATTCTGTTTTTTTTCAAAACATAGAATTAATTGATAAATTTTATACTAATCCGAGATTTGTTTTGTTTAACGTATCTCCAAGTGATAATGAGGCTTTGAGTGAATTTTATCCACAATTAAAACAGTCTTACTTGCCACATGCGGTTGATTTAGAGCTTTGGGGGAAGCAAGATGTTGAAAAAGAATATGATATTGTGTTCCTTTCTTCAATAGAAGATTATGAAACAAAAATTGAGGAGTTAAGGTTAAGCTTGCCAAAGTCAACATTTGATTTGCTCATGATGATTTATGATACTTGGTTAGCCGTTCCTAATTTGTCATTTTGGGAATTGTATCAAATATTTAAAAACCAAAGTAGTCTGAGTTTAAATCTTGTTGACTATAATTTTGTGTTTAAAAATATATCTTATCTTGTCACTTATACAAAAAGGGTGCAAGCGGTTGAAAAGCTTAAAGATTTTAATGTAAAGGTCTTTGGGAATAAAACATGGGCGAAATATGTTTCTGGCAATGTCCAATATATGGGCGAATGTGATTTGCTAGAAAGTATAAATGTAGTAAATAAAGCAAAAATTGTTTTGCATTCTCAGCCGTCGCAGATACCATCGGGGCTTCACGAGCGGGTTTTAAACGCCAGTGCTGTCGAGACTTTTGTAATGTCCTCAGATAGTCAATCTATAAAAAACGAATTCGGTGAATGTATGGGGTATTACAGTAATAAAACACTTGAGAATCTTCCAGAAGAAATTGAATATTATTTAAAGCATGCTGATGAAAGAATTTCAAAGGCTAAAGATGCCAGAAAAATAGTAGCTGAATATCATACTTGGGACGTAAGAGCCCAACAAATACTTAATATGCTACCCTAGAATTGATAAACCCCTATTTTGATTAGTTAAAGTTGTATTGTTTCTTCGTGTTTATTAATATAATTATTAAGAATGATAAACGGAACAGTGAAAAAAATCGCAAAAGACAGCGTTGATGATCAGAAATTAGGTCCGATTTATGACGTTTATATCACACCATTGAATAAGACACTTATGGTAGAAGGCAAAGAGACTCCTATATCGACGGGAATGAGCCTGACAGCGGAGATTAAAGTAAATAAAAGAAGAATAATCGAATTCTTTATCTATCCGATGATAAAATACTGGAACCAGGCGATTACGATTAGGTAGAATTATTCAAGGTTTATGCCTATAACAGTTATTATGTAAAATTTAAGACTATCTAATACATCGGCTCAAACTATGTGATAATTTACAACTACCAATAATTAAAACAATAGTAATAAACGCCAAAAGGCTCAAGATTCAATCTTGAGCCTTTTATTTGAATTAAATATAGTCAATAGAGAGTTACTTTCCGATAGCAATTCTGAAACCGAACTGTAGAGCGATACCGTTTCTTCCTCCGCCTCTTAGCATAGCTTGACCGAATCCAGTGAATCTTTCACCCCATCTTCGTTGAACCCCAATTCCGTATTCAACATATGGTGCAATCGACATTTGAGGCAATTGAGCATCGTTGGCATAGAATTTTTGATTGTCCATTATATTAAATACCATATTCGTTGCTAAATAAGGCTGCCATCCGTTTTTCAGATTTGCAATTAATTTAACCCCAGGTGCTATTTGGATTGCATTTAAAGGATCTGAAGTAACATTGACCCCTGAAGCTGTTGTGTAATTGAACGTGTTTGCAAAAGTATAAGCAGCTAATAAGCTTGGTTGGAGTATCAATTTACCTCTCATCATTTCAAAGTTATAGCCGGATTTCCAAGCAAGTCCTGCAAGTAATGTATTAAAATTATCCGTCCCATACATTGTATTAGCTTGACCAACGCTTTCCCCTATGCTTGCTGTTAATGCAGTAAAGAAGTTTCCTTTATATAATGTTCCGGTTAAGCCTAAAGCTCCGCCGTTTTGGTTAACTCCTACATTGTCGTAATTTTGGTGGGAACCGTTGTAGCCAACATATGCAGTAACGTACCCATCATATCCGTTTTTAAGGTGATACATCGGGCTATCAGCACCTACCAAAGCACCATAACCAATATTAGAAACATTCGGACCATTGTTTAAAGGAACATTTTCGAATGAAGTATACTGCTTGAACCACAAACCGCCTCTTTCATCTGGCAAGAATGTAGGTGAGAATACTTCGGGCTGAACATCGCTCCCGCCAACGTTTGCATACATATTTCTTTGTTTCATCAACAATCTTTCCTGTTGAGGCAAGGACATAAATAATTCTGAACGGCTTAAAGCTTCATTATATGTGCTTATTTGAGTCATATATGCACCCACATTGGCCGATACTGGGCTTGATAGAACAGCAGGGTTGAAGCTTTGAGAACCACCACTGCTGCCACCTGCGAATGCCAATTTACCAGTTGTGTCATCATAACTAATATTATATTGATAAATAGGGGTATAAGCTTTGGTGACACCCATTGTAACAAGGTCGTGCCCAACCAATCCTGCACCTAAAAGTTGAGTTGTCGTTGAAGAAGTTGCTGAATCATTTAATAATTTAATTGAACTGACGGTTAACTTACTCGAACTTGTTCCATAAGTACCGTCGATTTTATCAGAAGTGCCTGTAGCTAAATTTGCATCGATTTTTAAATTAGTATTACCTGTAACAGCCAAATTGTTTAAAGACATAGTACCAACCGCACCGTTTTGCATATTTAAGGTTCCGCCGGAAAGATTTAAATTGTTTCCGTTAAGGTAGCTATCATTGTTTAGCGTGAGCGTTCCACTGTACATATTAACTGTTGAAGTTTCGATAGGAGCCCCGAGTATAATCTCACCAGTTACAGGGGCTCCTGTCGGTGGATCACCTGCTGTGGCTGAACCAGCTTTGTTAATATTGATTGTACCATCTGTTATTGCAGAAGATTTTATCCCTCCACCAAAGCTTATTTTATTCCCTAATGCCGCATTAAGATTCAATTTGGATCCACCTGTCAGATAAATATCATTACCGCCAATTGTTGCTGTATTGCCGCTGAATGTCACATCTTGCCCGCTTGCTATAAGGTTAACGGTTCCGCTATCAGAATAAATCGCCCCACCTAAGTCGCCTGCTATATTATTTGTAAACGTAGAATTATATAAACTCAATGTCCCTGAGTGATTGCTGATTGCGCCTCCATGTCCATAAGTTGCATTGTTATTGACAAATGTTGAATTATAAATATTAGCGATACCACTATTATAAATAGCACCACCTTCTCCATTGGAGGCAGTTGTCCTATTGAATTTGAACGTTGAATTATAAATATTGGCATTAGCGTTATTACAAATAGCACCGGCAATCCCAGATGAGTTTGCGAAAGAAAAATCATCTCCGCCGAATGTAGAATCTGCAATGTTTAGTGTTGCACCATTTGAGTTATGAATTGCCCCACCAATATTATTATTAGTCGTGTTTTTTGTAAAATTTGAATGGAAGATATTCATTGTGGCATCAGCACCACTGTTTGCGATGGCTCCGCCGTAAATATGCGAGAGATTATTTGTAAAATCTGAGTTTGTGATATAGGCAGTCCCCGAGTTATAAATTGCCCCACCATAAATATTCCATGAAACGAGCCTATTACTCTTGTTTGTATCAAACAAAGAATCATATACATTTAAAGTTCCTGAGTTGTTTATTGCAGCACCATTTGAATCCCATCCAGAAGCATTTTTCAAAACGGCATCAACTATATTTAATTGTGCATATTGTGGAACGTTGAACAATGTATTATTTGAGTTTCCTGATATAGCAAGTCCGTTTTTACCTGTCCCGAATACTGTCAAAGTCTTAGTTGAAGCTGCATCAGTGCCATGAGATAAAGGTGTAAGGTTTGATGTTGCAAAGTAAGGACCGTCCACCAAAGAGAACGAACGATTTGCAGCTGTGTCTGCTGTTGCAGTAGCTAGCCCATCGTAAGTTGTTCCATTGCCTGAACGCACAAACGTGAAACCGCTTGGAGTATCCGCCGCAGTCCCAGTGAAAGTATATTTATAATGGTTTGTATAAGCAATTGAAGAAGCTGAGCTTAGGTCAAAAGGTACGTTCGTGATTGATATTTTGCCACTGGAAGCTTCATCATTTAAAACTCGAAAAGTAAACTTTGGTAAAGGCATAGAACCCCAAGTTCCGACTGACAAATAGTCCGCAGAAGGTGATATAGAATTTAGGTTTGCATCCATCCAAATGTTTGAAGTCCCTGAAGCGTTCAACATCCCAACAAGTACATTTGAGTTAACGAATCCATCTGCTAAATTCAATGTAGAAGTTCCCTGCATATTTAGTTGTGAAACATTCAAAGCTCCTGTTTTATCACTCGCATTATTTACGATTTTCAGCATTCCGTCATATAGATTAATTGAACTTCCTGAGGGTGCCATCAATTCACTATTTAGAATAACTCTTCCTGTAGTCGGAACAGTAAGGCCGTCAACTGTAGATACAGGGCTGTTAATATATATTCCCCCCCCGTCTGAAGATATTCCGCCGTTAAAAGTTATATCACCAAGCCCTGCATTCAAGTAAATCTTACCACTAGAACCGTTGAAAACATCATTTCCTCCAGAACTGGGTGCGGTATTACCGGTAAAATTAATCCCTCCGTTATTTGCAATTAAGTAGAGATTTTTATTGTTATAAATCGCGCCACCATAATTACTAGAAGTATTGGCCGTGAATTTGACATCACTTTTATCAGCAATAACATAAGCAGTACCTTCATTACAAATAGCTCCGCCAAATGTGGACGTAGTATTGCTTGTGAAAGTTGAATCATATATTTTAAGATTACCATTATTATAAATAGCCCCACCCAGAAAAGCAGAATTATTCTTAAATGTTGAATTATAAATGGAAGCGGTTGCAAGAACACCATCATTAGAAATGGCACCACCTTTAGTGGCACTGTTTGCACCATCAACATTATCTGTACCGAATGTTGAATTGTAAACGGTTAAGATGCCGTGATTTGAGATAGCACCACCTGCTGAGGTAAAATCAAATGTAGGAATCGTATTTTTTGTAAATGCTGAATTATATATATTCATAGTGCCATCATTATAAATAGCACCACCTTGTCCGATAACATTTATACCGGCTTTATTATTTTCAAAAAAAGAATTATAGATATTTACAACACCTGCACTGCCAAAAGTTGTGTAATCACGGTTATCAATTGCTCCGCCAGCAGTAGTAGTAATACTACCGTCAGCAATATTGTTAGTGAAATGAGAATTAAAAATATTTATCGTCCCGGTCTGGTTTGAAATTGCCCCACCCAAAGTCCAGTTATCCGTTCCTATTAATCTGAAAGGTGCAACAAAATTTGTCAAAGTTAAATCGTTGATTGTAGTTGTATATTTCTCAGGAGTCACCAATCCGGCCTTGCCTGCTCCGTTGATGGTATTATTATTACCGTTTATAATTACAGGAATGTCAACCGGAGAAGACAAATTGTTTTGCAAGTTAATATTTGAATCAATGTCAATACGTTTGGCATCTGGTGCCGGATCAATCAATGCCGAATCTAATGTGGCTTCATTTGTAACACCGTAATCGGTATAAGTCACACTCCCGGCATGTGCAGTATTGCAAGCCATAGCCATACACACGGCAAAAGCCAAATAAATCTTCTTCATATAACACTCCAACTACACTGTTTGATTTTTCTATATAAAGTATATCAAAGAATTGGAAATTAATCAAGTGACCGGTTTTTCATATTTGCATTATTAATGACGTCTTTACATCAGAATTCAAGATATTTTTCTGACTTATTAATTTCCTCGACATTTGTTCTTATAACTAACTTGTTTTTGCCCTTTACCAATTTATACACTCAGCTTGCCCAGTATTTAAACCCAAATCTTTTTCTATGACACCTCTAGAAAATTCATTTTTTTGCTCAATCCAAGAAATTACTCTAGCTGAAGATACACGTATAGCTTGATAGTCTGATTTCCACTTACACATTTTTTGAGTTTATGTAAGTATGTCCCTGAAAATAGTAAAGTCATTGTTCGCCTTATTTTTGGATTAATTTCTGAACTAATCTATAAATTTTCTTTCTGATTTTTGTTCTTGGATGGCAAAACCAACTGTATAGAACAGGTAATACTATTAGTGTAAGGAATGTAGATGTTATTAATCCTCCAATAACAACCGTTGCCAAAGGTTTTTGTACCTCTGCCCCAGAGCCTGTTGATATAGCCATAGGTAAAAACCCTAGGATTGCAACTACTGCAGTTGTTAGAACAGGTCTCAGCCTTGTTTCTGCCCCTATTCTAATTGTTTCTTTCATAGAATGGCCGTCTTCCTGAAGTTTATTGAAACATGAAATAAGTACCAATCCATTTAATATTGCCACCCCAAATAAAGCTATAAATCCAACAATTGCAGGCACACTCAGGTACATTCCCCTCAGCCACAGGGCAAATATTCCACCTGTAATCGCAAAAGGAACATTCAAAATAACAAGTATAGATTCTTTTACAGATGAAAACGTCGCCATAAGCAAAAAGAAGATTATAAGAATGGATACAGGAACAACTAATGCTAATTTCTTCATTGCCCTCTGTTGGTTTTCAAATTGTCCGCCCCATTCAATATAATAATTAGGAGGAAGTTTTACTTTTTTTGATATTTTTTGTTCAGCATCTTTTACCACAGAGCCCATATCACGCCCCCTGACATTACATTGAACTATTATTCTTCTTTGTCCAAATTCTCTGTTTACCACCTCTAAGCCTTCGCCAATAGTAACCGTTGCGATTTGATTAACAGGAATACGTCTGCCATCCATAGTTTCAACAAGAAGATTTCCAACAACCGCAGGGTCTATATTACTTCCTTGAGGGAATTTTGCTCTTAGTATAAATCTTTTTTTGCCGTCAATAATTTCAGAAACTGGAGTACCCAAAATAGCCGTAGAAACTATATCACGGACATCTGAAATGCTCACTCCATAACGAGCCATTCTCTCCCTATCCGGAACGATTGTTACTTGTTTAGCTCCTGATAATTTTTCAACCTGTAAGTCCTCAACGCCTTTAACAGTCTGTAAAACCGCTTCAATTTGTTCCGCTTTTTTTGATAAAATATCCAAATCATCACCGAATATTTTTACCGCAATATCTGATTTAACACCCGACACAAGTTCGTTTACCCTCATTTCAATCGGTTGAGTAAAACTAAAATTAACGCCGGGGACTTTTTCTTGAAGCAATTCATCTAATTCAGTAGCCAATTTTTCCTTAGTCATTCCAAATCGCCATTTCGATTTAGGTCTCAATTCCACGAAAACGTCCGCCTGATAAACTCCCATTGGGTCAGTTGCAAGGTCAGCTCTACCAATTTTTGATACCACGCTTTTTACTTCGGGTACATTTTTTATGGTATTTTCAATGCGTGTTGTAACTTTAACCGCTTCTGGTAAAGATATACTCGGCAAATCCATAACTCCGATAGAAAAACTTCCTTCATCCAGTTTTGGCACGAATTCTGTTCCCATAAATGAAAGAGATAATAAGGAAACTAAAAATAAGCTTACGGCAATAACAATTGTTTTCACTCTGTTGCTTAATGCCTTATTGAGTAAATTTAAATACGGTTGTCTAACTTTTTCTATTACTAAACTTTTTTTCTTGGTAATTTTACAATGTAAGAAAAAGCTGCAGAGAACAGGTACTAAAATTAATGCTGTTAATAACGACCCAATCAGAGCAAAACACACAGTAATGACCATTGGCGAGAACATTTTATATTCAGTCCCTTCAAGAGAAAGAATAGGTAGGTAAACAACTGTTATAATTAAAACTCCAAAGAAAATAGGTTTAGCCATTTCTTTCAAGGAACTTTGTATTACTTCTAAAGTTGTCATTCCTAGGCTTTCAGTTTCAGCCAATTTCCTTAAGGTGTTTTCTACCATTACAATTGAGCCGTCTACAATCATCCCAAAGTCTATTGCTCCAAGGCTCATAATATTGGCGGTAACGCCCAGTGCCCTCATTCCCATAAACGAAAACATCATTGCTAGTGGGATTGTTGAGGCGACAATCAATGCAGCTCTGATATTACCCAGCATAATCAATAAAACTATTACGACCAGTATTCCGCCTTCTACAAGATTTGTTTCGACAGTTTTTATAGTCTGCTCTACCAAATTTGTTTGATCATAAAAAGGTTTAAGTCTAACGCCCTCCGGCAGACTCTTTTTAATCTCTGTGATTTTAGTTTTTACCCGTTCTATTACATTTCTGCTGTTTTCGCCCTTTAACATCATAACAATGCCTGTTACGACTTCACCTTTACCATCTTTCGTCGCAGCCCCTTGTCTGAGCATTTCCCCGTATTCAACTTTCGCAATATTTTTTATGTATATAGGTGAGCCGTCTTGATATTTAACTACGATGTTTCTAATATCTTGAAGTTTGTTAATTAGCCCGATTCCTCTAACAATATATTGTTCGGACGAATGTTCAATAATCCCACCGCTAAAATTTGCGTTATTATTCTTTAGGGCTTCAAAAACTTCTTTTAAGCTCAAATTGTATTGCAATAATCGATCAGGGTATAAGGTTACCTGATATTCTAATGTTTTGCCGCCCCAAGTATTAACTTCATTGACCCCTGGAACTGTTCTCAGTTGGTATTTAATTTCCCAATCGTGGAGTGTTTTTAAATCGGTGGGCGAATAACCTTTTCCTTCTATAACGTACTGATAAATTTCACCCATCCCTGTTGTAATCGGGCCCAATTCAGGATTTAAACCTTCGGGCAATCGTTCTCTCGCAGATAGCAGTCGTTCACTAACCAATTGTCTGGCAAAATAGGTATTAACACCGTCTTTAAATACAACCGTAATAACTGACAATCCAAGCTTTGAGATTGACCTTATTTCATCGACTTTGGGAAGTCCGTTCAAGATCGATTCAAGAGGAATAGTAACTAATTGTTCTGTTTCTACAGGAGCCATCCCTGCGGTACTTGTTAAAATTTGAACCTGATTATTTGTTAAATCAGGGAATGCGTCAATGGGCAATGTCTTAAACGCATAAATTCCGCCTATAATAAATACTAAAAATATTATGCAGATAAGTAATCTTTCTTCTATAAACTTAGCTAGAAATTTTTCCATATTCTATTCTTCCTCTGCAAATTCACTTTTTAACAACTCGGCTTTAATGGTAAAGCTGCCGTTTGCAACTATTTTATCGCCTACATTTACACCTTTATTTATGAAGTATCCGCCCTCAGATTTCTCTCCGAGTTCAACAACTTGTTTTTTATATTTACCTCCGCCCAAATCATAAAATACAAAAACTTCTTTTCCATACTTTTGAATAGCACTATCAGGAACAAAAGGTTTATTTTGTTTTACATTGCTTTTTATAATTATTTGGCCAAACATTCCCGGCTTTAGTAGCCCGAGTGAATTATTTATAAAGGCTCTGGCTACAAAAGTTTGTGAAGGTTCATCACTGGAAGGTTGGATATAATCAATCTTTCCTGAAAACTCTTTGCCAGGGAAACTGTCAGATTTGAATATTACCGCCTGATTCTCACTGATTTTAGCTATTTCATTTGAATATAGAGTAATATCAAGCCATAGGTCTTTCATGTCGGATATTTCATACAAAACTTGGTCTGGAGATACAACAGAACCGACTGTTATATTTTTCTTTGTAATAACACCTGAGCGGATTGCAGTTATTGGACTTGACGAGATTAAATTTTCAGAATTAAGATTTGCACTCACTCCATAAGTACTTAACATTGCTCTTGCTTCAGATTTTATATGAGTAACTCTTTCATTAACATTTGCAAGCTCGTCTTTTGCTATTAACATTTCTGCCTGAGCTTGAATAAGGTCTTTTTGTGGACTAATGCCTTGGCTGTACAAGCGTTTTTCTCTTGCGTAATTTGTTTGAGCAAGAGAATATCTGGTTTTTGCCTGTCTAATTGCAATTCTATTTTCATGAAGCTCTCTTGTGGCACCTGCATTAATTTGAGTTACTTCTGGATTTTGCACAACGGCAACAACTTGACCCTGTCTGACATAGCTTCCCAACTTTACCTTATCTTGAATTATTCGCCCTGTAACCATTGAATTGACGGTGAACCTTTTATCTTCATTAGCTTTGATTTGACCGGTTGTCGTTATTTGACTAATTACAGGTAGTTCTTCAACGATAGTGGTATCTATTTCAGCTTGTTTAACAGCATCTTTGCTTAGCTGGACTATTCCTGAATCAGTTTGGGTTTCTTCAGGTTTATTTTTAGGTGTACATCCTGTTATAAAGGTCAAAATTAAAAAACTGATACTTAAATATGTTATTAATTTATTCTTCATTGTCCTGCTCCTATCGCTCTTTCTAAGTCACTTACTGATTTTTCATATTCTGTTAGTGTTTGAATATAACCGAGTCTTGTATTTATATATGCCTCTTGTGAATTCAGAGAAACTAAAATATTACTTTTGCCCTCTAGAAAACTAAGTTTAGATTTTTCAAGGATGTCTTTGGCTCTGGGTATAAGATCATCTTCATAAATTCTTATTGATTCAGCATTGTTAATAATTCCGGCATAAGCATTATTTACTTCTTGTGTAATTTTTATTTTTGTAGCCTCTAATTCT
>Ga0302271_10001933_pt1 | contig 19251 bp, 21 predicted proteins | sample III_Bog_N1_1_FD_198767 | JGI IMG/M metagenome (GOLD analysis project Ga0302271, IMG submission 198767) | Peat permafrost microbial communities from Stordalen Mire near Abisko, Sweden - III_Bog_N1_1 | ecosystem: Environmental > Terrestrial > Soil > Wetlands > Peat | place: Sweden: Abisko...
GTTTGGCACAAAGTAACACAAAGTAACACAAAGTAACACAAAGTAAGAATTAAGAACCTGACCTGCTTTTTACTTCTTCGGCAAGCTTTATAAATTCTTCGGTTTCTTTCCTTACCTGAACAATAAAACTATTCTCTTCCAAAGTTCCGAAAGCAGCCTTCATCTCATCCGCATTTCTGAAAGTTGTCTTTCTGTAGGGGTTGTCAAAATCTTTTTTCCTTGAATTGTAAACCTCATCACAGACATATTTCTGAATTTTCACTGTTTTATCAAGAGCTGAATTCCAGTCAGCTAATGTGAGATGTCCTGCACCATATAATTCACAGAGGGTCGCAAAGGCATGTTTTTGTTTGTCAATTCTATATTTAGCCCAAAGCTCATTATATCTTTCGTGGATCTCTTTCCAGGTTTTTAAATTTGCCGAGCCAATATCAGACCGTAGCTTATCAACATCTTCCTTAGTCATCATCTGCCCGCCCAGATTGACCCATTCTTTTTGCCGCTTACTTTTAAGATCTGTACAAAGTACTGAGAATGTAGCCTTTGGATTTGATTTCATAAATTCCATAAGATTCCTGGCAGCATAATAGTGTAATATTTCACCGTAAGCGTGATATGCTTTGAACGGTTTTAATATCAGAACTTTTCTTTTGGTATTTTCCATGTTTTCACCAAGTACTTCCAGCTTATTGACTTCTTCCTCGTTTGACGAGAAAAGGTCACGACCCAGCTTTGCAAGTTCATCATCGTTCATTTCTGTCACTGGAATACCTTTTTGCCGTAAGCTTGCTTTGGCAGTCCATATTTCAAGCAAAGTCCTTGCATTAAAGATCTCCTCAATTGTGTCAGGTGCAAATGGTTCAAATTCAATATTCTGATCTTTATGTATGCGTTTGTCGCGATTCTGGAACTTCCATGAATTACGTGCCAGGGCAAACATATTGTATAACCACCAGTAGGCCGGCATAACCTCCAGCCTGTCTTTTGAGACATTATTGTTTAGCAGCGAAAATGGAAAAGGAATATCAAGCTCGGCAGGGTAATCGGCTTTTGAAAGTAAAACAAACGATGCGAAACGGCAGGAATGCTTGACACTCGTACACAAGCCTGGCCAGAATCCGCGGCCTGCCTGAATTTCATTGTCATTTGCCCTGCTGTTGTGATTTGATCCGATTGTAGCACCTGCAGCCATATTGCTCTGTCCCATAACAACCGAAGCAATGAGAAAAGAATTGTTGTGATGTTGTTCGTGAGAAGGAAAAATCAGATTATTCAGTACTTCACAGCATGAGATAGTCGAATTGTCACCTAAGAACGAGTTAATCAACCGGGCACCGTATTTAAGATTCGAATTATTGCCAAGGATGAATTTTACCGCCTTGCAGCCATAGAATATATGACAACCATATCCTATTATTCCATTTACAAGTTCAACACCTTCCCCGATTTGGGTAGGTTCTTCTTCAGAAGAATTGATTGTAAGATTTTTTAATTTATTTGCGCCTTTAATATAGCAGAAAGAACTGATCCTGACATCTTTCAGGATCAGAGAATTTTTTATCACACAATTTTTGCCTGTAGTACCGTAAAAGCCCCGGTGGTTATCAACACTTTTCTGGGTTATCTTTTTAAGATTTTCCTGAAGCGCAGAATCATCAATATACTTTCCCCAAAGATAAGCATCAGCTGTTAACATGCCGTCAAAGGGGAGGACTCTCCGGCAACCTGTTTCATTCATAATATCGAGCCAGGTCCTGACATTCTCAGGTTCACCTTCTTTTATTATTCCGTTACCAAATTTGGCATGATCTGTTGTTTGCATTTCCTGAATATTGAACAGGATACAGCGGTCGCCGATAATATAATGAGCCAGGTAATGAACATTATGAATGGCAACATCATCTCCTAAATCAGATGAAATGATTAGACTGTTCGTAATTCCCGTAGGTACCCTCAGGTCGTGATGCTGCAGTATTACGTTTCTTAAGCATCCGATCCTTACAAGACCAAAAAACCTTGTGTTTTTAATCTGGTTTGTATCAAACTGGTCTGTAACCAGTATCTCATCCCAATTATCGGCTGTATTATCATTCTTTACCAGACGTTCCACCTCATCTGATCTCAAATGTCTCCATCCTTCTTTTGGAGGAGTTGTCTGTTTGTTTCGTTGAAAATATTCATCTTCTCCTTTTGGGATGTACTCGGGAGGAATGAAGTTCTTACCTATATTTTCAGGTGGCACTATTATTACATTGTCCATGGTTTAAAATTTTTGTGATTTGCTCATAAATTTAGAGTATTTCAGTTACATAAAGAAATGTTCGTTAGGAACTAAATATTTTGATAATTAAAAGTCATTTTAACTTAGCTCTATCCTCCTTTTGAAGGAGAGCTTGCCCCGCTTTAGCGGGGAGTACCCCGATGGGGGGAGGTGGTTGATTAAAGTAACCAAAAAAATCAACCACCCCGTCCCCGCTTAGGCGGGGCCACCCCCCGTTAAAGCGGGAGGAAAATTTATGATAAAAATAATTATTCAAAAACAATTTGCGGCTAAAAATTCTTTTTTTGTATTCCGGAATTTCCTAAATTTATACCTGTCTGCTAAAATCTTAAACATCATGTGCAAAAATCACTACAACCCAATTCATTGCATAATTCCACCTTACATGCTCGCAAGGCTCATGGAATCAGGCAATAAAAGGATCGCCGACCTGGCAGTTAATTCAAATTTCAGGAGCCTGAGGTTCCGGCACGACAGAATCTTTTTCCAGAAAGCAAGTCTTCAGGAGAAAACTATTCTTGGACTAATAGGAAAAGAGTCAGGAAAGGAGACTATGCAGATGGAAGTTTATGACTGTAAGCAAAAAACCGATCTTTCCGGCGCCATTTTGATCTGGGATACAAAAACCAATCAGAAAATCACATCAGTAGCTGGTAAAAATGTGATCAAAGGAGGTAAGGCATCATGGGATTTTTACTGGCAGTTGTTTGGAAGGAACTCAATTGACAACAAAGGGCTGCTCATAAAGCAGTATGTGCATTATGACAAAGGGATGGATAATGCTTACTGGGATGGAAGGCGAATGGTTTATGGCGACGGTGACGGAACTGTATTTACAAGCTTCACCAGTGATATTGATGTTATCGGTCATGAGCTAACACATGGTGTTACCGAAAGTGAAGCCAATCTGGATTACGAAAACCAGGCAGGTGCTCTGAATGAATCATTTTCAGATATCTTTGGCATTATGATAAAACAAAAATCATATAATCAGGATGTTAAGAAATCTAACTGGTTAATAGGTGAGAGGGTTATGATCGGTCCGAAATATGCCTTGCGCAGTCTTAAAGCTCCAGGAACGGCATATATAAATCATCCTGACCTGGGTGATGATCCGCAACCTGCCACAATGGATGGATATCAGAATCTGCCAAACACCCAGTCGGGCGATTGGGGAGGAGTGCATATAAACTCAGGGATCCCTAATTTTGCTTTTTATGTTGCTGCATTTAATATGGGAGGCTATGCCTGGGAAAAAACCGGTCGTATCTGGTATGCAGTATTGACTGATACTAATTTAGCTCAAACTGCCAAATTTACGGATGTGAAAAACCTCACCATATTTCAAGCTGAGAAATTGTTTGGAATAAATAGTCAGGAGTCAAAAGCTGTGAAACAAGGATGGACAGAGGCAAAAGTTTAACAGAAGCTATGAAGATAAAACTTATACGTACCGGAGGATTTATACCTGTTACAAAATCAGCAGAAACTGAAGTGTCCCTGACTGATAAGGAGTTAGTAAGTCTTCTTGAGATTATTCAGCCAGACCCGGCTGTCTCACGGATTAAAGATGGCAACTACTATGAACTGAGTTTTGGTACCAGGAGTACCCCAATTGATCTTGAAAAAGTGCCTGATGAATACAAGGCTCTTTTCAGCAAGTTGAAAAGCGACCTCAAGATTATTAAACGTAGATGAATTTTCAGGGTTTCCAAAGTGGATGCTCAAAAGATAAATAAGCAAACACTCCTGTTGCTCCGTTTGATGGACCGATACCAATAGGTACAGCTAACCCCGGAACTATTTGCAATCCTGACTTAAAGTTAAATGCATACCTGAATCCAGGATTAATTAATAAGAAATTTGAAATTTTAGTTTTTGTATTGGTTGCTGTTATATATGTAGCATTTCCGACGACTTCAAACATGAAATTGAAGTTCTTGTTCAGTAATAGAATTAGGCTTAATCCGTAGTTATAAATTGTAAGGTTGAATTTCGAACCATCTGTATTTTTTGCATCGGGAGTAATTGTTATGCCAAGGTTATAATGTGTAACAATTCTCCTTGAAAGCAAATAGCTGAATGGGAGACTCAGCTGGTATCCTGGAACCCCCGATCCTAACCCTTTTTTGTAATTACCTGTAGGGAAGGAGAGTGAAAATCTAGGAGAAAAAGCAAAACGGTTCCTATTGATGGCCTGGTATCGATAATTAAGCTGAATATCCACTAATCCGGTTTGACCATTGCTAATGACTGGTATTGTGGTTGAAAGTTGATGTTTCTTACCAGGTACTGGCCATTCATCAGTAAATGTATATATCCAGGAATGGTCTTTCATATACTGAAATGAGGAAATGTGCTGAATTACTCCCGGGTCCTGATTGTAAGCTTCTTCAATTAAGAAGGAATTATCTTCAATACGTTCAAAATCAAACTCATTAGTCGTTTGTGCAAATGAAATGTTTATGCTATAAAGGGCAACTAATATGCTTAATAGCAGATATCTTATAGTTGTTGTCATAAAATTGTCATATAAAACCCCCTTAGAGCAATACAGATATAAAAGTATTATTTACTGATCATCTAATTCACTTATTGAGTTATTTTATTACACAACGCCGCGCGCCTCATGTCCTTGTGGAAGCTTTATTTTTTCAGAATCTCTACTTCAGCGGGAATTATGAGCAGCATTTCACAACCTGTTTCAGATTTTACCGCATGTTTAAACCCCGGTGGAGTATATAAATAATCACCCTCTTTCAGGGTTGATTCATTTATCAGGCAGCTTCCCTTTAACAGAAATATTTCTTCTCCTGCTGGATGGTTATGATATGGATATTTTGCTCCAGGATCAAATTTCAGAAGGATTGCAGGGGAACGATGCTGCTGCTGATCATACCGTAATGATTTTACATATATCCCTGTTGAATCCACACCATCTTCATTCAAGAGTTTCCACTCAGCATTGTTTGTTCGTGTTATGTAATTTTCCATGATTATTTGCCGGCTCTTTAATAGGAAATAACTTTTAGGTCTGAATAATTATCCGAATAATGTTTTGTAAAGAAATTAACGATTTTAAAAGAGTTTTGTTCATTCTTTGCTCACCAGATATATGTTACTTTCATTTTCATTCAGGGAATAAATTGCTGAGCAGATATTATTTGGGGATTACTTATAAAGGTAAGTTAGCTGAATATTCAAAGTTTCTTCATTACCCAATTTAGGAATTATGGAATGATACACAATAGTGGAGGGTTGAGTTACAGCCAGTTGGATCAGATCAACAGCAAGGGTTAGCTTTGATCCAGGACAAGTCCGGCGTAGCTCATATTTTATTGTGTCATTGGTATTTGAAATCGACAGTTTCCCTATTACCAGGTCGTAAAGTGAAAAATCAATATCAGGATGACAATTCCCGGAAACCACATTGTCATAAGATTCTTTTGTACTTATAATTGCGACATCATCATTCAAATTCATTTGCAGCGTGTACTTTGTATTCTGACAACCATAATCTCTTTCTAAGTTCTTGATAGAAATTACTTCCTCCTTACAGTCATCTTTTTTACTGCATGATAAAATAAATATCAGAAATACACTGACAGCAATTGCAGATTTCATATAAAAATATCAGTCACTATTTAATTTTTCATAGCAAAAACTATTCCAATTTTTTGACCTCACTTCATCCCGAAAACAACAGGAAACACAAAAACCACGATTAATGTCCAGATTATATATACAGGTAAGTATTTTGAGATGGTTAACTCCACGCTTTCGATTTCCGACTTTTTGAAATTGATTTTAAAAAGATCAATTGTAATCAGAATTAAATTGATAAAAATCAAAATGTTAGAGCCAAGTACTGCCAGTCGGTTTGGTGTTAAGCCAAACTGACCCAATCGGTAAAAGATAGCAGAAAGAGCGATTAGATTAATAACCAGAGTAACTATAGACAGTACAAATAGTACTATTTCATTAAACCTTTGCTTCCTGAAGGTTGATGTTTCGGAAACTGAAAAGACAATGATAGCCATTACACCAATTAGCATAATATTAAAGATCAATAAAAAATCCCTGTTGTTGTAAGGATCTTTTCCTGAGATTGGAATAGCCAACAGGTAGATTATTAAAGTAACCAGTACAAGTGGGCCGAAAATAATCGCAATTACAGGCGCTATTTTACTTGTCAGATTTGTATAATTCTTCAGAATAAAACATGTCAGAACTGGAGCTGAGACGAATCCTACAATCATGACATAATTCGTATAGAATTTTTCAACATGAATGCCTATTGCCTGGAATAATCCAACTGTTATCATCATCAATACCACGCCGGCTATAAGTATCAAAGCCCCCATAATTGCAAGATCGCCGTTATGCCTGATATAACTGATCCGTTTTTTGTAATCTTTTAAGTCAAAATTTATATAGACCAGCCCGTAGAGGCACCACATTAGCAAAGGCATATGGATGAATACCAGGTTGACTGAAGCGCTGTTTTTGTTGTTTGGTAACAGAGTAATATAAATTGCTGAAATTGCGAATATCAGAAAAGTGATTAAGAGTTTCCGTACGCTTAAATTCCTGTTAATAGTCGATGCATAAATTGAAAGTGCCAGAAAGACAACTATACCGGTTTCCTTTTCATAATAATGGAAGCTGGTTACATTAATATTAAACAGATCGGGAAATTTGATTAGAAATCCGGCAAAAAGGCAGACTCCGATCATAATGAAAATGTCTGAACCTATGCTAATCTTCATTTTATCGTTAGTTTTGCCAAAATCGAGGCGGCTCTTCCAGAATTTCGCTATTTCAGTGTCAGCTATCTCAGGATAGATTTTTTCAAACCCCGATTCAAAAGACTTTTTATCTTCGTGATACAGTCTTTCAAGTTGCCCGGGATCATTGATGTTTTCTTTGATTTTTTCTGTCATGTCAGGAAATATTTAATGGTTTTCACCTTATTGTTCCTAAAAGTGTACTTAGTGTTCCTTTGTGGCATAAAGGATCTGTTTATCCACAAAGGTACACAAAGGTTTTCACGAAGGATCACAAAGGACTTTGTGACAAAGTTATTAATAAATATTATTAGTTACTATTGTTTATTAATGTTTTTTAGTATAATTTTGTTAAAAAAACACAATGAAAACAGATTTATCCATCTTTAAAGTATTTCAGCAAAGTGAAGAATATTTCGAAATGCTGAGCGATTCTGCGTTTTCCAGGAAGTACGTTTTTAAGCAAGCGCTATTCATTCTTATCTTTACATTTATCTATGGTATTGTAATGGGAAGTTACAATGGATTTCTTCAAAGCATTATTTCCGGAATAAAGATACCATGTTTGATATTTCTTTCATTGCTGGTCTGTTTTCCTGCTCTTTTCGTAATACAATATATGATTGGATCCACGCTGAAAATATATCAGATGGCCAACATTATACTTTCAGGTTTTTTTGTCTTCTCAACAATTTCTTTGTCATTCGCCCCGATAGTTATTTTTTTCATGATCACCAGCGATAATTATTCTTTCATCAAATTACTGCATGTGGCAATATTCGTTTTTTCAGGTATTTTTGCCGTCAAAACAATTACTGAAGGGCTCACTTTCTCATGTGAAAAGAAAAACATCTATCCGAAACTTGGGATGAAAATATTTAAAATATGGGTTGTGATACTTGCTTTTGTAAGCTCGCAATTAGCCTGGAATCTAAGACCATTTGTCGGTAGCCGTGATCTTCCGCAGGAGTTGTTCAGAACAAAACAGAGTAATTTTTACGTTGCAGTTATGCAATCGGCAGCAAATCTGTTCAAAACTTCCGTAGAACAGGTGCCGGTACTGAAAGATAAGTTGCCTGAACAAAAATCTGACACTTCAAAGACTGATTATGTCCAACGACGATAAGATAATGACATTAGAGGAAGTGGCTGAATACCTCCGTGTGAAGCCACAGACTATATATACCTGGGCCCAGGAGAAGAAGATCCCTGCTGCAAAACTAGGTAAGGAATGGCGTTTCAAAAAATCAATGATTGACAAATGGTTCAACGACAGGATCGATGAAAAATTCAAGGATCTATGACAGGGATATTCTCAGTTCGAGTCTTTAAACTTATTGTTTAACGAGTATGCTTGTCCATGTTCCGGGGTATGATTGTCCGGAAATTACATAGGTTAAGGTACCTGATTCATTTATAATATTACCATTTAAAGTGCCGGTCCCGTCAATTGTCATGGAGACTGTTATATTCTGTGATGTTGAACTTGAAGTATATTCTACGTAAGTGTATGTATTTCCGCTGACATTGGCAGTCGGTATTATGGTACTGCCGGTCTGGGACAGAAGAATCTGGTTATTTTTGTTTCCCTTTGTTATTATGAGTGATTCTGCTTTGGTGGTGTTAGAATCCAATCCCGGAACAACACTGTTAATGGTACCTGTCCAGGTGCCGATAAATTGATTACGCTCGTCATTCGCTTTTTTATTACATGAGATAGTTGATGAAACCAGTAAAAAAGCACAAATAATAATTTTATAATTCTTCATAAGTGGGTTTTTGCCGCCAGACCCAAAGACCTCACGACCTCACGCCCGCACGACCGCTCCGAGAGCTTGGCCAGCAGATAGCAAAACAACTCTTTAAATTCACCAAGTACGGCACTAAAAAGATATTTATTGAATCAGTTTATGGAGGTGCCCGCATTGATAATCAGATAAGTGCGCTGAAAAGGCCAACCGGACACGTGAGTAACGAACCGTGGAATGTAGTTATAAGAGAGTTTTTTATCATTTGTTTTCTGACCAATTCTATTGTGTGTATTAGAAGTTCCGGCCCACCGATTTGCCCATGTCCCGGAATAACAATTTCGGCCGTTTTGAATTTTTTTATTACTCTTTCAATCGTACCGGTATAGGAAATTATATCTCCATCAGCTATATTTCCGAGATCAGAGGAGTTAAGACTTTTTACCATACATCCGGGGAACAATATCTTTTCTGATGGGATCCAGACAACAATATTATCAAGTGAATGAGCTGCACCGAGGTAGTAGCATTTGATGACTTTTTCACCAAGGTTTAATTGTAGAGAGTCCCTGAAGCCTTTAGAAGGAACCGGTAGTTTCTTTTTCCTGGCAATATCAATTGTCTTCTGCGATGCATATGATTTTATCCCCTGATTTTGCAAATATCCTAATCCGCCCATGCAGTCGCTATGCCAGTGGTTAGGAATGAAGCCAGCAATCTTAAGGTTAAAATGACCTCTCAGGTAATTGACCAGGACCATAGTAAGAGAATCAGTCCAGGGAGTATCGAATAGGAATGCATTTGATTTGTTTATGAGAATCAAACCATTGGCAGAAATTCTTCCGTAACCCGGAACAACAGAATATGAAACATGCACAAAAGCATTCTCCGAGATTTTTATTAATTCCAGATCTTTGCTTATTTTAATTGTTTCACGATTTGTCTGGCATATTCCTGACAAACAGGTTAATACTAGAATAAGAAGGATTAGTATTTTTTTCACTCTTTTTGGTTATATTTTGCTTCAACAGTATAATTACAGTGGTCAGGGACAAGCAGATTATTATATTTTTTTTCAATGTCTCTGAAACAAATGAGTTACTATTGGTGGAACTGGAAATTCCTATATTAAGTATCATTTGAAGTGCATTTAAACTTTACAAGTTAGTAAAAATATTATTTAATGGATAAGGTGGTTTGTCAGGTCCTTCTGAATTGGTTAAGGTGGATTAGCTGAAACGACATAAGCAAAGGGTTGGCTGGCTATGCTCGCCGAAAGATTTAAGCGTAGGTGGGCAACATTGCTAACTTCGTCCAGACTGCTGGATCAGCAGATTATCTATTGTTTGGATGTGATAGTCTGCTGAATACAAAATTGTCCGGATGTTGAAGGAGATCATCAACCGGAAATATAATCGCAGGAATAATCGTAACTGGCTGGTCAATATATGAATTAATTGCCCGTAGCTACTTCTCAACTATTTGGAATAAGATAATAATTCTCATATTTACTCGTCTTATATAGTTGATATATTAATGATGAAAGTATTTTTTAAAACCAAAGGAAAACTAATTGTTCTGTTAGTTATTGTATATCTGCTGCTTAATACTTTCTGCTCCAGACAACTTTATACCGAACCATCGTTTAAGAATATCGAAAGTCATACTGAAAAGAAAAAGCTGAAAGGTTTTATGAACACGGGTGCTGAAAAGCGGATAAATACACACAATACCAGCGCTAATGAAATCATCAACACCGCTCATAAATACCTTGGTGTGCCCCATTGCATGGGCGGAACAACTATGAAATGCATGGATTGCTCGGGATTATTGGTAACAGTTTTTGCCAAATATGACATTCACCTGCCCCATAATGCGGAAGAACAGGCCAGATATGGAAAAATAATATCCGGAATGAATAAACTTATAAAAGGCGATCTGGTCTTTTTTATCAGAACATATGAAATACATCGTTTTATCACCCATTCAGGCATTTATATCGGGAATAATAAATTTATCCACGCATCTTCAACCAATGGTGTAACTATTACTTCATTAGACGATCCCTGGTGGAATGAAAAATTTATTTTCGCGACAAGAGTGTTTGAATAATTACCACCATTATGCTTGTTGACTTTGTACTTGTGGTATAATTACTCCCTGTAAAGCATCTGGCCGATCTTTCCTTTGTCGCCCAGGAATCAGCCTTTTACAAGCCATGAGGTTCCAAAAGAAGTAAGGGCAAGTGCTTCGAGTACAAGTGTTGACTTTGGAAATAAATGTAATAAGTCACAAATTGGAATCATTATTACAAATACAATAATGGCAATCCCACAGATCTTGTAAATATTGTTCTCATTCAGAAAACTTAAAGGAATGTCATTATTTTCTTTCTGTCCGATGGTAAAAATCACATATGAAATAATTGCCAGGATGACAAAAATACTGTAGCAAATAAATAATGAAGGACCCCTAAAAAATTAATACAAAAAGGTATGATGGTATGTATTTTTTCAGAACAACTATTTGGATTGGTAGGTACAAGGGCAACTCCGACAAAATTAAAGTCAGAGTTTTTGCTTTTCATTTTGTTGCCTCCTATATGAAATTAGTTTTGTGAGGTTATGGGTCAGTTATAATTAATTTATTAATGAGGAATAATTCCTATAACCAGGTGATTGCTCTTTTAAGGGTGTCTTAATTGTTTGAAGAGAGATTCACTATTCCTTAGACTGTAGCAGACTCAACCCTGTTTTGTGTTCCCATACATATCCTTATACAATTTTAAAGGTCTCTGCAGGATTCTGCACATCAACTGATTTCGCTACCACAATACAGGGCAGATTAAAAAAAAATAAAATTTTCACCAACCGGCTCCATCATAAACCATACTACCAGCTGATTTTATTTTGGTGGTATTCTTGTCCATGAATCAGTTGCGAAAAACTCTCCGGTCTGCTTTACTAATTCCAGTTCATCGTTTGATTTAATTCTGATAACAAGACTGCCGCTTTGCATAATCTCTCCTTTAGGAACATCAGCCCACTTTACGGTAATGGTGTTACCTTTAATGACGCCGTGCGCAACGTTTGACCATGAGGGCGAAACAGCATCCTCTTCACCATACCAGAGTAATTCATTGTCCAACTGCCTCAGATAGTATTTACCTCCGGCACCGCTAAAAACTCCATCTAGATTGTACACTGATTTCTCAACTTTTTTCTCAGTTTGTGAAAAAGAAGTCATCGGCATTAATGTTAACGCCAAAATGCATAGAACAAATAAATTCTTTAAGTTCATTTTAGTCGTCTTTAATTTGGTTAATAATATTTTTCAGAACCTCGATTATTTTTTAATATCGCCTCATAAATGACTTCATTTTCAGATGATCGTTGATAGCATTATGAATCATTCTATTAAATATATAAAATTTCTAATAAATAAATTTTTTATTCAAAGTTTATTTTGTCGAAACAGGAAGTCCATTATCGAGGATTGAGAATTTATTTTCTGTTTAGTACCACAAAACCTCTCATGAGTGATGCTGCCATAGACGACTGGTGAGTCTCTTCGGGGAAGACAAATGATTCCACTGAAAATCCAGGGTAGTTTCTTGACCTGAGAGTGTTCGTCATGCGTTTCACATTAGCGATGGTTATCGAATCTTCAGCTCCGCCTGCAGTCATCCATAGTTTTGCTCTGATATCTTTATGAGATGATGCAAAACTGTTTTCCAGATCGAATAATAATCCATTTCCAAAATCGATTGAAGGACTTCCTGCGAAATACTTTATAAAGAAGTCGGGTTTTGAAAACATCGTATAGAGAGTAAAAAGTCCACCGTAGGAATAGCCTCCCAGGTATCTATCGGTCGATGAAACCCGGTAATTGGATTCAATAAAAGGTATTAATTCCGTGGTAATGAATTCTAATAATTTATCAGCTCCACCTGATCTGACATCGAACTGACGGCCAGTTGTCTGGTTAAGTAATTTATTAAAATATCCATCTACGTCAGGATCATTTATTGGAGTGAGATCTCTGGTTCTATAGGCCCACCAATCGGCCATGTCTCTGATTTTATATCCGATGCCAACGATGATCATTTCACCCTTAGCAGGATCAGGTACCTCAAAGATACTTCCGATGTTTGCCAGCATTAGGAAAGCGCGATTTGCATCAGTGACATACCAGCATGGATATTTTTTATCATTGTTTTTCCTGTATAACACAGGAAGCTTTATAAAAATGTTCATCTCCTGGTTAAGTATCTTTGAGAACAGGGTTCTTACTTCAGAATCGGGAACAGTAGCAGGAGGAAAGAAATCAGAAGATGTTGAAGTTTGAGATTGTTGTGAATAAACATTGATCGAGAATATTCCAATAAAAGCTGTAAAAAGCAAGCTATATACTGCTGTCCAGGATTTCTGATGCGTTTTCATAGATTACTGGTTTTAATAAATTGATGGAATTCAAATTGTTAATACAATACCAAATTTAAATTAATCATTTAAACAAGTCAAGTTTCAGATAATTTTATTTCCTGATTTCGCTCAGTATTGGCAGGCGGGTTACACATAATGGCCCGGTGTTATAATTGAGTTACCGTTCCGCTTTGCAAGACGAGCTCGACGAAGTCAATTAATTTAATCTTGCGAGTCAGCAGCTGATTTTTTTGTCATTTTGTATAAGATACCTTTATCTAAAAACACTCTTTATCGCCTGCAGATATGCCATTCCATTTACAGTATCAGGCTCAAGGTAACTTCCTTCAGTCCATTCGTTCCAGCAATTGATGTTCAGGATACGTGGACCATTGGGATCCGAAAGTAGTTTTTCCCTGGTTATTTCGAGGGCTTTCTTAAAATTTTCAGGCGTATTATTTTTAATTGTATTCATAAACGGATATCCCACATTTGCCCATTCAGATTTTATGTCACAACGCGGAGTCGGATCCCAACCCATCGTTACATTAGGGAAATATGGTACACCGTATTCTTTCTTAGCTTTGTCCCAATGAACAAAATATTCATCTCGGACCCAATTATAATCGGTTTGAGTATTTGGTAGTGCGACATGATGAATCCATACGTATGATGTTGCTGAATCAAATCCTAACATTTTAATAAGTTCTGCTGTATTGGATGGTGTCTTTTCAACCGGAAGTATCGGGTTTCCCCAGGCAACAAGATTCCAGTGTACACCTTTTAATCCGGCATCAATGGCTTTTTGCCTCATGCGGTCCATAGCAGCTTTTGTAGCTTCCATACTTCCAAATCCATTCACGAATTTTTGCACATCATATACTGAGAAATAGGCTTTCCCATCTATTTTCCAATAGTTAGGTCTGGTAAAATATTTCTTTATAACAAAATCGCAAATTTCATCAAAACGTTTTGGAGATACCTTTCCGGGATAAAGTAATTTCTGTTCTGCACCCCGTGTATAAGGATGAATATCGACCCAATCATGGTTAGCCCACATCAGCCCAAATTTAATTTGATTACAGTTCTTTGCTTTCAGAAATCCATCATCAATGCATTGATTCAGAAAGGGACCATCCTCGTACATATACCAGTCAAAAATAAAACAATCGATACCATTATCAACGGCTGAACTGATCTTCTGAGCCATTACCACAGGGTCTTTTTCATCCAGGTATCCCCAGGCAGGAACATTAGGCTGATGATGCCCGGGAAATCTGGGTTTAGCAGCTTTAACCAGTTCCCATTCTGACCATCCCGGACCCTTGTTAATAATATTCCTTGGATCATCAGTATGGTAGTTAGGGAAATAATAAGATGCAACTGTAATGTCATCCCCGGACGAATTGCCTTTTTTGGCAAAGTGGCACGATGTCAGGAGGGTTAATGCGATGAATGCCAGTAAGTGTATTGATTTCATTGGAAATAGTAACAACGTACCGTTCTACCTTCGGACCTACCTGCCCCCCTCGGCTATTTCTCCTTTGTAAACAGAAAACTCCCCCCTCCCTGTTTCAAGGTCATCTCATTTTTGGCGGGATTGAATTCCATAATTACTCCGGCCGGATCGAACTTGAATTTATCCTTCTCAGTTGCTTCCAGGTTAAAGGATGGCTGCCCTTCTCCCTGAGCCGTAAGGACAGTATTGTTTTTTGTTATTGTGAGCTTTATCGGAACCTGGGTACTCGAATAAACACCCAGGTACTTGTCAAGATCCCCGGTTTTTAAAGTGATAGTATTAAATGTGGGAATTGAATATTGTTTATTAAAGCAAACGCTTAAAACACCTATTAAAATATCATTCAAAGAATAGACCATTCCATTGGTGCAATATGATAAAGCCAGACTATCTTCAGGAAAATATACGACATTGGAAACAAATCCGTCAATACCTCCATTATGTCCATATGCTTTCTTTTCATAGAAAGGAAACTGGAACATTCCCATTCCGATACCGTCGGTCATTGTTTTCATCTTATTCAGACTATTCTGGCTGACAAGTTTCAAGGAAAACAAAGCCTCAACAAACCTGGTCAGATCGGTCGGTGTTGAGACAATTGATCCTGCGCCACCGGGGATACTCATGTCAGTTTCGGGTTGCTGCTTCCATTCTGATTCAAGTTTGTAAGAATAAGATTCATTGTTTAACAGATCGGTTTTCTTCCCGATATATGTATCCTTTAACCCAATCTTAGAACAGATTCTTTTCTCCAGGTTTTTGGAATAGGGTTGTTTTGTGATCTTTTCAATGATATATCCCAGAAGTACAAAATTGGAATTGCTGTACGATGCTTTTGAATCAGGTTCAAAATCAACTTTGTTTTTCGAAATGATCTTAATCATTTCATCCTCTGTTTTTGGCTGGGTCATATAAGCTAAATATTCAGGATCGTCCGTAAAATTGTGTATTCCGCTACGGTGATTGAGCAGGTTACTGATAGTGATTTTGGATGCATCCGGAATATCGGGGAAATATGTGTCGAGGGTGGTGGTCAGCTTGATCTTCCCTTCTTCAATCAACTGAAATATCATCGACGCAGTGAACATCTTCGAAATAGAGCCAATTCTGTATCTGGTAGCTGTTGTGGCAGGTTTTTTCTCATTTCCTGAAATATAACTGTAACCAATAGCTCTGCTGTAGAGAACGGTGCCTTTTTTTAAAACCGCCACACTACCCATTGCTTTATTCTTTTCCGAAAGGATGTTGAAAAGGCTGTCGAGTTTTGGTTTATTAATGTTCTGGGAAAAGACAGTAGTGAAAAAGAGTCCTGAAAACAGGATCGCTGTGAAGAGGCGGAGTTTCATAATTAATAATTAAGGTGAATACTTTATCAAATAAAGATAAAAGATAAAAGTTAAAAGACAAAAGGCAAAATCCGAAATCCAAAATCCGAAATCCATTAACCGCACCTCTCGACAGGCTCGGGATAGCTCGTAAACGCTAAACGTTTTCGAGTGTTTTTATTCTTTTCTTTATTGCCGCGATCTTATCGATACGCTCCTGAGAGTAGGTTTTGTATTCAGCATCGATAAACTCAAATAAACGGAGAGACTTTTGTGAATATTCAAGACTCCCTGGTTTATCATCTTTTGCAAGACGAAGCTCAGCTTCAGCGTTGAAGAGTTCCGCAAGTACCTCGAGATGTCCATTGGTAAAGTTGTGCTTATGAAGAAGCCGGTCTGTTAACTCGTCAAGAGGTATGTCCTTGAATATGGCAGAATCCTCTTTGAGCATAGTATAATAAAGTTGCTCAAGTTTGTCTTCAGCCTGCGTAAAATTGCCCTTTTTGATCAGTCCGAGGATACCTGCTATTAATTGCCCCAGCATCTCTATCATACGGAGGATATAGTCTTTCTGGTACATCTAAAGGAGTTTGAATATCAAAGATAGTGAAAATGGCGCAACGGCACAACGGCACAATGGCGCAACGGCTTAAATGAAGAAACGGAGTGTGGGTGACTAAGTGAAGGGGCGAGGGGGAGAATGGGATACGAAAGGACGAAAGGACAGATAGACTTAGGGACGAAGAGATTTCAAGCACTGCGTTGTGAAATAGTGACTTTTATTAAAAGAATGTGGTTTTTATGTAATCCTTATAGGATGGAAACCTTTTTAGTAGCTCTTTCTCCTCAAGGTATCTCCAGAAAAGGACATTCGTAATAAACAAAAGCGCAAGAATAAATGCATATAGAGCTCCGAAATATACAGGAAAACCAATAAGCCAGCAGATGAAACCTAAATACATCGGATGCCGTATCCATTTATAGATACCACCTGTTATAAGATCCCCCTCATAACTTTCGAGTGTTTTTATTGTGAATAATGCTGTGAGGAATGCAATTATCCCAATTCCTGTTAGGGTTAGTCCGGCATACCTTATAATACCAGGAATCTCGATTCTAGATATATCGTTCCTGCAGAGAAGAAACCAAGATACCCATAATAATACCATATTGGTGAACATGATCACAAATGACAGCTTACCGGGTTTCAGGAAATTATTATGTTTTAAAATCTCATAAACGGTCCTGCAAATATGTGTAAATAAGCATATTGCTACCAGAACAAAAAACAATTCTTTTTTCATAATGCAATCAGATAAATGTTTTGATAATTATTGGGAAACTATAAGATGTATTCTTTCTCTGTATCATAGATTTTTTCCCTTTGAATAAGCAATCTCAAGATATCTGCCACGCGTTTCAGGGCTGACTGATAGAATTGAATGAAAATAGATATGATCTACCTTTTCAATTCCGGGATACTTCAGACTCCAGTCATCAATTGTTTTTTCCATGGCAGCTTTAAATCCCTTTTCCTTGTAAACCTGTTCGTTAAAAAATGTAGGATGCATAATAACAGCCTTTTTAACTTTCAATAATGGTATCCGGCCATCAGGATCACCTCTCCATCCCTTATCGTTCAACCTGTAGGCGAATCCATATGTCAGGACTCTTTCCATCCATCCTTTGACAAGAGCAGGGAAATGCATCCAGAAAACCTGGGTAATAATAACAAGTACATCTGCCTCCGATATTTTTTTCTGCTGGAGCAACACATCTTTTGGTTTCTGAGAATTGATCAGCTTCCTGAGTTCAACATCGCTCTTGTTTTTTACATACATTTTTGCGATAAACCGCTTAACAGGTCCGCCGGCAAGTTCAACTATCATCTTTTTCATATCCATTTGCTGAAAAAGATCTGTTGGCATATCTTCATCCACAAAAAAAGCAGAATCCATATCCTGAAATATGGGATTGAACTTTATTTTGTACAGATCGACAATCTCATATTGATGTCCTCCTCCTTTGAGGCCTCTTACAAAATTGTCGAGAATAGCTCGTGTAAACGATTTTGGATTGGGGTGGGCGAAAATTATTAATACTTTCATGGTTGGTGGGTGCTGGTTAATGATTTTGGCGTCAGGCGTGGGGCGTGGGGCTGATGGCTGGTTAAATTATTCCATTAGAAGTGATCGGGCTTTGTCGGAAACGGCCAATGAAAACTTTAGAATTTCACTCAATTGCTCTTCATTTAGTCCTGATTTTTGAGCAAGCTTTTTATATTCCAGAAAGCCCGGATGGAAATTAACAGTGTAGCTTACGGCGAGGTCAACAATTATTTCATCGCGGCTAAGGTTTTCCTTAATTCCGAGTCTCGGTTCAGCTTCAGGGAATTTATTTATAACAAAAGATTCGAGGTTACGGGTAGCCAGGTCGCGTACCGATATAGCCATGGTGATGATTTTAGATATTTCATTATCAGTAAATCCAGCTTCAAGACTTTTCACTACATGGTATTTAGTACAGGGTCTGCATCCCGAACCGATTGATGCTCCCAAGAACACCAGATGTTTGTCACGTTCATCAAGAATCTCTTTTTCTTTCATACCAGATATTTTTGTTTCTGGTAGTATAGACGAGGTTCATAAAAAAAGGATACACCTGCCGGATGAATTATTATAGAAACGTCAGTATATTTTGAATGTCAATATATTCGGTTGCAGGGTGCAGGATACAGGGTTGAAAAAGCTGGGAGTGGGCAAACAAGCAACTAGCAACAAGCAACTTGCAATAGGATAATTATATCTCGTTGCATTTAAGGCTGCCTTCCTCAGAGGATATTTCACAACCTTTTTCCATCATTTTTTTCAGTTGTTTCCTGGCCCGGGAAATTCTTATTTTAACGGTTTCGAGGCTTACTCCAAGAATCCCTGCTATCTCATTATTACTTTTTCCTTCATATTCACTTAATATGAAAACAGTCCTGTAATTCTCATTAAGCTCTTCTACATATCTTTTAATGCAACAGTTCATCTCATTGGACTCAAGAACCTTATCAGATGTTTTTTCTTTTTCTCCCGTCCATACATTCCTGTTTTCGGTATTTTCATTTAAATACTCCTGGGGTATGGTCTGCTTTGAACCTTTCTGAAATGAAGCACTTTTAA
>Ga0302271_10001937_pt1 | contig 19222 bp, 5 predicted proteins | sample III_Bog_N1_1_FD_198767 | JGI IMG/M metagenome (GOLD analysis project Ga0302271, IMG submission 198767) | Peat permafrost microbial communities from Stordalen Mire near Abisko, Sweden - III_Bog_N1_1 | ecosystem: Environmental > Terrestrial > Soil > Wetlands > Peat | place: Sweden: Abisko...
ACCCCAACCCCAACCCCAACCCCATCTATTTTGATATTAACATTCCTATTAAAGACTTCATTTTGTATTAAAACTCAAAACTAAGAAAAAAGTTAAAACACTAACAGATAAAACCGAACACATATTGAGGTTAATGATTAACAACTCTGTAAAAAAAAGAAGGATACGTTTGAAGATTATTCTGCTTATATCTTATTCGATCCTTTCAAGACAAAAAGGCTCGTTGTTTGGTGTTTCAAATAAACTATCTTTACTGACTCTGCAGAGGTACTAAACGTTGATTAATATAGTTTCAATAGCAGCAACAAAGCAAAGAAAATAGAAAACTATTATCTTTTGTGTTTGTTTGATGAGACAAAACTAAAAAAGATACTGTAAAAAATTTTGGAGTTCTTATTAGTGGTTCTGATTCCAATCTAACTCTGCTTTTTCAATGATAAATGGCTGCAACTATATAATGCAAGGATTATTATGCAGGACTATTATTATTGAGCACAGGCTAATAATTTGCTTCCATGCTACACTTTTCTTACTATTTATCATCTTTTTTTAACTTCCTCATAAAGTTAATCCTCATCGAACCCTTCTTCTTCGATTATTGGCTGTTATTATGGAAAACTAGTTAAAGGTATTTATTTTTTGTTAGCCATCAGCATCACAGGTGATAGATCTTGCTTATCGGTTGTACTTCTAACAATCAATTCCGTGAGTCTTTCTTCTTCTAATGCTGGTAGTATCTCATAGAAAAATGTGAATATTGCATATAAAATATCAAGCACAAACAATGTCCACCAGAAAGAGAGCATCACAGCATAAAAGTCTCTGATTTAGGAGAACTTATCTTAATAATCATCTGCAATATTAGTAGCGTAGAAACTGTCACTGCATTGAAGAGATAACGTATCGTAAAACCAATCTAAGCTATCCTTGATTCGTACAAGCGAGATAAATATAGAAGGGAGGTTAATAATACGAAATACCCAGTGGATCGCTGTGATAATTAGAGTAGTTTTCACCCATCCTTTTTCGCGTGGGAAGAGTGTTCTTCCGAATCGAGCAGAGTTAAAGCGAGGATCGAAGAATCTCTCCGCTTTGTAGTATTTGACATCAGCCATTCGTATGCATTTTCTACGGATTTAGATAACAACTAGTACGAGAGATACAACGAATAAGGAAATAGACGTTGTAGTGATCAAATGAGTTTGATTGTATGTTTCCGTTGATAATTCGAATCTCTCTTTGACTTTAAGCATGGAATATCGCTGTGTAGATCGACAGTTCATTGTCCAAGGTGAGTTACCCATCGATGAAAGCACCCATTTATATGAATCACTTGGTCTTGGATACGCTGGAAGTTTTTTATTTGTCATGATCAAAGCCCAAAGTGCTGCATTCGCTTGGAACAGCGTTTCTTCTCCGAGAGTATCAAGTTACACTGGTCGAGAATCAGAGACTGTACAGAAAGTTCTCTTATTTTTGAGTAGAACATAATCTCCTTTTTTTGATAAACTGATTTGTTTTTGCGTGGTATGCTCGCAATGGCTGTATTCATCTAATCGGAAGCCTGCAACTGGGTAGTTACTGGTTTACGTCTCAAATGCAAATGACACAGAGCTGTCAATCTCCAGGATCTAACAATTTTTAATCAAAAAAATAAATCAATAAAGAGATATTGAATCAATCATAATTTAACCAATCATTCTTGATCAAAATAAACTAAACTTCAAGGAAGCTCAGAAATTAACAAGGATTAAAACTGGATTAAAGGACATTTTTTAAGTAAGGCTATCTCTATTTATGATCAATTTGGTTATGTGTAAGATTCCAATAATCTTTTTTACATTTTGGCTGGGTTGGAAAGAAGAAATTTTGTGCCTCTTAGTTACTATCTGACGATTTTTTCCTAATCTCTAAGATAAAAAAAGAATTTGGTGGTTAATATTTCTAAATTATTAGCTCTATTATTATTTATGATCATGTTAATTTTATTTATGACATGGTATTCTCCTTGAAAGGCTTTTGGATTAGAATTACCTCATTTCAAAGGGATACTATGGCTATTATTAAGAAATTTTCTGATCATTATTAATAATTTGAATTGTTAAAAAAAAATTTATGATTTTTCAGATAAATGTGACTTGAACACCTACAGATGTTGTTTCTGCATTTTATTATTTAATGTGCACATCCAAAAAATAGTGTCATACATAATTTTAAAAACGTAATTTAATAATTCCAACACAATACTGTGACTTAGTTAGTTTGAAGAAGGAAAATATATGTAAGGCAAAACACATGTAAACAATCAAATGAATTGTTTAGCATCTTCAAGATTTTTTTAGAAGATAATTTTTATTTAGGTATTTTTTCTTCGTTGATCTGTGGTTTCACTTGAGTTTTTCTTGTAGTTTATCAAGATTTGACTTGAGTACAACTTGATTAGCTCCTTTCCAAGTGAGGAACACATTCCCTTCAAAGAACGCTATGAACGTGGGGAGATCTTAAACTCCGAATTACTATGCAACTTCTCGATTGCGTTCGGTGTTCACGGAGATAAATTTAATGTTTGGGAATTCCTCTGAATATGAAGCGAAAATAGGTCGAATTGCCTTGCAAGGTGCGCACCAATCAGCGTAGAAGTCAATCACAACTGCTTTTTAGCCTTCAGTTTGAGTGATAAAATCTATTAAATCAACTGCTTCAGTTGATTTTTTCATGTCAATAGGCTGGGATGGAACTGACGAAGGAGCCTGATTCTATGATAGAGAAGCGACTAAATTATTCACAATTTCTTGGTTGTTAGCTCCATTTGGGAAAATAGGCTTTTATCCTAGCGACTAACCTTATTAAGACTAGTTGAAGACCTGCTAAGGATTGTTTTTTCCTTCGAATTGCTGAGGAAACATTGCAGACTAGCCACTTGCATTCACAACGGATTACTGCATTTGATCGACCATTGGCTTGATCATTTACCCCATTGGAGTATTGAGTACTTCGTCTGGTAATCCAGTGATGAAAGATGGGATATTTGACCCTGTCAGGAAATGTATGATTTCATCAGTGAAATTATTGCAGTTGTTCTTAAAAATGTCATATTTATCCATGGTGTATCGTCCTGAGATGTCTCGAAGGAACTCAGTGAATACCTCCTCAGGGATCTCAGTTTCGCCCATGTCAATGAGTTAAACAGGTTAACCATAGGGTGTTTGCTTTGGGAGTCCTGAGCAGATACCTCCACCGAAGTAGAACTCCTTGCCATAGACTACGCAACCTGTATGCCAGATACCATCGATTTGTTTCTGCAAAAACATCGGCGAAAACACCTTTGCCATTCCACCTGATAGATCGTAAAGATTTATCTAGACTTTATGCTTCGTCTCCTCCATTTCCTTTATTTATGTTTCTCTGATGATTTGATTTATAACTTTGTTTCTTTTGATTATTTAGTCAAGCTGAAAAACTTTTTAAAAATTCTTGGAATTATTCTTAAATTATCTCAATCTATTTGAAATTCAATGGGATGCCCATTTCATAAGGACTATTTCTTTTTTCATGCCACAATCGATGCTGTTTGCTTTCTGCTCTCTTGGATCATCAGATCAGCTTCCCTGATTCTCAAATCAAATTATCCCACATGTTATTATGATTTCCAAGTTCTTTATTTTAATCTATTCTTTGACGATTTTTGTACTAATAAAAGCCTTATTTTTTCAAATGATTAAGGTAATTTCAACTATCATTGTCAGAAGAATAAAACCAACATACTAACTTACAAAAACAAAATATCAACTTGAGAATTTTGAAGTATTTCTCAAGAGAAACAGTGATATGAAAAAAAAAACGAATGATTTGTTCTATTTTCTTCTTCATATCCTCAAATTTTGGTGAATTTTGATTCATTTCCACTAAATAGATTTAATAAAGCAATACATCTTGTTAGGTGTATAAAAATGCATTACTTGATTATTATCTTGAACTCTTTTTTCATACAATGAGTGAGTGTTCATATTATTGTTTCATTATTGGACTTCAAAGAATGCTATTTCTTTCAATACATATTCAATTTACTTCTTAAATGATTTTTTGAAATAATGCTGAGACATTTTCATTTATCTCTTGGAATTTGTAATGCTTTATCTCGGAATCTCTATTTTTGAAGTATTTTTTGTCAAACAGAGAAAGTAATATCAATAGAAGTAGATATGTTTTAATCTAGTAATTATTTTTTTAAGTTTTAGCTGTAAAATACTATCTTTTAAGATCGAAATCGATTCTATTCTTCAAAAATGATAGCCATTCTCCTGCCAGTTGGCAAGATAATTCTTGGAGAATTGCAATAAACATACATTGCTAAAATAAGGAGAAATGTTTAAGGAAATTCTAATGAATATTTTTTGGGAGTTTAAGTATCCATTTGGAATTGTGGAATTCATTGTCAAAGAAGATTTTAAATTTATAAAATGGCACAGAAAAAAGTATGCAAAGACACTCTAACAATTTACAAAAGAATCCTATTTTCTGGAATAAAGCAGAAAACCTAAAAGAACTAAAATTGTATTTATCAAAAAGGATCAATGATTCTAGAAGATGATAAAAAAGATTAAAATAGAATTTATTAGGATATGCTTTTAGAAAACAACGAAAAGGTTAAAAAGAAACATTTAAGAACAAATCGAAAAAATATTAGCTCCAAAAAAGGTACTATTGATAACAGAAAGTAGATGAAGAAAAATTGTTCTAATTTAGTTTTGGAAAAATCATAGAACGAATAGAGCAATCTTAGAAAAGTAAGTACAAATCAAATTAATCAGAATTAGTCTTTAGAATCATTCCAGTACTATTTTGGTGCTGTTTAAAAGCCGAGAATTTTTGGAAAAGAACAAAAGATAATAAATAAAAAAAAACAAAGTTACATATCAAAAAAATACCAGTACAAAAAAAACTAACATAAATGGCTACTTTAGCATATTACGATGTCCGAGGATTAGCTCAGCCTATCAGATTCTTATTGGCTTATCTTAAAGTCAAATTCACTGACAAACACTACACCGACAGTAAAGAATGGTTCGAAAAGGATAAACAAGGTCTTGGATTAGATTTCCCTAATCTTCCTTACTACATTGATGAGAACATCAAAGTCACAGAATCATCAGCCATTCCAATCTACCTTATTAAGAAGAATAAGAGAAACGATCTCCTCGGTCAAAACCCAGATGGATCTTACAACGAACGTGAAGTTCGTGTCCAGCAACTAACTGGAGTCTTGAATGATATCAAGAAAGAATATTTCCCTATTCTTTATAACCCTGAACTTTATGCTAAGAAAGATGAGGTTTTCTCAACAAAACTCCAAGTAAAACTCACAAATCTAACAGCTTACTTGAGCAATAAAGATTTCCTTGCTGGCACGCTTTCTTATGCTGACTTTATCTTCTACGAACTGTTGACTGCTTTCCGTCACGTTTTCCCAGCAAGTATCACACCAACTCTGGCAGCTTACATCCAAAGATTTGAAGCACTCCCTGGAATCAAGGAGTACATTGCAAATCCTTCTATCAACCTCAATCACTTTTATGGCAAAACTGCTCTATGGAATGGCCCATAATGATTGATCATTTTCATTGGATTGTATTTATGTATTATTTTTTTTGTTGGAAAAATACATAAATTTGCGTAAAAAAAAAGATAAATCTTTCAATAAAAAACTAACAAAACCTCTTTCAAAAATATTAAAACTACTTATTTCAATTAGACTTCTCCTTATTTTTGATTATTAATTTTCTAAAAAAATAATAACTAAAATATTAGAACATAAACAAATCTTCGAGAACAATTGCTTTCACAGAATTTTTTTTGCTTAATCATAATTCAGACTTCAGTCCTTGCTCTGTCAAAAAAAACAATAGCTGAGATCATCAGATTAAGACATTATGAATGATTTGTCCTGTCGTCCTAGTTCTCAAACGAGTTATCTATATTATCAGAAATTGAGTATTATAAAAGGAGGAGGAAGGTTAATTCCTAATTTAAAATTAGCTTCCAGAAGAGTAATTAATAATTTGTTTGAACCCATCAGAAAAAAAAATATTTTGGCTTCTATTTGCTTGATGATTTTTTCATTTACCTTGAAAATATCGCCATATTTTCAAATATAAATAATCTGTTCTTTTATTACAGTCGAAGGTAAAAGAGAATAGAACACATTGAAATGTCAGCTTTTTCAGTAAATTCTTTGGATTTCATTTTGAAAAGTCCTCACAAAGCATATTCAAAGGATTTCTTAGATGAGAAATTATTCCTTTTATGCTAGACATTATTCAATAGAACAAAATAATACAAAAGAATGTTTAGAGAAAAGTTTTATGAGTTTTGTTAAAACAATTCCTTCTTTTCAGCGAAGATAAAGGATTAAAATGAGATGAATGAAGGTAAAGAATGATTATTTCATTCTAGTTTTTTAAATTTTTGTAAAATCAATTACATCAACAAACTGAAAGTAGAACAAAATAAATTAGTATTTGATTGTATTCTACTTCTTTCAGGACATTTATTACATTAATATGCTATTAATTAACAAATATCCGTTAATTACTATCTCATTTAAAAAATATCAATACAAATATTTCCCCCGCTTCAGTCAGTCTTGCTTTTTGCGAACCTCCCAAGATAATTCGTAATTCAAGATTTTTGTGTGTTTGTCTTACATTGGGACAAAAAGCATAAATTGATTAAGAACTTTTTTCTAAAGAGGAGTTGGAATCTGCCTTCATTTTATCATACAAACCTAAAATATTAATGAAAATAACCCAGTCTCTCTTGTTAATTTCTTCTCCACAGTTTGATTAACAAATCTAATTTTTTTTCCATTAAGAGCACTAACTCTCAAAGATTAACCATCAGCATTTTCATCGCTGCAAGCCCTTTAAAAAAAGAATAACCAACAAATTATGGGGATCCTATTCTTAACTTTAGTAACCAAAGAGCAACATAGTAATAATATTAGAATCATTTCTCGCTTTGCCAGAACCTTCCCCCACGCTCTCAACAATAATAACATCTTAGATTTTTCTCTCAACCATTGGAGAGTTAGTGCCCTTGAATATTAGTATTTTTCTCCTTGGCCTCCTTTTGTGATTACCTTCAAATGATGCCCCTACCTATCACTGAGATCCCTCCTCTTTTATTTCGAGCACATGCAGGCACTATTAGAGATACATCGTTGGTACCTTTACTTTCCCATCGCCATCACCTCAGCTTAAAACTAAAGCCCAGCTTTATGCTTGTTTTTCGAAGCCCTCCTTTCTATAAATTCTACTTCGTTCGGGGTCTCTTAGTAATTATCTAGGGTTTAAAGTCTCCGTTGGCTTAGAATGATCAACTGACGACGGAGATACTTCGCAGGAACTCAGTCCTCATTTCTAAGCAGAATTCTTTGAATTCAAAAGAATCCCTTCGATTTCTTACTTGAAAATACTAATAAAATCAGCGATTAACAAAGTTCTGCTTGAATTGAAAGAATTCTGCTTAAAAATAGAAGGAAAAGGGGAAATATTGTGTAGGTAATTATTTGAACTGATGTACTAATTCAAACCCTATGCAGTTTAAAGGAAAAATTAAAAAAAATGATAATCTTAGCTGTTTGTATCAACTTAATCGACTGCAATATCAGAACATAAATATTTTAAAAAAATTAAAGTGTTGCAAAGTATTTCTTTGGATATTTAAATTCGCTAGTGTAATAAACAATTCTCGCTGATTGCACAGTGGAAAACATGCAATCTTACATATTTTTCTGCAAAATAATTACTTGTTCTATTAAACCAACTACAATTAAAATAAGTCAAATTTCACTTGAGATTTTCAAATATTTAGATGAATATAATAAAAAACTTGAAAAACTTAAAACAAATACAAAATTAAATCATTCATTTCTTTACCTTCTTCTAAAATGAAATTGTTCAGATAGCCTCAACCAAATAGATTCTATACATTATTCTTTTTCCCCACTAGCAACGGTTAATGCTAATAGCCATTTCTAGAATTACCTTTCACGAATCTTTCTTCTATTAAAATCTTTGAATCGTATCATCAATGTACCTGTGGAAAGTGTTGGAAACTTCTCTTCGACAACTTAATTGAATACAACTCCCTCAAGAAACTATGCTTATCTCTTAGAAGCACTAGCGAGAACATGAGAACTGGTATTTTATAAGGTCTAAAGAATATGAAATATTTAGAAAAATTGACTGTGGAGATATTTCACAACTATTCAATCGATAAAAAACATGCATTTGTAGACTTTTTATCATAACTGAGCAACATCTTTGATTCTTTTTCAATTTATTTCACTCAAGAAGCTGCGAGAAACACAGATGACGAAGTACTAGCAAGAATCCTTTAAGGACTCAACAGTCCAAAGAGTTTATCCTTGAGATTTGATGATTCTTAGATATCGAAAAGCAATAAACAAATCTGCCAGAAGAATCTCACGCTCGACGAGATTTCAAAGTTAATCAAAAGAACAAATATTCGATCACTAAAAATCAAAAGATTCTCTGGAGATTAGTTGTTTCTTAGCCCTAATTTATTGTCCCTGGGAGAAGCACTGAAGGACTCAAGAAACTTAAAGGTCTTCTATCTCCAGTTTACAAGTATGCACAAGGTTTATCGAGGACAGTTTTAAAATCTTATGAGTTAGATTTCATAAAACAAATCAATTGAAAAACTGAATCTAAGTGATTCCCCTCTTTTCAGCTAATAAACGCATGTAATCTATTAAGTTCCTCAAAAACTGCGGATTCTAGAGATTCAAAACATGTGGATTGATTTTTCGAATCTGCCAGAGTCACTGTAGACTCTTACATTAAAACTTTAGCGATATGACAATTCCAGCAAAAATGTTAAATAAAAAATGATCAATTCTCTTGAGTAACTTGAAATCGATGTATTAGAAGAATCACCATTTCCATCGTTCATTTAAATGCTTTTCCCTCGCATAAAAAAACTCACTATTGCTATTGAACAACTCTGCGATAAAAAATTACTTGAATATTTCAACTAAAACCGTAATCTCCAAGAGGTTGTACTTAGGTTACTTTAACCAAGCCACACTTCGGATCTTTTGTAACTTTTTGAGACATTAGATCAATATAGCAATATCACTTCTTTACAGCTGTAATTCAAACAGTTTAAATTCATGCTTGAAATAGGTTCATTGCCTAAACATCTCAGTCGATTTAAGCTTTTAGTTAATAATATTTCAAGTAAATAAATTGGGTTACTTATTGATTCCTTTGCTTCATAGTTAGCTAAGAATTCTACACTTATTTCCTTTCATTTATAGCTTTTGAGTGATTATATAGAGGATTTCCGTTGCTCGAATCTTCTTATTTCATAGTTTAGTCCACTTTTTAAAAATCCCAGCATTACAGATTTTGTACTGGAAGCTCTTGGTCCTCTCCCTAAAAGTTTCGATCTCTGGAAAGAACTTGTGAATTGCCGATTATCTGCAGTTCTCTAAGCAATAGTATTCAAAAAATAAATTGAAGCTTTTATACCATTTAATCCGATATTCTGCTTTTCTGATTTATATTTAGCGTGAAATATCATAGAAAAGTAAGGAATTGATCAGTTTTAATAGAAAATAATGGATTTCTAACTGAAATAAAAGGGGGAAAATCTAAACTGGAAACAGAAAGTTTATCATTTGTTTCAAGGTGATTAATTAGCCATTTTTATATGACTGATTTTAAATAATTTTGGTGAAATTTTCTTTGAAAAAAAAGCAAAAATTAATCTAGATTATCTCTTTGTGGGTGTACTATTCTTTTTGCTTTTTTAATCTTACCAAAAGCTATTACACATCTAATCTAAATTATTCATTAAGAAACAAAATAATATTCAGACGATATTAATTTTTCATAGATTAGGTATTTGACATACATATGGGCAAAGGTTAGTAGAATTCAGCGACAGTGTTTGGTAGCCCTCATAAGAAAATAGATTTCGTCTTCAAAATCATCTTAATCGGCTAATAAAATGTTGGAAAATCATCGATTCTCAACTAATACGTTGATAAGGAGTTCTCTGAAAATTATATGTCCACAATAGGTGTGGATTTCCGGCTGAAAACAATCGAAACAAAAGACAATAAAATAGTAAAGTTGTAGATCTGGGACACAGCAGGTTAAGAGAGATTCGCAGCATTAACTAGCTCACATTATAAAGGAGCACAAGGCTGCATATGCGTTTATGATGTGACGAATATTAAGAGTTTGACGACTGCTGAGAATTACTTGAATACATCGATTAATACACATGGAATTGATCCCAATATGCTTTATCTTGTTGCTAATAAAACAGATTTATAAAATGAGAGAAAAATCACTACTGATTAAGGTATCTAGCTGAGTAAGCAGTATCACACGAATTACTTAGAGACAAGTGCAAAATAATATGAGAATATAGATCTACTTTTCGATCAACTCGTTGATAATCTTGTCAGGGCATTCACAAATCCAACAACACCAACAAAAATCAAATAACTAGCTACTGTTAAAGTTAACTCAAATGATCTGCTTCAAAGAGATGAAAATCAATAGATCAAACAAAAGGAATCGTCATGCTGCAAATGATGTCTTAAACTGCCAAGTGAGGATATTTCCATAAAGACATTAAAAAATGTTTAAATTTTATTCATACTTTTTTCTTATTTTTTACATAAATATTCATATTCAAAGAAACTAAATAGCATCGTTATTCACCGAAATTGCACGTGCTTAATAATTTTAACATAGTCTAGTCGATTTCTAATGGTTGCAAATGCATGCCATATTCAGCTGATTCTTCGAAAAAAGAAGATTTTTATTGATATTTTTTGTTTTTGGAGACGATTAAATTCAAGAATAAAAAGAAAAAAGTGATTTCCATTCAAATTTCTCAAATAAATCTAAATTGAAATCTATCAAAAAGATGACAAATTTTAGAATTTAATATGTATTTACAAGATAACCCAAGGGAAAAATGATTAAAACATTGAATAAGAAAATAAAAAATAGGTGGAAAAAGGATATTGTTACCTATTGAAAATAAGTTCAAACTAAGAGAAAACCCCCCCACAAAACATTCAGAAACGATTGAAGAGATTCTTTTGAAATTTTGGTTTGTTAATTTCTTCGAGATCATGGATATATGCCAAGCAAGGGTTGTCTGAAACATTCGAAGAATAGGCTAGATTCTCTGGGGAATGGTCAAGTTAATTCGTATCTTTCAAGCCTTATTGTTGCTTTGGAGGAGGTGATTCCAGTTGTTCCTGCTGATTCTTTTGTATGATTTCAGTTATTTCAGAAGATTCAATAATTGATTTAGACTGTGAACCATTGAGTAGACTCAATCTAGGAGAGGATAACTCAGATTCGAATCGTTTTGCAAATCGCTCTAATTTTTAATTTACTTTTTTTAACCGATCTTGTATCATGAAATCTTTAGTGTTTTCCTCTGATTCTGAAGGACTCCCTTCACCTCTGAAATTAGCTGATTAAGGAAGCAAGCAGAACTAAATCATCTAATATATTTCTACCAACAACCCTAATATCCGCAATCCAAGTTTCTTATCTTTTTAGTTGTTCCATTCATCTAAATACAATTTTGACAATTTCTAGAAATTACTGATTTCTGAGAACTAATCTGGTGAGAACTCAGGTGAACTATCATTTTAATTGATTTTACTGTTGTTGTTGTTGTTATTGCTGCTAGCGATGCTCGAACATATATTGTTGCTGTTTATATTATTGTTATTATTTTGATTATAAAAATTATCCGAAATATTTATTAAAGTTGATTTCTTCATTTGTTCTCTCAGCTATGTGAAATAATCTATCCCTGGCTAGACCAATTACTACATCTTCCCTATTAACTCCACTAGCTGCTCTTTAATATCTACATGATCTAGTTTAGTTCTTTTTCCGAGTATCAGATTAAACAAATCTAAGATTAAATCAATAATCTAGCTTGCACTGCTGAATTTGAAATGAGACAGCACCGAGTGAATATTAGCTCCTCTCTGTAGCATGCCATTCAGTTCTGTTGATGTTAATTTTGAGAAAAACTTCTAAGTTTAAATACGAAATGTTGTATGAATCTCTTATGCGCTACGCATTTTCAGACCTGAGAATAATATCCCAAAACTCTTGCTACTCGCTTGAGAACGAGATGGAGAGTTAGATACACTGGAATCCGATTCTCGAACGTCAATGGAAGTTTTTCCAAGTTGTGAGTGTCTAAAAATCGTTGAATTTTCATTGTGATTGATGGTATTTTACTTTTTTTCAGGAAAACTTTATTAATCCTCATTTTCTTAGTTTATTTATGTTATTGCCTAGAGGGAAGTTTGATTTTTAAGTGATGTTCGCATCTTTGCGATGGTACTACCTCCTGAGCTTGCATCTTTATGGTTTATGTCTTAAACTTACTTTAATTCGTTCTGCAGACAAGAAGATGATTCTAATTCTTCTATTTATTCTAATGGAAGTGGCTTGAAGAATTTGCTAGTTTAATTCGGAGATTTCGACAATCTATTTTCTGAAAATGACTTGCGATTTTCAAGAATCAGTGATGCCCTGTTTTCAGGGATAAATGTGGAGCTACTGCCAGCACTACCTGGAGCGATTTCAGCTGTACTTGCACTGTATTTATGCATCTAATCGATGAATACAGACTAATCATTGAACTATTAATATATATTTGGTGGCTCATGTATTTTCACTGAGTAATCAGGGATGAGCACTTATCTTTGTTGAAAACGGTCATTTTACCCTTCCGATTAGGATTTCGTGCAGTTTCCCATGCTGAATACCCGCTGAGCGGGAGGATATTACTTATTCTCTTTGAAAAAAGAAGCCCCCTCGTAGAGACAAAATAACCTAAAGTATTCTTTTTTGTACAATAATTAATTGCTCTTTCTTTGATCGCTAAGTTGATTAAATTGATCATTCTCCTAAAGGCTTTCTTGGAGGGAATTATGCGAGAAAGAGCTATCAAGAAATTGAGAGGCTAGTATTAATATGATGTACTTTATTCAAAAATAACTACCTCCATATCCAATCATCCTGCATCATCCAATTAATAAATATCTTTCACCTGAAAAATTTTTGCAGTAGATGCATATCCTCCCTTATACAGCCTTTACAATAAATGTATTTTAATTATTAAGTTAAGAAAGTTTGATAGCTCTTTTTATTATTATTCTTAATCCAAAATTATTGGGTTTTTTCTAAATTAACTAAAGCATAATTTTTATTTATTTTAGAACTTAAAAATCAGAAATTTTAGATTACTTTGACTTTCTTTGCTTAATTTATTGTCTTCAACTGTAACGATTTTATTAAATAGCGATTTAATAAGATTCCCTGATATAAGAAAGTGGTTTCAAATTATACAAAAAAACTTAATATTTCGGTTTGTTAATTTGTCTTTAGGTGCTTGATTATTCTTTCAGTTGCCTTTGCAGACCAAAAAAAATGTATTTTTCTTCACTTAAGTTTATATCACAATAGACTACATTTCTTTTATCCCACATGCCTTCTTTCTTTGCTGAAAGATAATCACCTTTTTTCTCTTAAATCAAAATTTCGAAAAAAAATCAAATAAATCTACAAGTTCACTGCTGTAATCCCAGATTCTTTTTAACATGAAATCTTTGGTAACAAACAATCACTTTTAATTGAAAAACACATATTAATCTTTGATCTCATTTGCTTCGTAGTAACTTTTAGGAATTATCAAATGATCTTGTGGTTTGTGTTCTATTTGAAGGTAAATAGATAATAAACAAAAAGAACACAAAACGAAGAAGGATAAGAATTCATAAATATTAATTTTTTAATGCTAATAATTGTTAGTTTTAGATCTTGTTGTAGTTGCTGCATCTTCAGAGCCCTTTGTTGAATGTTATGTTTTCTATTTTTTTGCCATTTTTGTTTAGTAGATTCTAGAATTATGGCTCTAATTAGCTAATATGGCACTTTGTGTTCTGCTCGAATAATGAAAAACCAACTGTACCTCCAATCCACAAGCCCAAAGCTGATAATCCTGGAATTCAAAAGAAAGAACACACATTAACAAAACAAAATCAAACTTCTCAAAAGCGAAAAACCATTCTTACCTACTTTCAGAGCATTGCCTGCTACAGCGCCTTTAGGGAATCGACCTGTTTTCGTGAGGTAATTAATTCCTCCAATTGGAATCAAAAACACAGGAATTGGAATGACTAATCTACTTAAAGCAGTCTACCAGAAGGCCATTTTAGCTTTTCAAAAACAAATAAACAATATCAATATTATGGTTGGTAGAAATGTTTGTTCAATATACCAGCTATGAGAGAGTTAGATCCAAGTGATTCCCCAGATTCCACATCAAACACTTCAATTCCTTTACTATTTTCAGCAAATCAAATGAATAATTAGCATTCTTAAAATCTTTAAAACCATCAAAAAACATGAAAATATCTTTGAAATCCAAGAATATTTGTTTTACGAGAAATCTTGGAATCTCGAGAAAGCAAGGTTGCAGACATTAGCAACAGCTACTCCAAAATAAGGAGAAATGCTAAATACTATGTTCTAAAGTGGCTTGTATGTAATCTTCTTGGATAATGCAGCTGTGCCAAGACTACCAACGATTGCTGCTGTCACAGCTCCAGTGAAGGAAACTATTTAAGAAATTATTAAAAAAACAATTGTTATTTTTTAGAAATGTTTGAAATAGATTAGAAGAGTAAAGTTAAAGGGAAATAACTACAATTAACATAATTAATGTTTGTTACTAGCTAACTCTGTGTTGCTGTAGACATTGGACACATTTCGATTGAAATAATTGAAGCAGAAATTGAATGTCTAGTTTCCAGATTAACTGAGAATTTAATTGATTGGCTAAGTAATTTCAAGGAGAATAATTATTGAAAAGAATGAACAAAATGATAATGAAAATAAAAAAAGGGGGAATATTTATGAATTTTGTTATGTAAAATATTTACAGTAGGTGGTAGACAAGCAAGAGCAAAGCTAATAGGAGTATTGGAAAGCACGAATGCACTTGTACGGAATGGATAAGGAATTGCTTCATTTGTCTGAGGATGAATCTATTATTATTGTTTTAGTAGACAGAAAAAAAATCAATATCCTAATTTGATTAATCTATCTAATTTTTTAGTTTTGTTTGCTAATTTAATTCCACCTTTTTACAAAAAAAGAATGAAAGTAGATTTTTCTTACATTTGATAAGACACAGTACTTCATGCGCCATAGTTCTTCATTGGAGTAAACTTTCTCATTGTCTTTCTGATTTCCAATATTACTCATGTTTTCGTACTCTTTGAGATTCTTAGCATACTTCAAAAGTGCTTCTTCACCATGGAAGAAGTTTCTGTATTAAAAAATCAAGAAATGTTGACTTTTGGATGCCTCATTGAGTAGCTACACATCCCAATAAATCAAATCTTCTCTGAATAAATGCATTTATATTATGTACTGTGGGTTCATCATCATAGTGAAGTGCTTCACCCTGCCCCAAAATGTCTAGAGATCGAATGCTGATTCCAGCTTGCTGCTATATTTCATCATCCCTTCGGATTTATCTGTCGGAACTGTAGCAGAGGCGTAAGAAGAAGATATCATGTGTTGGGAGCTATGAGTTTTAAGAGGGAAGAATAATGAGCGAGCAAAAAATGCTTGTTGAAGCAATAAATTTTGAGCTTTTTTTTGACAAAATTTGAGATCAATAGTTGCGTAACTTTTGGTCGTGTTACCAAAGGGGGAGAGCTAAATTTCCAGTTTTATAGACTCCCTCTCTCTCAAAATTTAGAAGCTTTTGCCTGCGTTTAGCTCTCCCCACCCCAGAAATATAATTTACTCAATCATACGTCACTTTTGCCACCCATCTATTAAATTTCAGCGGAAGAGTTAAGCCTTCTTTAAAATTTTCTAGTCTGCTCCCCAATTACAATCACAATTGTCAAAATAAACCATCACACTATTCGATTTTAGCAGGTTTTGCAGGAATAATGATGGATTATTGAAGATTTGATTTGAGTTTATCAAATTGGAAACAAAATAGGACATCAAATTATTTTCTTTATTAATTGGCTGGAACCAAATGAATCTTCTTCTAGATTCAAATAGCTTTCAAGAAATGAATGAGAAAAAGAAAGACTAGTTTGTTCTTGGTTTTCATATGAATTCATAATAACCAAAGGATTAAATAAGAAATTGAGAGATATTTTAATGATATTGTGCAATTTTTTGGCATTTTCAAAAAAGAAATCAATCTGATCTGATTTTGCTTTTATTCTTAAAATCACTAGAGTGAAAAGGTAACTTAGTCTATTATTTATTATTCTCTCGATTTCAATAACTGTTTTTTATATTAGATTAAGTGAAACGTCTTCTTTCCCTTAAGCTAAGAGCAAATACACACATTCACTCAACTTTTTCAAAGAGATCATTTGAGTTTCAAGTAATAACTTTAAATTAATTACATATTTCTCTCATATTATATCACAAATCAACATCTAATCACCAAAGCCATCAGCATTTAATCATTTTTTTGTTAATAATGTTCTCTTTTCTCTTTTTAAATCAATTTATTTCTAGAAAAAATGAAGTTTCTTTATGTGAAATTAATTAGATGTTACTACATTCTTTCTAACGACATCAATTTAAAAGACTAAGTTGTTTTTTACTTTCCTACGTTTTTCCTGCTGCAATTTGCATGGTTATTTTTGTAATTTTCATAATTGATTTTAACGGCTTCCGATATTAATTAATTTTGAATATTTTTGTTTATTTTATTTGCATTGATTTTTAAAATGTCTTTTTTATTTAATATTTTTGTATGATTTGTATATGTTTTTCTTAAAATTCTTCTTCTTTTTAGAGACGATGATGATGAGATGAATGGAGGAACCAGTGGAATTTCATAATTATTCCACTGTAGAGATTTTGAAAGATAATATGGGTCAAAATAAAGAATAAATATGTAAAATAAAAAGAGAAAGAAGGGAGGCGCATATTAATATCTAGCTCTTCTTCTTTTTGCTGAGGAGATAGACAAAGAGATCGAGAGAGAGTAATAGTAGAGCATTATCATAAATCTCATGCTTATCATGGATCATTGCTGTAACTAATCTCTTCTTCTATCTTTCTCTTATGTCGCAGCAGAGTCATTTGGCTAGGCAATTATGTTATTGGGTTCAAATTCTTGGCGAAATGTCGCATTACTGCACCATGATCCGATGATTCAAAAAAATAGCGGATTTCTATCCGTAAAAGTCATAATTGCCTGCTGATTGTTTTTATTTTTTATAATGGTGATATTTTCATAATTTATATGATCCCCTTATTTAATTAAATTCCCTTTCCAATTAATTAAGAAAGTGGGGATATTGGCTTCTTGTTCTTTGAAGGGGTTTCCTGGGGATCCTTTGGAAATTAAAAATAATTGAAAAATTTGAATAATTAACTGATTTTTCTTTAAATTCAACTCGCCTTCCCCATTATGAATTTATCTATTTCAAACAAAGAAATACCACTTCTTTTCTCTACAATCTCTTGTCTGATTCTGCCACAGAATCTCTTCTATTGATGTTGTACATTTAGCTTTAGAACTTTCAATTGTATGATTACTTCCGAAAAGAAATTCCCTTTTCCTGAAATTCATTCAAAATTTCATTATTTTGAAAATCAAGTTTAATTTAAAATAAGCTTCTCTTTTTTCATAGTGTTCTTCTAACTGCCTTTGTGGGAAGGAAGGGTGAGGTTTTTAATTTGATTTCTATTATTCTTGAAGGGTAATTTCTTTCTTTTTTAATATCCCCCAATTCCTCCCCACCATATGTTTCAATCGTGTCTTTGAAATCAAAATAGTGAGTTAATAAGATTTATATTTAACAATGAATAATCAAAGAGCGGGTAAATCTAACGATCTCATCAGCGCATTAATGAAAATTAAGAATAATTAAATATTTGATAGCACCAAAGAGCAATCAATATCTTGTGGGAGCAACTATAAAAATCATATTAATACTTATTAACAACAAATCCAACAAGATCTTTGACAACTCCCTCAACTTGAAAGCTAGTTTTTAAGAAAGTTGTTCCCTTTTGGAATTCTATCCTAGTTTTTGACCAGCCGAAAGGAATAGCGAACACGAAAATCTTAAGTATGCGAAAATGTTTTCAATGAAGAGGCAGATTTATCATAGATCGAGAGCGCTGATATATATATGTTCCTATGATACCGACTTCAAAAAAGAGGAAAAAAAATCCATAAAATACTTCCTAAATCTATGAATTTCACAATTCGCTCGAACTGAAATCATGACTGACATGAAATTTATATGTTGAAAAGAAGCAGCTTTCTTTATTTATACATGCAATTTAGAAAACTTTCATGTTTCCTATTCACAATCTCTCTGTGAATAATTGTAGAGATAAGCTTTTTGCCCACACTCCTTTCAATGGAGCTGAGGGTTAAGCTATTATTATTCATAGAAATATATATTTCCGATTATTGTTGACCTAGCTATAAGCAAATATTACTTGTTAGCTGGAAAATAATGGTTAAAAGAGGAGATGCAATTTATTGAATAAAATTACAAAATGAATATTAAAAGAGAGGAAGAGAGAGAAAAATAAGAAAATGAATAAGAAATTATGCCACACAAACATAACTAATTTTTTGTCTGAAATTGTCTAGAAAAGAGAGAGAGAGGGTTTGAAACAAGAATAGTAAAAATTTATATTATTATAAAGAGGGTGCTTTAAAATATCAATTAAGCAAAAAAATCCTCCTTTGATTTTTATTAAAAATACTGATATAAGTGGTTTTTACATTTAGATCCTAGATTCGAATTAGAAAATCTAATTTTATGAAAAAATAATGCAAATAATGCACCAGTTTTTATATATAAAAAAAACAAAGTAAGAAAAAGATAGAAATAAAATAAATGACGGATCTAACATTTTGTTTTGGTCGTTATTTTTCCTAAAGTTGTTTTGTTCAAATCACAGTAAATATTAACTTTAGTTTGAATAAGTTAAGAACAAATAAAAAGGAGTTACCTCCTTTTGATACTTTAAAGAAGAGAGAAAGAGAGAGAAAATCAAGAAGTGGCATTAATCACTTATTTACACGACCCCCTACAGAAGAGAAATTCAATTATTTAATA
>Ga0302271_10001938_pt1 | contig 19222 bp, 10 predicted proteins | sample III_Bog_N1_1_FD_198767 | JGI IMG/M metagenome (GOLD analysis project Ga0302271, IMG submission 198767) | Peat permafrost microbial communities from Stordalen Mire near Abisko, Sweden - III_Bog_N1_1 | ecosystem: Environmental > Terrestrial > Soil > Wetlands > Peat | place: Sweden: Abisko...
AATTGCCTGCAGAACGGGATCAGATACGAACGGAGATGTTGCAGCTCCCAGAAATAGTTTCGGGGGGTTTTTAATTGTTCTCCCATCAAGATAGACGCCCTCATCTCTCAATTTTCTAAGTATCCAAAGCATTTGCACTGAATCAACATCAAGAATATTCATGCTGCTTGTCGGGGAAGGGCCAATTTTTGAATTATCTCCGGTAACACAGAGGATATTTCTTATTCCTACCGCATTTGCTCCTATTATTGCAGATTGCAGACCGGTTCTTGTTGTATCGCGTGAGGCAATCTGGAAAACCGGTTCTACATCATTATCGACCGCAATCTTACAACAGGCAAAACTTGACATTTTAGGACGTGCGGAGGAGGAATCAGTAAAATTTATTGCTCTTATGTACGGTTTGACTGATTGCAGATCTCTGACAAATTTATCTGTGCTTGCTCCGGTCGGAGGTGTAACTTCGGTAGCTACTACAAATTCACCGTCCCTCAGCTTTCTCTCAAGTTCTGATGCAGGATCTGCATTTTTAGCAGGATGGTATTCTGAATCTCCGGACCACCATTGCGGCTGTCTGATAGTTCTAAAAACCTTATCCCAGACCTCCTTCTTTTGAGTATGGTCCGCAGAAATAATACTTTTAATAAATTTACCTGTTCCTACAGTTCGAATCTGCTTTGCAACATCCCCCCAGGTTTCAGTTCCTGTTTTATTCCAATCCAGGGGAGGTAAGATCTCAAGAAGAGTATTTTCACGGCCGGTTTTAATTGCTCTTTTATAAATAGCATACCAGATACACTTTCTTGACTCATCCACATAACAATTCTTTTCAGGTGTTATTCCTCCGCAAGGACCATTCCGCATACCTTTTGGGCATTCCATCGGGCAAATTAATGCCGTTTCCTGAAGCAGACAGTTACCGCACATCCTGCAACCAAAAAGAGGTCCTTTGATTGAAATCTCAATTCTTGCCAGAAGTCGTCTCCCGAACGATTCCTTCTTGAAAGGATAAAAAGCCGGCTGCCATCTGCGGGCAGGTTTAATACCTGACATATTTTAATATTGAACTTATACCTGATAGTGAGGATAAATTATCCTCTGCTTTGAAAATACTCTACAAACCTGACAGCAAAGTCATCATGCCCAAGAGCCAGATCAGTGGCCCGAATAGTATCCGTTATTCTTTCGGGATTAGCTATTGGACATGTCAATCCATTATAAATTGCCAATGAAATAAATGCAGAATTTAGCGTTTCCCTTCCCGGCAAACCGAACGAAATGTTGCTGGCTCCCATAGTTATATTGAGACCCAGTTTCTGATGTACAAGCCTGATCGTTTCCAGGGTTACTATACATGCTGTTGAGTCTGCGCTGACTGCCATGGCAAGCGGATCTATAATCAAGTCTTCCTCTTTTAATCCTGTTCTGACCGCTCTCTCAAGAATTTTTTCAGCTATTGCCAGTCTTTTCTCAGGATCATGAGTGATTCCCTCCTCGTCCATTGTGAGGCCAATTATTGCAGCATTATATTCTTTAGCTATAGACAACAAGGTGTTCATTGATTTCTCCTCCCCGTTTACAGAATTTATAAGGCACCTGGGGCCAGCAACTTTTAAAGCTGCTTCAATTGCCAATGGATTTGGAGAGTCGATACAAAGTGCAACATCAAATCTTTCCCTGATTGCTTTTACTGTTTCGGGAAGAAGTTTAATATCATTTACACCAGGAAACCCGACATTTACATCGAGAACATCTGCCCCTGCTTTAATCTGATTTTCAGCAAGTTCCAGAACATAATCAAAATTTCCTTCCTGTAATGATGATACAAGTTTTTTTCTTCTGGTCGGATTTATGCACTCACCAATAATAGTTACAGGACCATTGGTATCTATAATCACCTGATTAATTAAACCTTTAAGAATTGTCTGCATCTTTCCGGATATTATTTCACTGCATTTCCCCAAATCAGGGTACTATTTTGCTTTTATGAAACCAGTTGCTTCAGATAATTGACAGCACCCTGAGGGTCAGGAGAATAGAAATCCGCACCTATCTTTTCACAGTATTCCATGGTTACAGGAGCTCCACCGATAAGTATCCGGGAATTGGCGTGTCTTTCCTTTATAACGGTAACAATTTTTTTCATGTTTTCCATTGTTGTCGTAAGTAATGCCGACAGACCGATGACAGCCTCAGGGTTTTCATCCAGAGCATGCAGAAATTTTTCTGCACTTACATCCACTCCAAGGTCAATCACTTCCCAGCCGCCCCCTTCTATCATCATTGCAACCAAGTTCTTACCTATGTCGTGAAGGTCGCCTGAAACTGTACCGATAATTACCTTCCCTTTTCTTTTCGTTTCACCAGACTGGAAAAACGGTTTCAGATGCGCCATAGCACTGTTCATCGCTTTTGCAGCCATAAGCATCTGGGGAACATAAATTTCTTTCCTGCTGAATTTGTTGCCAACATTAGCCATAGCGATGATAAGAGCATTTTCAAGAATCTCATCAGGTTTAATTCCGGCATCCAGTGCTTTTTTTGCAAGCTCATCGGCACCATCCTGATCTTTCAATGAAGGCGGATACGGAGATGCTTTATTAATCTTCCCGTTTTCAACACAGTAAGCAAGCTTTTCAAGAATATTGTCCATAGAAAATTAATATATAGAGTAAAAGTCAATACACAAGGATAACTATTATTTATATTATCTCCAATCAAAATTGTTAAAAGAAAACTATGGGCACGATCTGCATTATTTCCATTGAAAAATCAGGTGGGTTTCCTGAAACCTAATACCTTTTAAATAAAACTGAGGCTTACCCTGATTGGGCAGCCTCAGTTTCAACTACGCACCTTCTGTTCTACCTAAATCTAATTAATATCCTGGATTTTGAGGAAATGCAGGCCCTTGCGTTACAAGGTCAATTTGTGTCTGAGGTATTGGCCTTAACGCAAAAGCGTTTGGCGGGTTTGATGCTGAATATTTTGGATACGCTTCCAGTTTATTCCAGGTGTTTAGCCTGGCTGAAAGTGTTTGTGTCCTGACCAGATCCCACCATCTCTGATATTCTCCGTACAATTCCCTGGTTCTTTCATCAAGAATAAAATCCAGGGTAACCTGTGCTGGTGTTATAGTCATAGCTGCTGCTGCTGCAGTATTCTGTGCTGCTGATTTATTCGATCTGTAGGCTGCCCTTTGCCTTAGGACATTAAGCATATCGGCTGCATTCTGCAATGTGCCTCCTCCCTTGAATGCTGCTTCAGCTGCAATCAAGTATACCTCTGAGAATTTGAACATTACAAATGGTCTTGTGGAACCGTCATTCAATTGAGCCCTTGTTGCATCATCATATTTTTTCATAGAAGGAAACATAGCCGGGTCCCAGCTACTTTTAGAAGTCGGGTCATTTTTCGGCGCACCGCTTGGAGTAACAATTATTCCTTTAAAAGCTGCACGTCTGGCTGGAGTTACCTCAAAAGGAGGGGTCCATATAGCTGTGTCAACCGCTGGTGTCAGGATACCTCTGGGTGTGGTTATTGCACCATTATTGGCAATCCATGCTACCTGGAAAGTATTATCCCAACGTGAATCATTAACCCGTTCAGCGAAAGCCTGATTAATTAAATACGGACCATTAGGCCTGACCCTGATAAAAGGACGACCGTTCGGGATATCTCTTATCATTACTGATGATCCGCCGCTGGCGGGATAATTCGCGTTAATAGTAGGGTAGTTTGGCCGGAAGTAGAAGTTGGATTTGTTTTCCTTCGGACCCGAGGCTGCGGACCCTGTTGTGTACTCTCCGTACTTAAGGTCAGTGGAATGATCAATTACGAATAATACCTCCTTACCATAATCATTCGCTTTAATATTTACTGAAGCATAATCCTGCCACAAGTCAATTCCATATGTGGCTTTATTAGTAATCAGGTCAACACACAAATTGTATGCTGCCTGGAAATCCCCGGAGACTGCAGCACCAGACCACCCTCTTGTAAGATATGCTTTTGCCAGAAGATATTTTGCTGAAGCGCTGGTAGCTGCTTTTCCAAGAAAAGGAGCAGTAGGGACAGCAGGAAGCTGATCAGCAGCTTCTGTAAGATCCGTAATTATCTGCGCATAAACATCAGCTATCGAAGCTCTTGAGTCAGCAGTTGACGCGTTTGATAAGAATGTTACATGCAATGGAACATCACCATATGTTTGTACCAGGTAGAAATAGTAAAATGCCCTCAGGAACTTAGCCTGAGCAAGGTACTGTAGTCTCGTTGCATCCGGAAGGGCAACTGTGGCGCCATACTGTAACACACCGTTGATAGTATTTATGTCCTGGTATGCTATCCGCCATAAATCTGCAATATCCGAGTTTACAATTCCATATTCAAAGAAATTCGGATTGCCACTGCCTCCTTTTAAGACTTCATCCGTACCACCTACTACCATGTTAAGGAATCCTTCAGTGCCCCATAGATTACGCATATCAGAATAGACTCCGGTTATTCCGCCCAACACTCCACCGGGGGTTGTAAAATAATCTGGTGTCACGGAAGCTCTGGGCTGCTCATCCAGTATTTTTGTACAATTTGCCAGCATAAGTACTATTGTCAGCAATAAAAATAGAAGTGATTTAATATATCGTTTCATAATTTGTCGGTTTAATATGGTTAGAAATTCATATTCAGCCCAAATTGAAATTGGCGTGTGGGAGGCGCATTCAGATTGACAGTTATTGCACGTCCCGGGACCGGTGTACCTCCAAGTGTGGAGTTACTAACTCCTCCATATCCATTGCCTTCAGGATCAAGGCCATAGCCATTTTTAACAAATGGAGAATAAATGATAAAAGGATTAAGGCATGTTACATAAAGCCTTAGGGAAGATACATTAATATGGCTAAGGAGACTTGAAGGAAGGTTATATCCAAGAGAGATGCTCCTGGCTTTAATGAATGAACCATCAAGATAACCGAGTGTGGAGGAATATTTCACATTATCTGATCCGGCATCAGGCCTTGGAAAAGCGTTTGTAGGATTTGTTCTCGTCCAGTAATCTCTATAAAGGCTGTTAACACGACTGTTATTAAAAAATGGATACCCATTTGCCCCGCCATCAGTCATAAAGTAGGGAACCACAACGGTCTGCCCCATCCTCGCATATGCAACGAAAGTAAGATCAATTCCCTTGAAAGAAAACCTATTAGTCATACCCCCGATCCATTTTGGTTCGAAATTGCCTATCACTGTCCTGTCCGATCCATTAAGGATATTATCGCCATTCAGGTCCTTGATCCTTATCTGTCCGGGTTTACAACCATATACCGCTGCCTGAACAGAATCAGCAATCTGCCAGATTCCAAGTTTTACTCCGTCATAAATTACTGACAAAGGTTGACCTACAAACCATCCGTTGCCTATATCCTCTTTCAAATTGGGATCCTGAAGAGCAACTATCTTTTCCCTGTTCATAGAAAAGTTCATATCTGCCGACCATTTGAATCCGTTTTTCATTTCAATAATGGTCGCTCCTAAAGTAATCTCCACTCCTTTGCCCTGGGTTTTACCGGCATTGACAACTATAGAACTGGCCCCATTACTGGGTGGCAGAGTCATACTTAACAATATGTCTTTTGTTTTTTGCTGGTATAATTCAATTGATCCTGTAAATCTTTCATTAAAGAGTCCAAAATCAACCCCTATATTAAACTGCGAGGTAGACGCCCATGTAAGACTCTTATTGGCAAGATTCTGAACTAGGAATCCCGGATTATTTCCGGCAGGTGTGCTACCGTAATTATAGAAATCTACGCCTAACACTCCCAGGGTAGCATATGGATTTATACCCTGGTTGGATGTAACGCCCCAGCCACCTCTCAATTTAAGATTAGAGATAGGCTTGATATTTTTCATGAACTGTTCATTGGATATATTCCATGCAAGGGCGAGAGCAGGATATGTAAAATACTGATGTCCTTTTGAAAGAACTGAGGCTCCGTCTCTTCTTACAGTTGCCGTTAAAAGATATCGTCCGTCATAACTGTAATTCAAACGACCCATGTAAGAAATCAGTCCCCTTTCCGTGAAGGTTCCATTATTGGCAGTAAGTGTATTTGCCAGATTAAGATTGTAGTCCTGAAGATAATCTGCAATGATACCCGTACCATTAAACTGATTACCAAGACTATGATCTTTCTGAATGCTATATAAGCCTGTAAATGTAACCCTGTGTTTGCCCAAAAATGTTTTGTCATAAGTCAGCAGGTTTTCAATAGTATAGGTCCAGGCTTCTGCATTTCCAACATATTCTGTAGCCTTATCAAGAGTCGTGTTCGTATTGTACATCGTATTTGGACCCATATAATTATCATTCTGATCCTGCCTGTAGTCGAGGCCAACATTTATCCTGTATTTTAAGGCATCAATAATGTCCCATTCGCCATATAGACTATTGAAAGTTCTTATTCTTCTTGTAAGATTCTTGATTGATGCGGCATTAGTAATAATTGTTAGAGGGTTAACTGTAAGGTTGTCGAGAAGTCCGGTTAAAGGCGTCTGGTTAAGAGTGCCATCTGGCAGATAAGGTGCTACAAGAGGGCTGAGCCGGCATAGACCGGAAACAGGATTACCTCCAGCATTTGAATAACTAAGGGTATTCATGGTATTTATCCCGGCCCTTAGCCTTTTGCTAATCTGATGATCAATTGTTGTACGAAGTGAGAATCTTGAAAAATCCTGACCCGGGACTATTCCTTCTTCGCTATAATAGGAACCTCCAAATGAATATTTTGTTCCGCCTGTTCCTCCGGAGACACTTAACTGATGTTCAACTGTAGATCCCTGCCTGTAAATTAATTTTTGCCAGTCAGTAGACGTACCATTTGTTAAACCATCCTGCTCTGCAGTGCTTAACCCATAGCTGGATGATCCTCCGTTTCCGGCTTTTGCCTCATCCTTATATTTTGCGTATTGAGGTCCGTCAAAGACATGATAGAATCCTGTGGCGTTGGATATTCCATAATAGACATTATAGTTAAATACCGGTTTGCCGGCTTTTCCTCTCTTTGTGGTTACAAGAATTACGCCACCTGCTCCTCTGGATCCATAAATTGCCGTAGCAGAAGCATCCTTCAGAATATCGATATTCTCTATATCATTGGTACTAATATCGGTTATACTTCCTCCGAAAGGGATTCCATCAACTACGAGTAAAGGTGCATCCACTGCATCACTGGCACCTGAAGTTGTCGCCATCTGGCGGTTTCCTCTTATTCGGATCTGTCCGCTTGAACCAGGCTGAGTGCTGTTATTGACAATGTCTATACCTGCAGCCCGGCCTTGAAGCCCGCTGATCATATTTGATGTCTGAACCTGCTGTAAAGTACCTGCCCCAATACTGGCGACTGAGCCGGTAACATCTTTTTTGCGTGCAGTTCCGTAACCGATTACAATTACTTCATTTAATCCGGTCAGGCTCTCATCAAGAGTAATTTCCAGATTTGTCTGGTCACCCACAACAACGTCCTTTACTTCAAATCCTATAAATGAAAAAGTCAGAATTGAATTCCCCGATGAAACGGCTATTGAAAATTTTCCATCAGGACCGGAAATCACTCCGTTAGTTGTTCCTTTCTCAATAATATTAACTCCTGCGAGAGGAGTATTATTTACAGCAAGAACGTGACCCGTTACGGTTTTATGTTGTAATCCGTCAGATCTGTAAGAGTTGATAACCGAGGCTGCCAATCCCTGAAAAGAGTTTTGTATAATAAGCAGAATACAAATTCCAAAAATCAGCATGACTTTTCTAAAGCATTTCAGATCTAAAATGCTTTCCGAACGATTTTTTACCATACATTTGTAGATTAAAGGGTTAATAAATAACGATGCTACGTCAACCGCATCAATAAAAGTTAACTTCTGAATGCAGGAGATGCTGATACGTCTCCTGTTTATTTTTGTTTCTATTCGTCTATTTCATAGGCTCAAATCTTTTAGGTTCAGCGGTATTTTGAATATCTTATTGTAAGTATAACGATCAGTAAAAGTCAAATTTATAAATATTATTTAACTTTTGCAACCGATTGCAATATTATTTTAATCAGGTATTTTATTAATCAGAATTTATTATACAATGGTATTTCTGAGATTTTAGTTTAAGCTTAGTCATTCAAAATATCTATCTCTAAATCACTCTCGGATAAAAAGTCAGAACGATAATCTATTCTGTTAACACTTAAGTTTTACCAGCTTTAAGTAATGAGATCACTAATTGTCTCCAGACCGGGTAAGGACATAACTATTATATCAGCCCGGAATAATCCGGTTGGAATATTTCAGGCCAATTCTGATTAAATAAATTCTGAAACTAAAGGTTAGGCAGTATATAATCCTATTGCAATGATTCGATTACCCGCTCAAAGTGAACAGTGACTATCAGATCTGAGTTAGTTATTCCATGGACACTAACTGTTTCATTTAACAATCAGGAAAAATCTCTATCCCAGGTATTGATTGAGTTTTGCCAGTATAACCGCCTTGTTAGCCGGTTTTGATAAATAATCATCACACCCTGAGTCAAAAGCTTTTTCATTGTCCCCGGCCATTGCATAAGCCGTAAAAGCGATGATAGGCACCTTTTTATTTTTCAGCCTTATTTGTCTTGTTGCCTCATACCCATCAATGCCAGGTAGCTTTATATCCATAATAATCAGGTCAATTTTTTCACCGGAATCAGCTATTTCAATTGCCTGCCTTCCGTTTTCCGCTTTAATTATGGCAATCTCAGAAGGCTTCAGGATTTCATGTAGCAATAAAGAATTAGGCTCATTATCCTCAACAATCAGGATCGTTTTTCCCGACCAGTTATACTCTGCTTGTTCTACAATCAGCATTTTATTGCCGGAGGCTGTTTTTGAAAGGTTTTTCTTTTTGACAGACAGTGTGAAATAAAATCTGGATCCCATGCCTTCCGTTGACTCGACTTTTATCTCCCCACCCATAAGATTTACGATCTGTTGTGAGAGAGCCAGACCCAGTCCGGTACCTCTGTATAATCTAAGTTTGTTTTCCTCCCCCTTTCTGAAAAGTTCAAATATTATCTCCTTTTTATCGGTAGAGAGTCCTATTCCTGTATCCTTAACAAAAAAGGTTATTTCTTTAGCATTCAGTTCGTAGCCAAAAGTAATTTGCCCTGAATCTGTGAATTTTACAGCATTATCGAGCAGTTTACCCATCACCTGGCGCAGTCGAGCAGCATCAGCTTCAATTATTAATTCGGGATCCTGAATCGCAGGAGCGAAATTAAGTTTCAGATGTAGTTTTTCCTTTTCTTTTAATTCTTTTTTGGTCTTGGCGTACAATCCAATGATTAATTCAGCAACTGAAACTTTAGCCCATCTAATTTTTAACTGGTTTGACTCAACCATAGAGATATCAATGATATCGTCAAGAAGACCGAGGAGACTGCGTGAATTGGTAAGTATATTATCAATAAACTCCATCTGCTCTTCCTTACTGCATAGAGTGCTTTTGAGAAGTTCAGAGAATCCTACTATTGCATTCATGGGAGTCCTGATTTCATGAGACATATTATTAAGGAATGAAGTTTTCAGCCTGTCAGAAAGTTCTGCTTTCTCCTTGGCGGCGATCAACTCTCTTTCAGCCTTTTTTCTTTCTTTTATTATCTCTTCCTTGACAATAATGTCCCTGGTTTTCTCATCAAGATTTTTAATTAATCTCTCCTGTTTATTCCTGTACTGTTCCTCTCTTTTTCTAATGTAAATAATAAGCGATACTGCCAGAATGAGAAACAGGATCAGATAGAACCAGAAAGTCAGATAAAATTGTTTTTTAATACTGATGTTAAAAGTCAAAAGCTTTTCAAACTGCATCTCATTGTCATTCAAAGCTCTGAGATTAAATGTATACTCGCCGTGTCCAACTTTTTCGAATATGACACTTCTTTTACCAGACATTTCTGACCAATCAGTACTATATCCTTTTAAAAATGTCTGGTATTTGACCTGCTCAGGATTACTTAAATTGATTCCTGTGTAATGAACCTCAATTTCATAATAACCGGGTTTAAGTTTTAGACCGTTATTGAAGTTTACTTTTTGTTTATTTACATATACTTCATCAATATTAAGAATTGGTTCAGGTCTTCCGGGATTTAATTGATTAAAATATTTAATGACCCCGTCTGAAGTTCCGAATAAGACATTATGATGCTCATCAGTTGAAATCGAATTCGAATAAAAATCAGTTGAACTTTTAATACCATCGAAATGCGAATAATATTTAAGATGTTTACTTTGGGTATTAATCTGAGAAAAGCCACCCCTATGACCAATATAAAGGTGTTGACTTCTGTCGAAAACCATACTGTAGCAATAATCTGAGAAAAGGCCGGATGATCTTGTAAAGTTAAGGTTTTCATTTTCTTTGAATCGGAACACTCCGTTTCCCTGAGTTGCAACCCATATCGATCCGGAGCTATCTTCTGCAAATGAGGTAACAGTAGTAACAGTCGAAAAGTCTGAATTCTGAAGTTTGTCAACAGTGTTATCCATTCCGATATAGTAGATGCTCCTGCAAATAGTACCAATCAGTGCCCTGTTCTTTGAGTCAATAAAAATGTTCTGAATGTTATTATGTGGCAGACCATCAACAGTGAAGAACCATCGCATGGAACCTGACTCGGAATTCAATTTGCATACGCCCTTTTTAGTGCTTATCCAGATTGTATTTCCTTGCCCTGTGATGTGATTAATTGAGTTTTCCAGATTATCGTTGGAAAGGAAAAGCTTACTGAAGATCTTACTTTGCTTATTAAAAGTATAAACTCCTTTTTTATCAAACCCAAGGTATATCAATTCTCCATCCCTGTGGTATATAGAATTAAGCTTGGATCCTTTCAGGTATTGAGGAAATGTAAACGATTTTAATAGTTTACCGCCGGAATGGGATATTTCTGCTATACAATTATCTCCTGCAATCCAGAATTCAGCACTATCCGAACTTAGAGAATATATGTTATCCGATTTCAACGATTTCGAATACGTAAAAAAGTTAAGATCATCATCTACCAGTCTCAGAAGCCCTTCACCATACATTGCAAGCCAGATGTTCCCTTCCCTGTCCTCAAAAATGCTTTTAACATTATTGGATATCAATCCATTGCTACTGTTAATATAACCTGATCTTTTATATTCAGTCAATTCATCCGACCTGCTGAATTTGACTATTCCATTGCCATTGGTACATACATACAGCTCATTTTTTTTAACAATTATTGCACTCTGAGCGTTATCAAGGCTCCTGTCCTTATTATCGCTGATCATATTTAACTTATATGAACCTTGAGGAGAGTCAACAGTTAGTTTATAGATTCCTTCATATTGCGATATAATAATATACTCTTTATTGTTTACTTTTAAGATTTCCGATACTTTTGAATCAGGATAATTTTTAACAGATGCCTTTTTGGTCATCTCTCCATATTGCGACTCATATTGCATTATAAACAGACTATCCTGAGTACCAACCAGAAAATAATTCTCTGATATATGACTCATAGAAAAGATGAAGGCGTTCTTAAGATTATTATGGATCGGTTTGACACTTTTATCAGGCAATAAAACATGTAGTCCCTCATTCTGGGTGTAGAACCATATAACACCTGAATCAGCTTCAGTAATTGTCATTACAGGGGAATTGAATATATTTTGTTTTGTAGATTTATTGAATTTATTGTCTGACATTTGAGTAACTCCTCCCTTCACATGACCTATCCATAATAAACCTGAAGAGTCCTTATAAAGAGTAGAGATAAAACTATCCGACAAACTATCATGATCAGTATATATTTTAAATTCAAAGCCGTTATAGCTATAAAGACCTTCAGCTGTACCAATCCACAATAAGCCTTCCTTGTCCTGATTTAATGAATAGATAAAAGAATTGTACAGGCCTTCAGCTGTACCAAATTGTCTGAAGCGATATTCCTGCCCAAAAACATGGGTAGAGAACAGGAGATAGAGTGCAATAAACCCGGCTCTTAATTTCATAAAGAAGGCTGATCATGCAAGATTACTAAAATAAACTGTATTAACGATCACGGCCCCGGAGATATTGTTTTTTGAAAAGTATGTCATTAAATAATTGCATATAATAGTATATCTTTATTCCTATTATTTTTTTAAAATTAATTCGAATTTTTATTATGAAATATTTATTTACAATTCTGACAATGTGGACTTCTATTAACCTGTTGCAGGCGCAAAATAGTCCTGTTGGGGCATTTCAAAGTAATTCCGATATTGGAAATCCTAAAAACCAAGGATCTGCTGTGTATGACCCTGCCGATCAAAGCTATATATTAAAAGGTGCAGGGTATAACATTTGGTTTGCCAGAGATGAATTTCATTTTATCAGCAATAAAATCAAAGGTGACTTTATACTTACTGCAAACTTTGAATTTATAGGGAAGGGAACAGAAGCTCACAGAAAAACCGGCTGGATGGTAAGAGAATCATCTGATGAAAAGTCTGTTCATGCTTCAGCTACACTTCACGGTAATGGAATGACATGTCTGCAATGGCGTGTTTCCACAGGAATGGCAATGAGAGATCCACAGGATGAGATATTTGCCAAAGACTCCTCTTTTAATGTAATACAGGTTGAAAGAGCGGGAAAGAAAATCATTATGAGAGCTGCACATAATGGGAAAGCACTCATAACAATTGGCTCTACAGAAATGGAAAATCTTCCAGATGAGGTACTCGTTGGCCCATTTATTTGCTCACATAATCCAGAGGTTACAGAATCTGTAAAAATCTGGAATGTACGAATTGATCAGCCTGTTGCTGACAGTTATGATACGTACAAAGATAAACCTCTTGGATGCCGGATGGAGACTATGAATGTTTCTGATGGCAAAAGAATTGTCATTTATGAAAAAGCCGGACGATTTGAGGCTCCAAACTGGATGCCTGACGGGAAAAAACTCCTTTTCAATATGGATGGATCTTTATTTAAAATTCCTGTTACAGGGGGTGCTATTGAAAAGCTTAACACAGATTTTGCAGACAATTGTAATAACGATCATGGTATTTCATTCGATGGTAAACTTTTAGCAATAAGTCATTCACCTAAAGGTAGCGGTTCTAAAGTATATGTTCTTCCACTTGCCGGCGGAGTACCTAAATTAGTAACTGAAAATTCACCTTCATACTGGCATGGCTGGGCTACTAATAATAAAGAAGTTGTATATGTTGCAATTAGAAATGGAAAAACTGTATACAATATTTATAGAAATTCGATCGAAGGAGGAAAAGAAGTAGCACTTACCGATATACAACCCGGGCAACATGTAGATGGATGTGAATATTCACCAGATGGAAAATACATTTATTACAATGGTCACTATACAGGTACGATGCAGATATGGCGTATTAAACCTGACGGTTCAGGGCAGGAGCAGATGACATCTGATAACTATAATAACTGGTTTCCGCATCTTTCTCCTGATGGTAAATGGATACTGATGATCTCCTTTCCTCCTGATATTGACCCTAACAGTCACCCGGGGTATAAGCGCGTCATGTTGCGCATAATGCCGGTAACAGGTGGAGAGCCTAGAGTCTTAGCCTATCTTTATGGCGGACAGGGAACTATAAATGTTCCCTCATGGTCACCTGACAGCAAACAGGTTGCATTTGTAAGCAATTCGGGGAAATAACCAAACCAAAGTCAGGAGACTGAAGCCGGAAGTCCGAAGAATTTTATCACTTCGGACTTCTGTCTTCTGACTTCTAACTTTTTCCTATCACATAATTTTTTACATTTATCTCCCCATAAACCACATCCAGAAACGGTTTCCCGTTCTTCAACCCAATATTTCCAAATCCTGTTTCAGTTGAAATAAAACCGGTGAAATCGCCAATCTTCGAGTTTATATTCATTTCCTCAGTAACTGCATCATACCTTACCCCTGTCAGCCCCTGAATCATACCGTAGCTCGACATGGCTCTTGCATACCAGTGTCCGCATTCATATTCATCAAATGGGTTCCTCACCCGTCCATCGTAACGATTGCGGCAGGCGCGAACTATCTCAAGCGCTTTATCCACTTCTCCTATCGTCATAAGATGGGAAGCTACCTGGTATTCTATTCCAGTCCAAACCTCGTTGCTATAAACGAAAGGTAGTGATAGCATTTCGCCTTTCGGCCAGGTACACAGCAAAAGTCCTCCTTCCTCTCCTACGGCAAAAGATGGGCGCTGGGGATTAGGATATTCCGACAAATCAGATTTGAAATTGTATTTATAAACTGCATTAAGATGACTTGCCACTTTAACCCTGTCTGCTATGTCTTTCAAACCACAAACCTCTCCTATCCACACACCGAGTATACCATCGGACAGACATCCTTTCCCATATTGGTATTTAGGGCCTTCCTTTTGGAGCAGATCCCTGGCTTCATCAGAATAATTTACATTCCAGGCTCCGGTAGATGCAGCGACCGGATCCTGAGCATTCAGGCCCTGCCACTTGATTTTCTGAAAAAAGTACTCACCATTGAATAATTCTGTTTCAAGAGCTTTCCGGCACTTTTCATAAAGGGATTGATACTTTTCTACATCTTCTCCAAGGTACCTCCCCATCTCTGTAATCGCCTTTAATGCACCAAGGTAAAAGCTCGTGCACATTCCATCCGGTCCCCAGAATTCTATGTCATAGGTATTATGATGAGGCTCCTCAAGTGTTCCGGTTCCTCTTGGATCCCAGGTATGGATACAATATTCCATACTCTCTGCTACCTTTGGATACATTTTTTTCATCCATTCACTGTTTCCGCTGATCCTCCAGTCACGGTACATTTTCATTATACCACCCAACTGTCCATCGGCAGCTGCATAAAATGCAGATGCAATTGGTCTGACGGGAAGTGCAGACCTGAATGTCTGGTGTCCTTTTTTATCCTGACTGAGAATAAACTCTGTCTCACGAAGCGTCCGTTCAAGTTTCGGGAAGAGATGAGGAATTGCCTGTGCGTAGTTCCATACATGTGTGCAGGATCCTGCGCAACAACCGGAATTATCCCCGCAACCCTCCCAGTTCCACAATTTGCCATCGCGTTGCCGTAATACCGTTGGCGACTTAAGGATACCCAGATTTGCAGCAATGGCCTCCTTAACCTCTTCCGGGATTGTCATTTTATAGAAGGAGTCTCTGAAGAGAACGGATTTATTTCTGAGATCTTCATAGTTTGTTTTCCAATAATCTACAACAGCTTCGACATCCTTAAATTTTGAAGAATACCATGGTTTATAGAATGGGTCGTTGCATGTGCAATCCACATCAGCACATTTTTCCTTATCTTTTTCCTCAGGATCCTTTCCATATTTTAGATCACTGTCGGGGACATACCAGGCGAAAAAAAGCTTAATTACCTTTTTCTCTCCTTTATCTAGTGAAAATGGAACATAAAGGGATGCCCCTGGAGCACTTTGATCAACAGGATCCTTCTGCCGCGCCTCCCCTTTCATAATAGTCTCCCAGGTGATTGTAAGCGGGTCAAACCACCCTCCTCTGAACCAACAATGATCGACAATGGTTTTGGGATCATCCGTGATAATCGCAAAATCTCCTTTGCTTTCAGGCTTATTTTTAATGCCCGTTTCAGATAATATAAATCCACCTGGTATCGGCTTTATTTTATTTAGGCCATCAGGAACAGACATAAAATTCCTTGAGTTATATGAGAAGAGAGCATCGATCTTAGTAGTACCAGTATTCCTGAAAGTATATTCAAAAGCTCCTGATGGAAGACTTGAATTATCATTGTCGGTAGGTATGAATGAACTCCAGCCGGTAAGCCCGATAGCAACAGGCATATCGTCATCATGCAATTCTATTTCCGCAAAAGGAAACCTGGCTTTAAATTTTGAATTACGAAACCTTGGCAAACCAAATGTTGATCCTCCTGATCCGTTAGCAGAATCGGGCTGACCAAACTTTTTCCATTCAGGTACCTGACCCTCTATCACTTTAGTACCGTTCTTAATCCCTTTTACAGACAGAGCGGCGAACATACACGGTTCATTAAATACATCAGGATGGTTACGGACTGACATGTGTGAAATAGCTCCTGTCCCTTCAAGGCAAAACATCCCTGCACCGATACCTCCAATTGGAAAAGCTATCCTGTTCAGGTACGTGCCAGAGTACTCTGAATTAAATTTACGCTTTTCATCTTCTTTACTGGTTTCTGCACTCTGATTCCCCGGGCTGCAGGAACTAATTAGATTTGCTGAACTAATGGCACCGGCACCGGCAATAGCAGTGCTGGCAAGAAATCTTCGGCGTGATATTCCTTTTTTGTCATTCATAGGTGGTGATACTTATCAGGAGAATAATAGATTAATTAGTCAGTTAAGTTAATAAAATTATCATTTTATTTCAGGAATAATAGTTATGTGAGTGTAAGATTCCGGGCAATAGCGACGAATCCACCGCTGAATACTGAAAATTTGCATTGCCCGATTACCAACGGAATAGGGAATCTGCATGTTTTTCCATTAATCTTGCCTAATTGCCCTATGGTAAATTTATGAACAAGAGTTTATATCATTACCGTCAATTTTCAAATAAAAATTATTACTACATTTCATCCGGGAAAATATATTTATTTCCAATGCGCCCACGACTTTATATTATTCTATCAATTTTCTTATTTGGCCTACTTTATTTTTACACAGCTGTCTGTGTATCTATTATTCTGATTTTTGCCCTGTTACATCTTAAGGGACCGATTCGTTTTCTCTCCCAGTTCTGGGCCAGGTCGGTATTTATAATTCTCGGAAAGAGATTCAATGTAAGAGGATTAGAATATATCAACAGAGAAAAAAGATATATCCTTCTTGCCAATCACGGAAGTATGTTTGATATAGTTGCTATCATGTCATTTTATTCAGGTATTTCCTGGTTCGGACATGAACGGCTCCTCAAAGTCCCTTTATTCGGAAAAATTCTGCAAATGACAGATTATATTCCGTTCAGGGAACCAACTTACAGAAATACAAAGCGAATGATTGAAATGCTTGTTCATAATTCGGAACATAGAACAATAGCTATATTTCCGGAAGGAACCAGAACCCTCAACGGGAAAATAAATCAGTTTTACAGGGGGTTCATATATCTTTACAGAACAAGGGAAATTGAAATCTTGCCTGTCACCCTTAATGGCTTCTATAATCTGAAGCCAAAAAACAGGTTTTATATAAACTTCGCCTCAAAATTGGATGTGGTAATACATAAACCAATTAAGAGGGAAGAGTTGATGGGTAAAAATGATTGTGAAATAATTGAAACTGTAAGAAGTATAATTGAATCGGCTTATAGTAAATCTGATTGTTAATTTACTTCCGGATTTATAATAAATACAGGATAAAATAAAGGTAAATAGATGGATAATGTAAGAAAGGGCTGGGTATTCATTGTGAATCCAATTGCCGGTAACGGGTATGGGAAAACTATTGTTCCCCGACTTAAGGAAATGATTCTTAAGCATAATGTGGAGGCTGAAATAGTTTTCACTGAAAAATCCGGTCATGCTGTGATGCTCTCCAAAGAGTATTATGAAAAAGGTTTCAGGTTCGTCATAGCTGTTGGAGGTGACGGAACATTTAATGAAGTGGCAAGATCACTTGTTGGCAAAAAGGATGCCACAACCGGAATAATACCTGCAGGTACGGGAAATGATTTCATCCAGATCCTTGGTTTCCCAAACCGATTTGAGGAAAAGGAATGGGATATTTTTTTTAACAGGAAAGAAATTGCCATGGATGCAGGTTCATGCAATGGAATGATATTTCTTAACGGTATGGGATTAGGTTTTGATGCACAGGTGGCTGCAGAGAATTATACAGAGCCTGGGAAGGTAAAAAAAGGTGGTAAGCATAAGTATATATGGCATATAGTAAAGACACTTCTTTTCTTTAAAGAGAAAAAAATGACTGTGATTACTGATGCGGGAAAACATGAGACAGATTGTTTTATAAACACAGTTGCTGTAGGAAGAAGGTTTGGCGGAGGATTCTTCCTTACCCCTAAAGCAATAGCCAATGATGGATTACTTGATGTATGCATGATAAAAAAACTCACTCTGGCTGAGCGCTTCTCTATACTTCTTAAAGTACCCGAGGGTAAACACATCTCAGACAAAAGGGTAAACTATTATCAGACCAAGGCAATCAACCTTGAATTTCCTGAAAAAGTACCTTTTCATGTTGATGGGGAATTAAACTTTTCAGATAAATTTACAGTGACTTCCTTGCCTGAGGCAATAAATATTATCTACAATCCTGATGGGAACCATTATTTCAGGAGATAAAATTGTTCAGAGTAAGTATGTGGCTTTTTTTGATCTTGATCATACTCTGACAAACTCTATCAGCGGAAAAGCGTTAGCCATAGGTGCATACAGAAAAAAATGGTTGTCATCATTTGATCTCCTGAATGCAATCTGGCTCTCTCTCCTGTTCCGGCTGAGGTTAAGGGACGAGCTGGAAATAATAAACAGTATGGTCAGCTGGGTAAAAAATATTCCCGAAAGGGATTATATTGAACTCTGTTTAGAAATATTTAATGATGAAATCCTTCCGTCGACATTCAAGGAGGCCAGAGCCGAGATTGAAGTTCACAGGGCAAATAAAGCCAGACTGGTAATCCTGTCTTCAGCCCTGAAACCAATTTGTGAGGCAATGTCCACCGATCTTAAGATTGATGATATTCTCTGTTCCGATCTTGAAGTTAAGAACGGTTTCATGACTGGGCGACCTCTGGGACAACTGTGCTTTGCAGAGGAGAAGGCGAAAAGGTTGATCAGTTATTGTATAGCAAATGGATTTACTCAATCAGAGGCCTGGTATTACGGAGATTCCATTTCAGATCTCCCCGCTTTAAAAGTTGTGGGAAATCCGGTTTGTGTTAATCCGGATAATAAGCTCAAAAGAAAAGCAACTGGATATGGCTGGCCAATTCGATTATGGAAAACTAGTTGACTTCCAGCTTCTGCCAGTCAGGCAACTTAGGAAATTTTGAATGAGGTTCAGTCTGATACCAGAAACATGTTGAAGCAATATCAGATTGCTGTTTCAGGTACCTTCCTCCCTTATGCCACCCCAGGTCCTGTATTGTAATTTTCAGATCAGATTCA
>Ga0302271_10001939_pt1 | contig 19221 bp, 5 predicted proteins | sample III_Bog_N1_1_FD_198767 | JGI IMG/M metagenome (GOLD analysis project Ga0302271, IMG submission 198767) | Peat permafrost microbial communities from Stordalen Mire near Abisko, Sweden - III_Bog_N1_1 | ecosystem: Environmental > Terrestrial > Soil > Wetlands > Peat | place: Sweden: Abisko...
GCCCCCCCCCCCCCCCCCCCGGATTATCGTTTTTTAATTATCACCTGATCATCTCTACAATTATTAGTTGAAATTATTCTCACTTTGAAAATAGAACGAAATTATTAGGAAATTATAATATTACATACTAACAGTGCTGTTACAAGGATATTTTTGTATTTCCTGTTGTAGGAATGTTAAACAGTAGCAGATGAAGGAATTGCGTCTAAAGTTGTCTAATAGATTTAATACATTGTAATCGATCGAAAGAAGCAGCATTAATGTTACAATAGATCAAATACTGGGTGCAGAACCTTTGAAAGAGCGATTTGTCATTGATAATATTTAATTATTCTGAAATATTTTGATGATGTTCAATTTAGTAATTTCATAAGCATCTGTTTCACTCAGATATTAAAAATATTGTTTAGTTGGTTTACAAATTTTTAAGCCAGTAGGTTTCTATCTCTGTTCTCTTTTCTTCAACCCCATTTGTTCTTCTCATCTATTCTTCTCTTTTGTTAAAAAAACCTTCCAAAAATAGAAATTTAAACCTGATCGTGCTTTGTTTTTTTTTGGGTTAAGGAGTCATTATGTTTTTCAATGAATATTCTTTGATTTTACATGAAATAAAAGGATATTAGATCCCCAAAAATGTGAAAATCGAGATGAAAGATCGTTATCGGTAAGAGAATTTCTTTCTTTCTCAAGACAGTTGAGCAGAGAGAAATAGTGGAATCTCTCCAGTAAAAGAGAGGATTAAATTTTGAGATTTTTTTCTTGATTGTAATTTTTTATCAAAATAAAGTTTTCAAAGCCAAGCATCTATCTTACAACTTGATACTTTTTGTTTGAAGCAAGCTTAAAAACTGCCTCTCGATCAAGAATTCATAAAATAATTTAAATTAAAATACAATTCCTACTAAATAATTCTACAAAAAAGAATTAAAATCATCTTTAAATATCATCTCAAACTGAATCTATGAGAGTTAGTAACCACTTCAGTCTAGTCTTGCTGCTTTTACTCAGCTCGCATGCAGTTCTTCTTGTATTAGGAAAACTCACAATATTATAATGGAAAACACTCAAAGATGAAAAGCTTTAAGAAATGATTGAAACGCATTAATAATAGTTTCCTTCATTCAAAAGTGTTTAATAAGAATTCCAAAACATGTTTGAAAAAAAAACAGATGAAATTGAAAATAAGGATTGTCTCTTTTTTATTTATTACACATAAACAAATTTGTAGTTGCAACTGAACCACCTTAATCGGTTTGTAGAATGTTTTCATAGTAAAGAAGCTATTGAAGTTGCTAGAAAAGACACAATATTTTATTATTACTATCTCTTGGTGTACTGCAAATACGCTGGATATGAATATATTTAATAAACAAGCAACAACAGCTAATAAATTAGATGCAATCAAGTTTCTACAAATTAGAAGAAGAGAGAAAGCTCTCCTGGCAGGCAATAAGAATAATAATAATACTAACTGAGAATGGCTAAAAAAAACAAACACTAAATCATTTGATTGCTGCCAAGGTTTATGAAACCAATTCTTTTTTGAGCATATTTTTTTCTTTATTTCATAATTTCTATTTTTTATGCATGATCATCCCTATTCTAAGAGTAAGATGGACAAAGAGAAACAGCCATATTAGAATAAAGATATAATTTTATATTATTAATATTCTCTTGAAGATTCAAATTAATTACCAAATTGAATTTTAGTTTCTGAAATATGAATTTTTATGAATAATATTCTTTATTATTGTATTTCTTTATGAAATTACCTGTTAATTTTTCCTTTAAAAGGCTGACTTTCTTATGAATAAGGAATTTCAATAGAAAAAAAAATATTATATTTTATTTTAAATGTTAGAGTTGGTATTCCAAGATGGAGATCCCTGTCAATCTCTTCTTCTCTAAGGGTACTTTGGTAGAAAAATTGATGGCATTTCTCTTGTAAAAAAGATCATTTGATTTGAATTCGCATTTCTTAATTCAAGCACTGGTCAAGAAAAACATTTAAATCTATGAAATTCTTTTTAAAGAAAGCAAACTTTTGATTAAGGGAAAAATCCAGAGTTTAGCAGCCCCGATGCATTTTTCAGTGAAAAACCTCTGCTGAAATGAAGATTTTAGGTAAAGGAAAGAAAAATGCTATCAAAGTTGAAAAGAATTGTTCTTCCAATAAATTAAATCAATCTTATCTTTAGGTAGTGGAAAGAGAATAGAGGTAAAAAATAAGACATGAGAGGAAGAAAATCGTATCCAAACCTCTATTAAATGTGTCGAAATTCTGTTAAAACAAATTAATTTGTTTATTTAGTACCCCATTATTATTTGTAAAGATTTTAATTTAAATCCATCTTAAGAAATATCAGGAAATGATTTCATAAAATAATTAGAATTAAAATAAGTAATTTGTGAACTCATTGACAAATCTTTTATTTAACTTTGACATTATTACATCATTTCTGCTAGATGTTTTAAGAAATAATCATTTCTAATCACTTCTGAACATTTAAAAACAAAGAGATATTGTATTTATTTGAAATTCGAGCTGAATTTAGCAAACAAATAAAAAATTTCATAGATATCATAGAAGCTTGCCATCTTTATATTCATATTAAGAAATCAATTTTCCTGATGAGTCGTAGTGATAAATAGTTCCATTGCGCTTACCGTTCTTAAATTCCCCCACAAAGTTGTTCCCATTTTTATAGAAGTACTTGCCTATTAAAAAATAGAAGAATAAATACAATAAAATATTGATTTTAATAAAAAATAATAATAGAAATAAAAATATTGTAACAATCATAATTGAAAAAAAAAAAGAACAACAAATTATTCTTAATAAAATAATTATTTTTCACCTTGCCCTTCACACTTGTCGTCCTTGAACTCTCCTTCGTATCTATCTTTATCAGCCCAAATATATTTACCTTTGAAAATAGTAAATGAAAGGAATAGATTATGTTGAAAATATAAGTGATAATTTTTTATTAACAAATGATTTTATTAAGATCAATTAAAAAAATAAAAAATATTATTCTTTCTCTTAACCTTGCCCATTCTTCAAGCCATCCCTCCACTCTCCTTCATATTTATCTCCATTTAAATAGACAAATATACCTTTTTAATGCATGTTAATATTAAAATAAAACATTTACGTAATTAAAAAAATAATTTACCCTATCCATGCCTAACATTATTCATGATAATCTCTCCTTCATATCTGCCATCTTCCAACTCAAAAATTGAGATTCTTTTTGGTATGAAACAAAAAATTTAATCTGAGTAGTTCATTTTTAATTTCTTTAAAGCAAGATAAAGAAGATCAAACAAGATATTTTAAATTACTTTTATGCTTAAGGAGGAGGAATTACTGGATTAGTTTTGATTTATTCAAGTTGTTGGTTTAATTAGTCTTAGTATTGTGGTTGCAATTCCTTTAACGAATCCTCTTGCTACTTCAGCTTTTCACTGAGTTCAACCTAGAAGTTCTTCAAACAGAACAACCAATACATCAGGACTATTCATAAAAATTGGTATTTTGATTATTTTTGTGTACTTTTAATTGGATTCTTAGCTCTTCAATTTGTCTACTTAAGGATTCACTCCGATCAATCTCATCTGGGGTCACTTGTAATGGAGAAGGCTTCAAATACTAAAATATTTATATATTAAGGATTTATGTTGATTATTAGTTCTTACTTCTTAAGGAAGTGGTGTAATTAAGGTAGCAAAGTTAATTGAAGGTGCAGGTGAGCCCAAGAATAAATCCAACTACCCAATTAAGTTATTTGCTAGTTCTATGATTTATTCAGGCTATTTTAACGAAAACGAGTCACGGAATCTCAAGAATTCCATAAGTTTAGCTTGAACCTGAATAGAGCTTGGTTAAGATTGTTGGACATAAGTTTGTACATATTTTCTGAATTTCTTGTTATTTTCTTCTGGATTTGCAAGAAACTATGCTCTGAATTCGTCGATTTTGGAAACATCCTTATAACAATCTTGAGTTTTCTTGTACAATACTGCAAGTTAATCTAACTTTAGCTTCTAGGACTTTCTAGCCTTCTCAATGGTAGTTTCAATTGCAGATTTGAGGTTCTCAAAGAATCTTTCATACTGATATCTTTTTGATTCTACAGATCCTTTGTTAGATGAAACAGAATCGATTAGTTGCTAATCTTCCAACACAGAAAAACTCTCCAAAAAGTTGTCTAGAGATGAAGAGAACAGCTAGCGTATTGGGAGCACTTTATTAAATGGAATTTTGAATTGACTGATGCATAAAAAACAAACTCTTGTGTTTTAAGTACTAAGGCTGAGGTCAATGAATTCAGAACACTCTTCTTTATGCACACTGCATTTGAGATTTAGGGCATTCTCTTCCACAGATTTATCTGGCCAAGTAGCTGATACATAAGCTCCATCCACTAAGGTTGGAGTGCTTTTATACAAATTGTCTCTATTCATTTATTGTTTCTCCGTCAATAATAACTCTACAATCTTCTTTTTTCTTATTCTTAAAAGTATTCAACTCCTTTTGAGTGCAATTCAGAAATTAAATAATTCTCACATATTCTAAAATTATTCAGAAAAGAAGAAAAGAAGAAGCTAATTCAATATCACACAAAAGAATTTAATCATTTTAGAAAATCAAAACTCTTTTATCGCTTTTTTCTAAATAATTCTCAATTTAACTAAAAAATCAAACTATTAGTATGTTTTTAATTATTTTATTCATAACAATCTAAATACTTCAATAAAAATCTTTTTTAATATTCTATTATTTTTGCAGTTTAAAATTTACTGCTTGCAGAGAGTGCTTGTTTAGCAAAAAGATTCATAGCATTATGCTTTTAAGATTAATAAAGGAAATTCTAATGTTTTTTATTAATAAATGTGAGTGAATGTTTAAGCTGCCTGTGTTTGTCATCAATTCATAATATTTGCAGCCCATTCTTCGATTCTTATCATTGAATGTAATGATCAACAGTCCTTAAGACCTTTAGTTTTAGCTAGTAATTGCATGGACCTCTGAAGTGCTTCATCTACTTATCTTTCCGTCCATGGTAATTTCAGCTTTGAATTACTCGAAACTAGTTCTTCACATGTCCTCACCATTTCGAGATAATTCCTTCTTGTTTGCTCATCATCTGATAGAATATCCCCCTCAACTGAAGTTCTTCTATTCTTGCTATTCTTCCTCTGATTTTTTTGAGTTTCTTCACATTTCTTCAAAAGCAGTCGAAAGAGCTTTTGAATCTTTTGAGATCGTTCATTCATAGTCTCAGGAATCAGTTTATTCAGTAAATATTCCTCAACTTCTTCACGAAACGGAACAGATTTCAAAATCAACTCAATGTAAAACTAGTTGAAACTCTTCTGCCCTGGTCGCTCATCCTTCCGTGTCTCACCTTTCCTCATCTGTCTATAAAATAGATATATTAATAAATAAAATTAACTCTGCACCTAAAGTTACTTTTGTGGATGGAAGAAATTATTCATAGGGATATTTTCAGTCTTAGAAACTTCCTAGAAGAAATGACTATAAAACAGAGATTTATCCTTGTCTTTGGTTGCTATCCTTGATTTCTTGCATCTTTATTTGAAGAATCCTGTCTCAATATGCTTGAATGCTCTCTTGAATACCATCTTTAGCATCTCCTCCACTCGTTTGACCTTTTTGGTCTTTGAGGATTTTAACTTTTTTTTACAAAAAAATAACATTGTAATAACTGTCCCTTTCTACATTCCCTCACTTGCGCCCCTAGAATCAGCTCTCTTGATAGTTATCTCTCCTCCTGCTTCTAGTTGATTAGCTTATTCGTATGGCTGTAGGGATGGGAAAGCTTATTACTTTTTATTTAGCTTTAAGAGATTTTTTTCTTCTTATTTATCTTCTTCCCAGGGATGATTATCTCCGGGATCGTCAGCGAGTCAGCATGTACATACTCATCAGAGTTGATGTCTTACAGAGAAACATCTTCTTCTTCTTCATCTTCATCTTAAGGAAGCTAACATAGTTTGAGCTCTTTTTGATTCTTTTCTTAAATCTCTTCTTGATAAATTTCTTTAAATTCCTCATTGCTTCTAACAGACTCTTCTTAGATCAACTATCTCTCTTCCCTTTGCTCCTCTTCTATCTCTTAGTCAACATCTCCTGAAGGTGTTGCTTCCTGATAATCAAGCATTAAATCTTTCCCTTACCAATTTAATTTAACTAGACTTTCTACAACTGCTCTTTCGCAATCGTTAAGTTATTAATACTGATCAGCAGATATTTATCCTTTTTATTTTAACAGTTCAACCATCTCTTAGACCTTCTTGTCTTGATTAATTTCTTGAGATTAACCATCAGATTCAATGTTATTATTACTCTCAGAATTATAATAATAGTCGTAGCAATCATCTGATTGTACCTTAATTTTTCTTATTACAGCAACTCCTTAAAAAGGACAAGCAGGAGCAGCTGGGGGAGGCATGATCTCAAAGTTATTGCCATTATCATGCTACCCTTGATAATAAGACTAATTTCCCCTGTGATATTATTCATCATTCACATTGCTTAAAAACCGCAATTCTTAATCATTATTAACATTATTGTTGCTATTACACGTTTCTGAGCTAGCTGAGCTACTGTACAATTATGTCTCCATAAAGCCCTGTGGGATCTCTGCAGATTATGGACACGACGTTGGTGTTGCAAATGGATCAATACACTCATAGAAGTATTATGACTCTGATTGTTTAGTCTCCTTGACTCTTTCGTAATGTTGATTTTCAGCGACGTATAGAGTTATCTGTGTTTATTACTATTAATCAGAGAAGATTGAATCAAAAAACGGTGTTGGAGTCTCCTTGAATCCACTACTAGTACGATTGAATTCTTCAAGAATTCGTTTCTTTCTTCTTCCTACAAAAGCTGTAGTCTGCTGTGGATACAATGACATCTAAGCAAGAAATAAAATATGTTTGGTAATGGTAATGATGATGATCAGTATTGATTTTAATTGTTTCTCTCCCTTTTAATATTCTCTCTCTCTCTCTTTCTTTTTTCTATTTCCCCCTATTAAAAGTGCAGTCGAATTCCCTCTCTCTAATATCGAAATAAATTTTTTCTCTTGCATCCTTTTGTGTTGACTAATTCTAAATTAACTTAACAAAAAAACCTAAGAAATGTCTTTGCTTTCTTCAAAGGAATGCTGGTTGCATGGCTAAAAAGTTATTTATTGGGAAAGTAAATTCTTTTTTACCATGGGAATTTGAAATAAAACCACCTTTATGATTTTTAAATATATGTATCTGAGAAAAATTAATAGAAACCAAAGACTGCTAGTGCAAGAGAGAGAGAGAGACAAAGAGAGATATACACATTCATACAAAAAGAAAATATAAAATTAGTCTTTATGCTTATATTCAAGTCATTTAGATCATGTTTTTTTCATGCACTGATTACTTTATTCCTCCACATTCTCTTTATCAAGTAAACTAAACTCAAAGTCCCAACAGACAGCAAGAGAGCTGATAACATCGGTCTTCCTCGCAGCATTCTCATAGAGTTGCTTGCGTAATTCTGTAATCTCTTTTTTAAATATCTGAAATCTCCAATACCTCTAGAGGGACCAGGCTATTCCTGCTACGACTACTTTAGTAGCTTTTGTTTATTTAAAATGCTAGCATTCTTCGCTTATTGCTGCTCTAACTGCAGCTATGATTATTTCTAAAGATTGAACTAATATTCAGCATTATTCGAAGATTTTTCCTGCTATTATGACTATGCTATTTTCAGTTACTTTTACCTTGATTTGAGTGAAAATCTTGCTAATTCATAGAAGGTGATGAGCTTATCATCAATAGCATCAATGTTGTATCTATTTTTCTATGCAAAATGCTGCAGAATCGCTAGCTTCGATATATACGCTACATGTATCTAAACCACTAAGGTAATACCATTGTCAGTTGTAAACCTTCGTTCATTCGCATATTCCTCGATGTTAAAATCAAAGTTCACATCACCATTATAAAAAACTACCAAATGTACGACTTAGTTCTCCACAAGTGTCACGCATGCTCTTTCAAGCTACTCTCTGAGGAGTTCTAACTTCGAACTCACAAGAAATCTCAGCTTCTCATGTGTCAACTTCAAACCGGATTCTATTACCACTACTTGATTGCTATCGATGGCTGCATTGCCATTCACACTCTCCATGACTAGCTCATTCTGACTCACAGTAGATCTCTATTTCAGCTGCAATCGCATTTCTTCCAAATATTCGCTGAACCGAAATGGCCTTAGTGAATAAAATACGTTCTCCGCTTCTTGTGCAGATGATTTGCTACTATTCTGTGGCATATCGTCAATGCTGTTTTAATTCTGTAATCTAAGTGATCTCCTAGTCCCTCCAGCTGCAGGGTTATTAGTATTGATATTGCTGTTAGTTTTATGATACGGCGCGAGCTTGAAGAACATGCCTGTGAATTCATCTTGAACCATGTATTTTAGATACTTCTCGATAAATGCAGTCTCTATTGTATTGAAATGGTCTGCTATGCTTCGTTCACATAATCCAGTAATGGAGTTCCTAGTGTTCTAGTAGTTAGCTTATCTACTGTTGAGCTGTGTGTTAGTCTGATTTGTCGCACGAGAACGAGGCTCTCCCATTCGTACTCTTCTATGTATGCTATCTACTCCTCAGTGTGTTCAGAAATTAAATAGCTTTCTTTCTTTCTCTTTCTCTTTGCCTGTGTGTATGTGTCTTTCTTGGAGTTTGTTATTTTGTGCTAACATTCTATCAATCTAATTATCTCTTGTGTGTGAGTTTTGTGTCTGAGTCATTCACGACTCTTTTCTCCTCCCCTCCTTGATTTTTCAAAAGATAATTTTGAAGATATTTATATTCATATTCTTTTTACTAACTCATGATTTCACTAAGCTGTAAGAACTTAACATTTTATTTGTAGTCACAGCATATTCCGTTCATCTTCAATTTTAAAAAAATGCTAAATACCCCCCCCTCCCCCCCTCTCTTTTGAAATTCATCAAGGGAATTAATCATTTTCTTTAGATTGCTTATTGGCTTATTATTTCATCTTTATTTTTGACTTAATCAACATTATCCCTGATTATTTCTAAGAGAAAAGTGCAATTGATTGAGAGAGTTGGTGTGTATTTAAAAAAAATAAAATACCACTTTTTACTCCAATCATTTTTGAAGCTGCGCAAGCACAAGTGAGAGCTACTAAATCCTCCTTTCTGAATGCCCTCACATGATAGCTACATGTTATAATTGCATTATAGAAATGCAAAAGAATCTATTTCATGACGTCGAGGAATGTAATTTCTAGAAATCTGAAACTTTATCAGTCAAACTTTTTGATCTTCAAAAAAATAAAATAAAAAAGTGATTTTTTCATTTATCTTTGAATAGAATCCAGATTGCTTTTATTCATAAGAATCCTGAATTATTTTAGATAATCTTTTTTGAATAGAAAGTCAACCTTGGATTACTTTCATAAGTCAATATGTATCAAATTGGAAGATTATCAATATTTTGATTTATGAATAATATTATTCCTGCTATTTAAAAAGAATAATTTTGTGTCAGTTTTTCTCTTCTTGATATTTAATTTATTAAGAAATCGTATTATTTGTGTTCATAGTTTTGAAAAATATGATATCAATAAGAACAAAAGAGTTTAATCACTGGTTTGGGATACTTAATAATAGAAACATATTTATGCTAATAGTTATGAATAAATCACAGATTTAATGAATAAATATATTTTTTTCTATTTTTGGATCAGTTAAAACAAGAAAAATATTTAAGCCCATGTGAGTTAGATAGTGAATGGGTTTTACTTGAACAGTATGTTTTATTATTCACTTGACTGTTTTTGATAATATCAAGTAGAAAATAAGCATTTCCCAATAATGACAGTTAGGAGATTTAATTTGTTATTTTATCTACTTTTTAAACAAAATCGACTTTGATGTCAATCAATTAATTGATTTGTTTGATTATTTATGACTTCTCCAAAAGGGGGTGTAATAAAGTTTCTTGTGCGGTTCTCACTATCAAAGAATAATAAGGATACTCTCCTCTCCCTTACCTAATTAATTATCTGTTATAAATACACATACACATTCATTGCTACATATTTAATTTATTCCATTGATACTGCCTCTCCCCCGCTTAAATAGCTACATCAAACTGATAACGTATTTGTTTAATTATTTCTAACAATAACTGTGGCAAACTAGCTAATCTCATATGAGCTGCAAGGTTTCAAGTATCGTTGGACTCTTCGAGCGATTTTTCAGGAAAGTTTTGTATGAAGCTGTCAAGGAAAATACAAAGATAGTAGCAGAATGGGAGTAGTTCCGTGCATTGCTGCTTAGTACTCCTTTCCAGTAGCAAAGTATCTAAGCATACATTGATGGATTAGAACCCAAGGAGTTGTCAGATTCCTCAGGGGAACAGTCTGGAGATAGCTATTATTTTCCATTGAAGGTTATTCCCAGTTGCTCAATGCAGCAGAAACAATAGTAGTTGTCAAGTTAAGATGATAGTTCATCGAAATCTTCTCATTTCTTCATAAAGCAACGAGATTGTTCCTAGGAAAATGCAGGATAATATCAAGAAGAGCCAATAGAGGAGAAGCAGAAGAAACAATCTTTTAGCAGTAAGAATAACGACAGTAACAGAGAAGGAGTGTTGCTATTTGATGAGCAATTCGATGAAGACTCTGAATACATTCATTTTAACGATGATAATGAAGACAATGATGATAGTGGAAGTGAAAAGTCATAACAATAATGTTAAATTTAGATTGCCGAAAGAAAAACCTTCGATGGTTCATCCTTGCCTCGGCACTCGCCAGACTATAAATCACCTCTTATCTTGCAAGAAATCACTAATAAATACTCCAACAACAATCAACGATAATACTCTGGCTATCAATGTCCTTCGAAACCATCACCATAGCTGCTTTAGCCAACTACATCATATCCATCGATACCACTAGCTAAGAAGATCTAAGGAGATCCAAAGAAGCAAGCAATAGATAAAGCCACGCACAAAGAGTATCTAGACTCCAAAGATAACCTTTTAAATCATAATGCATTGACAATTAGTAGCAAATCAAGAAATCAATACTAAAATTAGTAATAGGAATAATAGTTATTCCATCATGGCAATGAACTAAATCATTCAGTGAATTAGCAATCATCTTCATACTAATAACAATCATAATAGTCCAGCACATCTAGTCCATTATCGCAGCAGTGTTTCTAAACTTAAAGTCACAGCAGTTCAATAGCTGAACAAGACTAACAGAAATAATTCCATGCTTCCAATAATGGTTATTCAAGTGGAATTGGGAATATTAACTTTAAAATGAATAATCCAACAAGCACAAAATCTATGAAGGCTTATTAACAAGAGATACATACTCAAACTCAGACTAATATTAGGGATACTGCTTCAAGTAATCAACAGCAGGAACGAGAGTCAGCTTCAGTGAGAAATAACTAATTGTAAAATATCTAATAACCAAATCCATCATCACAATTATAATAATAACACTCGAAATAGCAACCATGCCTGACAAGTAAATCGTTGAAGAGTATATTGTAGGAAACAAGGATTCACACTAAATCAATTGAATAATAACTATTACAAGATGATGATGGTGATGATGAGGATATTAATAAGAATTTTTTGAAACATACAAGTTCAGAGAAGAAGAAAAAGAAGGAGCTACAGGAGGAATAGCAGAAGAAGAATAACATTAGTTGTTAATAGTATTAGTAGCAGTAATTAACACATTCTTCTCCATTAGACTGTCATAAACAACAATAGCCACTTTTACTTGATCACAGTAACTTAGCAGAACAGCCTTTCCAACTGAATCAAGATGTAAGCATACAAACAGGAATTTAGTTTGATTGTGTTTTTTTAAATATTGACTTATCTTTCTTTTTGATTTAGTCTGATGCTCTAGCTAACTTGAGTTAGAATTCATCTTTTAAATAGAGAGATCAGCATATAAACATTAGTAAACCAAGAAATACAGTAGGTAATCAATCAAATTAAGTAGCAGCAGTTGTAGCAAGAGTAAGCAGAGTAGCTAGTGTATCACTTCATTAACAGCCATAACAGCAGTCAACAGAATAAGTAATAGACTAGGATAAATCATAGTAACAACAACCATAATAGCTAACCTCTTTCAACTTCCCCTCCTTCAGTGCATAGATAAAATCTGCCTTGAGTCTTTTCGAGAGCAATTCTCGTCGCATTCAAGAAACCATTCAGATTCACACTCTCAAGCACAACAATATTCATAATAAATCCCAATAGCAATTACAGCTGAATACTACAGTAGTCTAGCAGCAATAGCAACTACAGCTACGAACTCAGCCATAACAAAATACTATTTCTTCATAGCATTAAGGTTCATTAACACCACCTTCACATCTCAATGGATAAACATATTTTTATAATAACCCTAATAGGATCTCATATCCTTTTAATAATAATACTAATACACCTAATAACAACAACACCAGCATGCCATCAGCAGCAATTCAGCAACTCCCTCCATCACAAATCGAATAGCTTAACAAGAATGTCCACACTATTCTGCAATCAACGCCGTCTTCAACTGCTGCTTGCAATGCCAATGCTGCCAAATCGAATATCACAACGTTGCACACATTGATGAATAACACTACAACACCCAGCAACATTAATAATCTAGGATATTTATTGCCTAGCTCAAAGACAGCTAATAATACAAATAATGTACATAGCAATAATAACAATAATAGCATTCAGTAATTGTTACTCTAGTCAACTACACCTGGCCATTCAAACTCAACAACAACAGCGCATCACTAACATAGTGATAGTAACAACAGCAGAAGTAATAATATCTAGAATACTCAAAACAGTAATTAACTCTTCCCTCAACAACAGCCAAGTATCCCAATAGCTAGATCGCAAAGACAGTTGTATATTCAACAATAGTAAGTGATGAGGTAGTAGCAATAGTAGTAACAACTCTAGTCTCTTTAATAGCTTGCTGCTCATCCTTAAAGCTAATAGCAAAGTAATCTTCCATTAAGTTCCTCGAATTCGTACTTAAAAAACCAATAGATGTAACACCCAGCTAATATCTAACAGACATTCTCTCAGTAGTCATAACCTTATTTCCCTTCGAAATAGCAATAACAAATAGTCCGTCAATCATCGCTACCACACTCTAATAACACACCTTCAGCATTGACACACTTCACAGCAGACAATCAGCAGATATTTCCAAATGATGGATAGCTTCTTTAATAGTAGTAATACCTGCAAAGACCTATTTAATCATAGTAGTAGCAGCAACATCCATAAGTTCGAGCGATGTCTGCACTTGGTCGAGATAGAGACCGAGAACCTAGCATATACCTGAATCCTCTATCATTTAACAATCATAATAATTCAGTGAATTCCCCAATACATCACTTGAACTTTAACAATCACAACAGCAATCCTACGACGAGTAGCATCTACGGAAATAGCAACAACTAGTCATCATCTGTGAATTCATTCAAAAGACTACGCACAATAGACTGTACAAGGAATAACTATCACTACACAAATAGCAACAATGTTAACAACAGTTACAATAATAACAGCAACTCCATTAACATTACTAGCAATAATCCTAATCATAATCACAACCACAGTAGCAGTTAATCGAGCATCAACACATAGATGCTGAATCTAACTGTGGATGAGCATATTGTTACTAATCCATAATAAATTATGAACAGTCATAATATTAGCAGCTAGAGCACAGCACCAGAGTTGTAAAGCTAATAATAAAGAAAAAGAAGTGAATACTCCTTTCCTGATATCAAGACATTCAATAAGAACAATCCCATCAGGAAAATGTGAAGAAGTAGACGATAGAGAATGAATAATAAAAATAATTAAAGAACAACCTGCCATAGAGATAAAAATAATATATAATAAATATGTTGTTTTAGATGGATAGAAAAATGTGCATATTGCTAAGGAATAGATATAATTATATAAAATATAAACTTACTGAATGTTAAAAGAGTAGATTCTCACAGGGTTGCACAATTTGTATGATTTATAACTCATTTAAAAAGGGAATAGCATACACTCAATCCAATTGTTAAAATTAAATCTTTTTTCTAAAATATATTATTGACTAAAACACAAGTTAACAAATTATGTCACTTCCTCTCAGAAGAATTGTTTATCATCACCGCTATTACTGTGACGCGTCGATTAGAAATTCTAAGGGATACTCGCATTCAACGAGAGAATCTAAGATAAAAACTAATTCCCATTGTGTGGTGCTTATTACATCTGTAACTACTCCCAATCATCTGAGAATTACTTGCCTTACTTGATTGGCTACTTTATCTACACTTGCAGTTCCTGCTTCTGTGATTGTTTCTATGATAATTACTACTACTGTTAAACCTATCGAGCTAGTGTTTGATTGATAGACTGTGTTAACTTCTAATAAGCTAATTGCTATTGCTATTAATGAGCAATAAGCGATTCCAGTGTAGAATGACAGTCTTTGCCTGCAGCAGACACAATTCTCGTATCCGAATTGATTTTTTCTTTCTCTTTAACCTACTCTACAATGGCTTCTTCACCGTGTAAATGCTGTATTATCTCATGATTTTCTTAGAAATTCTCATCGATGTACTCAGAGTTCTGCAATTGCTGTTAGCATATCTCAATTGATTCCTTTTCTTCATGTTCAGATCTAAATATATACTACTGTTGTTGTTGTTGCTACTATTACTCTTAACTGATTATATCATGCTCTGTTGGTAATTCTAAAGTCACAACAAAGCTCTCATCAGGCTCAGCATATCGCAGCATCGAAATCGATTGTCTCTCCAGCAATCGCTGGTTTCTATCGTTCTTCAGAAACGCCAATTGCTGATCCTTCTCTTGTATCGCTCTGTCTCTCTCTTTGATTGCTTGATCTCTCTCAATCACAGCTTAGATCTGCTGCTGTCGTGTCACACTCAATTCATCACTCAACTCTAGATTATATTTTCCACAAAAGAATCACAATAATATTAGTTTTTCATCAAACTCTCTCTAATAATAATCCTTTACTTTACACTAACGCAATTGCTAGACTAATCTACTCATGCACCTCTCCTCCATTCTATTTCTTCATTTCACTATTCAACCTATTAATATTAAAAACCAACATACCTATTACTAATCCAAATACAATCTCTTTTCTTATTCTTCTTCTTTTCTGTGTGTGTGTGTTACTGCTAATAGATACTCACAGTGTTATTCGCTTAAGCTAGTTTCTCCTCCAAATGATCCCTTTCTTCATTTAATCGCAATGAATTAGCTTGCAGTTACTCCACACTCAGCTCAATGTTCGCTAATTTACGCTTCACCATATCACTGAGTACTTGCTATCCATTCAACTGCTTCTCTTTAAGGATCAATGCTTTTTCTAACTCTCGCAGCTAGCATTCTTTAACGGTTACCTGCATCTCTCGCTGATTCAATAAGTCCTACTGCTATTGTATCCATTAATACTATTCTTCAATCTGAGTTTGATTGTTCTAAACATCATCGAAAGATTGCTTATTATTTGGTAATATTTGCTACTGCTGCTGTTAGTTCCCTTCAGACTGAACATGCTGTATGATAATCTCTCTGTGAATACTATTTTCTTTTTCTTAAAAGTTAGTAACTCCATTGTTCTTCTTATTACATATCTCTCTGCCATTTCCTACATTCTTATCTAATATCTCCTCCCATTTAGTAGATGCTGCTTAACAAACATAATCTTTAATCTTTTTATAATTATCCTCTTCTTCTTGTTCTTTGTCATCATAATTATCAATCCCATTTAACTTCTCTGATCCTCTGAGCTACGTCTCTTGTTATCTCTAGCCGATTGATATATTCCTAGCTTTCTCAACTGAGCAACATTTTCTCTTCTTTAAACTATTGCTGATAGCTTTTTTGGTATCACTATTGCTATGATTATTAATACCCACCTGTTAGTTAATTTCATCTAGATTATGGACATTATTCCCTTTAATACTTTTATTCTTTGTGACGACTCCTCCTACAGAACTCAATAGCTTAAAGTTGTCACTGTCCATTACATTACTATTATTACACTGTATTTACTTCTTATTACTATTGTTAATAGTCTCTTTATTTTCATTACTATGAATGATTTTACCATGACGAATATCCTTCCTATTAGGATTATTATTATTCTTGTTCCCTTCGCTATTGCTATTCACAATGGTTGTTGTAATCGATCCAACATGCTTGTCTATGAAAATGATATTCGTAGGTGTAGTCGCAGTTGAATTATTTGTCATCCCGGTATCCACGAAATTCTATATGAACGGTGTAATAGCAGATGCAGATAGCAATAGCTACGGGCGATGATGCTGCTATTACTTCTTGTTGTGACTGCTATCTTGCTGATTGCGGCAAGGAAGGGAAACTTACTGATTGCTTGGCATGGAGTTGTTTTCGTTGCTGCTGATGGGTATGATTCTATTTTAAGCAGTGTTAGTATTGTTATTATTGCTGTACTTATTGAGATTCAAGAATGCTGCATGGTTATTACTGTTATTAGTCTTATGGAAGAATGTATTGTTAGAAACTATGCTGCTAGATGGAGTCGAAGGGACATTTTAGCTAGCACATCTTTACTTGCTCCAGATTGCTTCCTCAAGAGCTTAGGATTGTAGTCTTAGTTTCTTTGAAGAGCTACTAATACTACTAATGTTGTCCTTTAGCGAAGGAAGTTCTTACTTCAGCTAAGAGGTGACAATCTAAGCACATTGCTATTATTATTGGTTAGCATTTGATGATGCTGCTTATTATTAGAACTATTGGTTGTTGTGCTAAAAGAATAAGTTCTATGATTTATATGACGAAGGCTATTATTATTCTTGTTTTTGATTAATCACATCCTCAGTATTACCTCTATGCTTAGGTGTCTAGGAAGGATTCGAAGAGCTTGTGATTTATGTCTACTATTACCATTCTGATGATTTATTGATGATATTGCTGAGCTAAGGTTGCTAGAATTTCTTGATTTAATGCTAGGAACTCATAGGGATATCGTTTGTCTTTAAATATGGTATGTTTGTGTTGTTGTTGCTGCTAGGGGTACTACTTAAGTTCAGAATCTTTTTGCTATCAATGTGATGGAGATTGTTGTTCTTAGGGATATTCTCATTGGATACTTAGAAGATATTCAAGCTATTCTTATCTAAAGCTGGCTATTGTGAGGAAAACTAAGAAGAAGAATATACTTTGGATGAAATCGACTTATCACAACTGCTAGAAGTACCTTTGACAAGAGGGTAACTGTGGCAATTCTATTGCTGCTAATTATGGTTAACCATGTTAATACTTGAGTAGCTTAACTATCCGTTGTTAGAATGGTTGGTTGAAGACTACTACTACTCCTACTGCTGCTGTTGCTAAATCAACATTTGATGGTTCTGCTGCTTTTAAGCCAATTCTAGATCATTCTAGAGCTAATTTTAGCTGTAGAAATTATAAAACGAGCTATTGAACTGCTATGCTTAGGCTGTTTTTGAGTTGACTATGAAGGGATTGATCTTCGGGTAGTTATCTTACTATTAGCTCAAGTGAGCTTGCTGCTGTTGCTTGTTTGAAGAGAAGAAAGGAGAGGTGATTGTCTTTTCGAGGAGCTTTGCATTTGCTTTTCTCGGTGTGATCGATAATTTAGATGGGTTTGATAAGCAATCGGTGGTATTCTAAACGTTTTTGTTATTGCTGAATCCTTGGAGCTATTATGATAATCCAGAGAATGTAGCTGTCTTTTGTAATCCCTATTGAGGTTCTTATGACTCAAGGGTATCACGAGGAGGGTTCGAGTTCAGCAGGTTATGATTGTCAAATGTGGATGTTGAAGGTGACTGCAATGGCTTCATGTAAGTAGATGTACTCTTGTGAGGAGGATTATTCAAGTTAATTATCTGATATTGTGTCATAGATGGCGCTCTCTTGAAAACACTGTTGTTAGCAGTGTTACTGCTATTATTGCCACCATGGATACCTTGAAGAAATGTAAATATCTTCACTCCTCCTCTTTCGGTAGGCAAGGGAGTCAGTGGAAATTACTGTGATTACTGCGACTGTAAATATTGAAATTGTGAAGGTGATTACAGCATGAGTTGCTGCTAGTGATGATGGTGCTGTTATTGTTGGCTTCTTGTTGGTGTGAGTTTCATAATATGAGTAGGAGAAGTAGGAGAGAAAGGATTGTGCAGTTTAGAGGCAATAATAATAGTCCGGTGTGAAATTATGTCAAAACAGCAGTTCTACTTGTATTTTCTAATATTCTTGGTTGCTAATAGGCAGTGTAGATTAGCAATAGAGCTGTTTTTGTTGAATATTTATTAATTTTTGGAGATATTTAAAGCAATAAATGAATTATCCGAAAACATTGGATAAGGATGAGAGTCAGATGCATATTTAAATATCTCTCTCTTAATGATGTATCAATCAAAAAACTAGCACCAGTAAGAAAACAGTAGTGACAAAGTCAATATATTCTTGTTTTAATAAAAATAATTATATTCTAATAATCCAGACAGTTTTGTTAGCATACATATGTCACTCTTGCTCATTATTTTAACTACTTATATTATGGAAATAATATTATTATCGATGACTAACTAACTGCCACACATTCTAGCATGACTAATTGTTATTTATCATGATTTGTTTCTACTATTCCTAGCGGAATGGAATACTTTGGGGGTAAGAAGAAGTAGAACGAAAAAGAAAGAAAGAAAATATTGATATTAAGAAAACTCCCACATAAGAATCTTCCTCAATGATGATGCAATATTTGTTTTTTCGCATCATTAGATTAAGAAATTACATTCAAACAATCTCAGAAATGGGGGGGGGATATAAAGATTAATAGGGAAAGGGAGAAGAGGAGATCTTACATGATTTATGTACAATATTTTTAAAATACCCAAACAAAATCAAATCAATCAGCTAATTTTGGGAATAATGTCATGAGACAAATGAAAGTTTGTTGAAATTTTATTTCAAATATTTTATCATATTAGTGCTCCTTGCTGACTGAATTGTGGGGGGGGGGGGGGGGGGGGGGGGGGAATTGTGGTAGTATTTA